>Ga0115006_10000899_pt1 | contig 17383 bp, 16 predicted proteins | sample ArcOceMetagenome_3_FD_88943 | JGI IMG/M metagenome (GOLD analysis project Ga0115006, IMG submission 88943) | Marine eukaryotic phytoplankton communities from Arctic Ocean - Arctic Ocean- Svalbard ARC20M Metagenome | ecosystem: Environmental > Aquatic > Marine > Oceanic | place: Arctic Ocean...
CTGCGACAACGCGCGCTGCCCAAAAATCAATGCCAACGCGACGACTCTGGGCAATCGACGATTGCCCAGAAAAAAGCCGCTCCCAAATAGAAGCGGCTTAGAAAAAGATTTAAACTCTTAAACTCAGACGGCCTAGTAGTCTTCGATCGTAATCAAGCCCCAAAGAAGTGTGGTCTTATCACCAGAAAAATTCTTACGAGTGAAGAGTTCGTCGGATTTGATTGTAAACGAATTCGGCGAAGTTGGCGCGTAGCTTTCCTGCGCATTTTTATACAAGCCAAGGATATTTGTTTCACCTGTAGCCATTTGTGCTTTACTACCACCACAGCCAGTGAGAACGAGTGCCGCAGCGGCAATAGGAAAAAGAGTGATGATTTTACAACGCATGTTTATTTTGGGGTTCATTGTTTAAGCATTTGAAGCTGCAAAGGCCTAATGGACTTGGCAAGAGCTTTTTAAAGGCGCTAGAAATTGTTATACTCAGTCATCGAGCACGCCATCGGCCAGATCCAGATTAGAATGAACGGCTTTAACATCCTCTAGAGCATCCAAAATCTCAATCAAATGCAGCACTTTACGTGCAGTCTCTTTATCACTGATCGGCACCGTAATATTCGGCAAATAAACCAAATCCGACTGCTCTGATTCGATCCCCTTGGAGGTCAAGGCCTGTGAAACCGTATCATACGCAGCCATCGGGCAAATCACTTCGAAGTGATCACCTTCGTTTTTAATGTCCTCTGCGCCGGCTTCGAGCGCTATATCCATCAGCGTCTCTTCATCGGTCTGCTTCGCATCGATAATGAACTGGCCGACGTGATCAAATTGAAATGACACCGCACCGACGCCGGCGAGATTGCCGCCGTTCTTGCCCATCGTGCTGCGCACTTCAGAGGCCGATCGATTTTTGTTATCAGTGGTAATCTCGACAATCAGCCCCACACCACTCGGCGCATAGCCCTCATAGACGATTTCTTCGTAAACGACGCCTGGCAATTCACCGGTGCCTTTTTTAATCGCACGCTCGACATTGTCATTCGGCATATTCGCCTCTTTCGCCTTCGCCACTACCGTGCGCAAGCGTGGATTCATCGAAGGATCACCGCCACCGGCACGAGCGGCGAGCGTAATGTCCTTGCTAATAACGCTGAAAATCTTACCGCGTTTGGCGTCTGTAGCACCTTTCGCTCGTTTGATGGTAGCCCATTTGCTGTGTCCTGACATATCTAAAAAAAGCTGAATGATGAAGCGCTGAACTACTAGAATACTGAAACTCGCGCAGCGCGCATCACGAGATTCAAGGGGGGGTGGGGTTATTTATTTTTCTTGCGTGGCTTCGTGCTCGGCGAACCACCTTTGCCGGTCGATGCGGCAGCTTTAGCTGCGACCACGGGCTTCAGTTCTTCATCTGGTCGACTATTGGTGATTTTCTGTTGAAGAATAGTCAAAAGATTTTGCACAGTCCAATAGAGGACTAGGCCGGATGAAAAATTGTAAAGGAAGACCAAAAAGATAAAAGGCAAGAACTTGAATATCTTTTGCTGCGCAGGGTCCGCAGTCGGCGAAACAGGCATCATGCGCATTTGAAAGAACATGGTGATGCCCATTAGTAATGGAAGCAGGTTCAACGGATAGCCGGCAATATACGTCAAGGTATCCGGCATCGACAAATCACTCACCCACAGGAACGACTCGTGGCGCAGCTCTGAGGCAGAACGGAGCATATAGAACAGGCCGAGGAAGATTGGCATCTGGATAAGCATCGGCAAGCAACCCGCAACCGGGTTAACCTGATTTTCCTTAAAGACCTTAAGAGTCTCCTGCTGTAATTTCTGTGGGTTATCTTTATATTTTTCCTTGAGTTCGGCCATCGGCCCTTGAATCTTGGCCATGCGCTTCTGCGAGCGGCTGGCCTTGGCTGAGAGCGGCCAGAACAGTGTCTTAATGCAGATCGTCATAATCACGATCGACCAACCCCAGCTAGGGACGACCGAATGAATCGCATACATGAAGGAAAGCAGTAACTTGCTTATAAAGCTGAGAAAACCGAACTGCATGACTTCGTCCTGCTGATTGCCCAGCGCTTGCAGGCGCTTGAATTCTTTCGGCCCGACGTAAAAATCAAAATTCAGGGTCTTGGCATTGCCTGCAGCCACGGTGCCGACCTCATAGCCAACACTGCCGGAGATCCCTGGCCGACCACGTGTGCCATTCTCAGCCTCAGACGCCTCAACTGGATAGATAAACAAATCGCGCCCCATCGTATCCGAACTCAGCACTGCAGCAAAAAACTGATTTTTGACCGACGCCCACTCACAGCGCACGGATTGCTCCAGCTGCTCCACCGGAGCACTGGCACCGATACCTAAGAATCCCTTGCCGCCGGTGAGTTTGTTGATTGCTACAAACTCGGCATCTTCGCCGTCAAAATACCCGACATTCAAGAACGCAGGCAATTGCTTTTCTGTGATTGGGCGCGAGGTGCCTAGATTCAAATAAATCGTCGACAGCGCCTGCGGTGTAGCGGCTTGATTATTAAAAGTCGTGCTATGGCGGATAATGTAAGGGTCTTGCTCAGACCCATACTGTGCGAGCGAATAAGTGCGGCGCAACGCCAGTCCATCACCAGAATTAAAGACGAACGTGATCGAAGCCGCAGTCTGCTGCTCGATCGTATAAGGCAGGGCAAATTCTTGCATGCCGCCATCGCGCCCAGCGAGACTAAGGCTCAGTGCGGGCAGACGACCATCAACATTAAAGATATAATCGTCACGTTTGCCGGTCTTCGTTTGCAAAAACTCGACTGTACGAATCGCACCGCCAAAGGTCGTAAAGTCAACCTCGATAAAATCATTCGAGAGCGTGACGACTTGTTCGTCAGCAACCACCGTGGGCTGCGTAACAGCCACTGGGGCGACCTCCAAGGGTTGAGTCAGCAGTCCCAAAATATCCTCACCCGCTAAGTCTGCTGGGTTTATGGCGACTGTATCGTTCACCGAGGCTTCGACCCTAGCACGGTCAAGCGCCGCAGCCTCCTGCTGCTGTTGCTGAACCTGCTGGTTCTTTAAATCGTTCGTCTGCTTATACATGAAGCCGATGCCGGCTGCGATGCAGATAATTCCTAAAATTGTATTTTTCTTATCCATCTAAAAGTGAGTTAAAGTGTGCTGAGATGCCATCTTTCTCCTGCTTATTCAAGCTCGGAAGCGGGTCATATCCGCCGGGGTGCCAAGGGTGGCAACGTAAAATGCGTCGAAATGCATACCAACACCCGCGCCAAAACCCGTATTGCAAGAACGCGGAACGCGCGTAGCAAGAACAAGTCGGCTGAAAGCGGCAGCTACAACTGGAGCCGAAGAAGACCTGCTTCATCGGCGAGAGTGTTAATTGATAGATGCGCACAAAAAACGCTGCCAATCGCGCAAATCGCGACGGCGTGCACCTCGCCAAATGCGATGCTGATTGAGCCTGTGTCAATTTGTCGTTCATCCTATTATTATTCAGCTGGTTGATCGGCCGCTGCCGCTGTTAATAGTGTCGCACAGGCACGTAAGTAGCGAGACTCTAAGTCACTGAAGCTGTGCTGATCAAAGCTGGCTCGCAGCACGATCACACAGTCGCTGCCTGGTGGCAACGCCGATTCGTGCTGGCGAAAAAGCTCGCGAAACGTCCGTTTTCCGAGGTTCCGTTTCACCGCATTTCCAACGCGTCGGGATGCAATCACACCGAAGCGGCGTGCGGTGCCCTCCTCGGCAGAGAGCCGACGGCACTGAAATATAAAAGGTCCGCACAGGATACGTTTACCCTGATTGCGGACCTCTTGAAATTCGCGCGGTTTGCGCAGACGCTTAGAAGTCTGGATGCCCATGGCTCCGTGACCTCATCAGCTCCGTCTTAGACGGAAGCAGAGAGGCTATGACGGCCCTTCGCTCGGCGGGCAGCAAGAATCTTGCGGCCACCGCGTGTTGCATTACGTGCGCGAAACCCGAATTTACGAGCGCGGCGAAGTTTTGAAGGTCTATATGTTGGTCCCATGATGTTGTCCTGTGAAAATTGGAGAAAAGCGGAGGAGAAAAACCTCAGATCTCGTCGCTGTCAAGGCATGATCTAGTAGATTTCTACCCTAAAATTTGCCTGACGACTGAGGCAGATACCCGAGAAGCCGTCAAAAATATCAAAAAAAGAGCGATTCTCACTTTGAATACCTGCCAGTTAGATCTAAATATAGGGGAATTGGGCAACTAATTTTCCGATACCGAACGCGACGGCATCATCATTCGGCTCGGTCGACATTATTGTAGGCGATATTTACGCGGTGTCGTATGCAGGTGCTTCTTGAATATATGATTCATATATTCTTGGCAGTTGAAGCCACAACGCTCGGCGACAAGTGAGATCGGGAGTTCCGTGTCCGTGAGCATTTCACGCGCTATACGCAGCTTTTCATGCAGTATTACTTCACCGACTGTGCGATTTAATTTTTGGCGAAAGCGGCGTTGCAGCATGCTCCGAGAGAGTCCTGCGGCTTTAGCAATGCCATCGAGACTGACTCCTGCGCAGGCACGCTCACGGATAATATTCAGCGCCTTTAAGAGCACGGGATCGTCAATTGCAATCAATTCGCTCGAGAGTCGCGGATGTAAAGTGTGCAGGTTAACCTCGATCACTTGCCGGTCGAGCGTCTCGCCATTAATCAGACGCTCGAGTGTTTGCGCGGCACGATAGCCGACCTGCTCATGATTGGGCTCCACACTACTTAATCGAGGGCGGCACAAGTTACAAAAAGGACGATCGTTATCGACACCAACCACGCTAACCTGCTCGGGGATCGCAAGCCCGAGCTGGTGGCAGGCTTCAAAAATAATGGGAGCGAGTTGATCACTGGCGACCATCAAGCCGATCGGAGTGCGCCGCTCCGATAGCCACGCTTTGACCATATCAAGACTATCCCTCACCGGATGCCCCTGTGCCTGCTGTTGTTGAATATGAAACGTCTGAACCGCCGACTCGTCACCTTTAAGCTCGTCCTTAAAGCCGGCCTCGCGCTCGAGCGACCAACGCTCATCCGCCAATCCGATAAATGCGTAATGGGTGTGGGCCTGTTCAATCAAATGCTTGGCAACGGATGCACCGATGGCTCGATCATTGCATTTAACCAGCGGAAATGGTGGTGGACTCACATTTCCTAACACATCAACCGTCGGTAGGCCTTTAGCCTGAATCAGTGCGAGCAGCTCGGGATTGGCGATGCGCGCAATAATACCATCCCCTTGCCACTGACTGATCGCTGCAGGGTCCATCGCTCCTAGTGGCCCGGAATGCTGAAAGACTGACCAATCGGTGCGCTCATCCAAGAAACGGGAAATGCCCGTCACGATCTGCCGCCCTGAGGCAAGCGAGGTTTCGACGAGAATAGCGATGCGCTTCATGATAAATGACCTGATATCTTAATAAATAGAGACGATTGTGTCTTAACACAAAGCTAGGTCCCCTGCTATTGTCTAGTTTAAAGCGAATAAAGACGACTCGCGAAAGACCGTGATGATTAAAATACGGCCGCCTAGAGTCCTCATCTACTCATCAAAAAGAACTATGAATTCGACCGAACATAATCCACATCGCCGCTATAATCCCCTCACCGGCGAGTGGATTCTGGTTTCACCGCACCGCGCACTGCGCCCATGGCAAGGGGCGAAAGAGACGGTCTCTGACGAGCAGAAGCCTGCATATGATGAGCAGTGCTACCTTTGCCCCAGCAATGAACGTATCGGCGGAGAACGCAATCCAGCTTACACCGGACCCTATGTATTTAAGAATGATTTTGCAGCCTTACTGGCGCCAGGCGAGACGACGCCAACGGTAGTCGATGCAGATGCGCTATTTTTTAAAGAGGAGGCGCACGGCGAATGCCGCGTAATCTGCTTCTCACCTCGACATGACTTAAGCCTCCCCGAGATGGAGGTACCCGCAATTCGAGCAGTGATCAATCTGTGGGCAGATCAAGCCGCTGAGCTCGGCGAAAAATATCGCTGGGTGCAGATTTTCGAAAATAAAGGCGCGGCCATGGGTTGCTCAAACCCACATCCCCACGGGCAGATATGGGCGAGTGATTTTTTACCCAACGAGGCCGCCAAGGAAGATATTCATCAAGCCGCCTATTTAAAAAAGCATGGCAGCAACCTGCTGCTCGACTACGCTAGGTCTGAAATTGAGAAGAACGAGCGCATCGTAGCGATCAACGACGACTGGGTCGTGGTGGTACCCTACTGGGCGACGTGGCCCTTCGAAACACTGCTATTGCCACGATTTGCAGTGCAAAGCCTGACGGATCTGACGGATTGCCAACGCGACAATCTTGCTGACATCATGAAACGCATGCTGACTCGCTACGACAATTTGTTTGAAACATCGTTCCCCTACTCAATGGGATGGCACGGCGCTCCAAGCTTAACCGAAAATGTCGAGCATTGGCAATTGCACGCACATTTCTATCCGCCGCTACTACGCTCGGCTACAGTTAAAAAATTCATGGTCGGCTACGAAATGCTCGCCAATGCACAACGCGATTTAACCCCAGAACAAGCAGCGACACAGCTGTCTGCACTCTCAGAAATTCATTACACCAAAAAATAAAACACCGCATATGAAAGTATTTGTAACAGGAGGTGCCGGCTATATCGGCAGTGTCGCAGTCGAACAACTCGTCCTCGCAGGACACGATGTGATGGTCTTTGACAACCTATCGCTCGGCCACCGTGCCGCAGTGCATCCAGATGCAGAGCTGGTCGTTGGCGACCTGGCCAATATCGAGTCGATTCGCGAGGCAATGGGTCGTTTCAAGCCAGAAGCAATCATGCACTTTGCAGCCAAATCGCTGGTCGGCGAATCGATGGAAGATCCGTTCCTCTACCTTGGCGACAATGTCTCCAATGCGCTCAACCTATTGAAGTGTGTAGTCGAATTTGAAGTACCGCGCTTCATTCTGTCTTCCACGGCCAACTTGTTTGACGATCCAGAGCGTATGCCCATCGCCGAAGATGAGCGCATCATCCCAGGCAGCCCTTACGGCGAATCGAAATATATCATCGAGCGCTACCTACACTGGATGTCTCGCATATATCCGTTCTTCAACTACGCCGCACTGCGCTACTTCAATGCCGCCGGCGCAAGCGCCGAGCGCGGCGAAGACCACACTCCCGAACTGCACCTTATCCCACTCGTGCTACAAGTGGCACTCGGGCAGCGCGAGCAGATCTACATGTTCGGCAACGACTACGACACACCAGATGGCACTTGCGTGCGCGACTACATTCACGTCATCGATTTAGCTCAGGCACACATCCTCGCGCTCGGTGCGATCGAGAATGAAGATAAGATCTACAACCTCGGCAACGGCCAAGGTTACTCAGTCAAGCAAGTCATCGAGACTGCCCGCGAAGTGACAGGCCACGCGATCCCTGCTGATGTGAAGCCTCGCCGCGCCGGCGATCCAGCTACATTAATTGCTGCCAGCGGCAAGATCACCAGTGAACTCAAATGGGATCCAAAGTTCCCTGACTTGAAATCCATCATCACCAGCGCGTGGGCATGGCATCAAGCCAATCCAAACGGCTACGAAGACTAATCACTATAGTATTCAAAAAAGTATCATATGGAACAAGACGTTCATAACAGACTCTCCGCGGCAGCAGACAAATACGGCCTCGACATTGAAGGCGGCCAAGTACGCCGCAGTTCATCTCGCTTCTGCTTCGGTGTCGAACATGGTGATTACAACGGCATGGAACTCTTCGGTGTCGGCACTGATCGCTTCATCTGGTTGGCATTCAAGCCAAATACTTCGGGACGTGTGCGTATCTTTAGCGAGAACTTCCCCGAAGACGGCATTGTCGATTTCGCTCTGGGCGAAGCGGCAGAGCCAGAGGAGTTGAAGGATAGCTGGGCACGTTTCCCGCATGGAGTGGAATTGGTACTGCGGCGTGAGGGTTACGAGTTGGGCACAGGGTTCGATGCAGTTCTCTATGGCAACATTCCTGGTGGTGGCATGTCGCGCTCAGCATCGCTAGCGCTGAACTTGATCCTAACCTTCCTTGAAGTGAACGAAACGGTCGTCGAGGACGGCATGCGTATCGTTGATCTCGCCCAAATGGTGGAGACTGATTACATCGGTTCGCCTTGCGGCAAGTTAGATCAGATCATGATTTATTTTGCAAAAGCTGGCATGGGCACATATTTCAACCCCAACAAAGGAACGATCGACCACATTCCATTTGGCGGCAATCCCGATGACTTTCGTATTGTAAGTTTGGATACAGGCACGAAACGCCCAGGACTCGAAAAATCGACCTATAAGATTCGTCGCGATGAATGCGATCAGATGAAAGCATTACTAAATGAAAAATTCGGTTATGCGTCACTCGCAGAGGTCTCGACCTCTGAAAAATTTACTAAAGCTGCGGCCTATATCCAGGAAGTTGCGCCCGCGAGCGTGGGACGCTTAAAATACCTGTATGAAGCGCAGACCCGCTTTGCTGATACGCTAGAGGCGTGGCGTAGTGGCGACGTCGAGAAAGTGGGCAATAATTTTCGCGCAGATGGCATTGGGCTACGGGATGATTATGAAATCAGCGGCCCTGAGCTGGAGACGATGTGCGACATCGCACGCTCCGTGCCAGGCGTGTTGGGTGAGCGCATGCTCGGCGGTGGCGATAAGGGCGCTAGCGGTGCCTTAATTCAAGCCGATGCCTTCGACGATTTGAAATCAACAATCGAGGCGACCTATCCGCTATGCCATCCTGCGTTTTCGAATGAATTCGCGATTCATTCTTGCCGCACAGTGGATGGCATTACATCGGCACCATTATTCGTTCACCCTAGCAAAAAATAAGCAGCATCTACCGAAACGAAGCAGCAAGCCAAAAATGGTCAGAAGACTTTAGACAAGCGGATTCCAGCCTAAAATTAGTGCTCGAGAGTCGGCGATGCCGAATTGCTGACAGCTTGCAAGCGAAGTATCTTTATCTGAGCGGCTTACACTCGGCATTGCTCGATTGCTGCGTCCAGTACCACGAAAAAATATCGAATATCTCATAAATATTTAATGAACAACTACTTATTGGTAATTGATTGAGTTAAATATCGATTTAATTACGTTTAAAGTAACATTCTACTAGATAAATTAGTATAACTTTTTTAAAAACGTATTTTCGCTAAATTTATACTTCCCATACGTCAGTTTATTGATACTTTGCTCTTTCCAATGACGTGTATATTACATGCAAATTGGAAATCGGCTTGGCAATGTTGCCTCAGCCTAGTGAGACTTCCACTATTTTGGCGCGATGATGCGCTGCTTTGCCTTTCTGGTGGCGCTGATGATTCATGTGAATCATCGCTAGCGACTACTGGTTCACCCCAACAAAGGAGATAAATGGAAAAAATAACCTCACAACTAAGTAGTATAATTAAAGGTATTTCCGAACTCGGAATCGGCCTGATTGCGCTCGGCATTATTGCTGAAATCGTTTTCGGCCAAGGCGCTATTTTTGGTGCCAGCGTAGTCGGAAACTTATCTGAAATTGTTACCGCGATTAGCGGAGAAAACGGCTTCGTTGGCTTAGTTGCCATCATTCTAATCTTCGCTCTGCTGCGCAACCGCGCTTAGTAGAATCCCAAACAAACAAACCCCAAACAAAAGAATACTATGGAAAATACAATTAACCAAATCAAGTCAGTTATCGGAGGGATCTCTGGTCTACTCATTGCAGCTATCGGCCTTCTCGTCATCGTTTCGATTATTTTCGGCCAAGCCGCAAGTATGAATGTGATCGCCAATATTAGAGGTCTTGTTGATGGCTTTATTGGCACTGGCGCAAGCCTCTCGAGCGTTGTAACACTCATTATTGTTTTGAGTGTGATCAATAACTAGCATCTGCTTCTAAATTAATCCAAGGGGCCCCATAACGGAGGCCCCTTTTTTATGCTCAGAGCTGTAGAATTAATTGCCTGCTTTTCTGAAGATGAAACATCATATCCACCACATAGCTCATATGAATAATATCAGCTGCACATTCATTGCATTTTACCGGCTCTGTTAGCCAAATTGAGTTCAACATACAAACACCTTCGACTCTGAGTCACTTTCACGCCTAAAAAGAGTGGTGGAGCATACGAGAGTCGAACTTCTGACCTCTTGCATGCCATAACCGACACAAATCCAACAAAAGCACTGAACACGAGCAACTTATGCAATTCGTATAAAAATATAAATTGAAGTGTGACCAAAAGTGCGCCCAAAATGCACCATAATGGCGAGACAGAAAGAAGAGAACCAACGGTTTTAGATCAAGCCCATGCGCTAGAAACGTCACGGCATCGAACTCACCAAGAACGGTCACTGGCAGCGCGATTTTCAGCGGGCGAAGTCCGGGGTGTAATTGCAATTGAGGCCAACCAATTGCTTAGCTAACTTACGGCGTTGCTTATTATTGAAATGGAGCGAGCGAAGAGGTTCGAACTCTCGACATTCACCTTGGCAAGGTGGCCGACTCCTTACATTCATGAGGCCTAGCGGCCGACCAATCAGTATACGATCAGTATAATTCCTGAGAATATAATCCTAAGATTAGTAAATCCTATCCCACGAAGAGCAGCATAAGAACTTTAAGACAGAATAGGAATCGGCGCGGCTGGTACCAGCCGACACGCTGGTTCATATATTGATCGGCCTCTTTTTGCAGGCTGCCGCTGCGCAGACTGGATCAGTGCACCTGCCGCGGAATCGGGAGTGACCAATTGCCAAGCATCTGGTAAGGCATCCGTGCCATCGAAGACAACCGTTTCGCCTGGCGCTGCGCCAATCCTGATCGGTTGACCCGCAGAGCCTTTAAGCCCTGCGCTTCAAAGGGACGCTCGTAGCGACCAGCCTGGAAATAGATGCTGTCACCGGGCTGAGCTTTAGAGGCCGCACGCTTCAAGGTTTTCAACGGATCGCTGCGCTGACCAGAAGCGCCATCGCGGCCATCCACTGAGATGTAGTGTGATCAGCGGCAGACAGGGAGCAGGCTGCCAGCCGGCAGAGAGTAAAAAGTGATTGAGACTTCATGGGAGTAATACGTGACATGCCGAGCGACCAGCTTATGTAAGCCGCCTACAAAACAATGCTTAGTGTCGGTGCGGCTTCACCGTAATGTCAGGTGAACCGGGATTTCCAATATCGAGTGGATCGTCGAGCTCGGCTTGCAGCGTCTTGAAGTCCGCCATCAGGGCTTGCACCTTCGGCGCATACTCGGGGTTCTTGGCGAGATCCTGCATTTCCTGCGGGTCCTCGTTCAGATTGTAGAGGCGCAGCACATCGATAGTCGGATAGATCACCAGCTTGTAGCCATCCTTGAGAATCGCACGTTGAAGGTTCTCTTTATAGGCACCGTAGATCGCATCGTAGTGTTCGATGGTCTCGTCCTCTAATAAAGGTAGTAGGCTCTTGAACTCGACCTGCTCGGGAAGTTCAACACCTGCCAACTCCAGCGACGTCGGCATCACATCTTGCAAGTAAATCGGCGTGTCGATTTGCGCACCGGCTTTGACTCCAGGGCCAACCATCATGAACGGCGGACGCAAGCTGTGCTCATACATGTTTTGCTTGCCGATCAAACCGTGGTGACCGACCGCCAGACCATGGTCGGCGGTAAAGAAGATGTAGGTATTGTCGCGCTTACCACTCTTGTCGAGGGCATCGATAATGCGACCGATCTGCGTATCCATGTGCGTAATGATCGCATAGTATTCCTGACGGTTCACCTTCACTGAATACTCGGTGCGCGGGAATGGAGCCAAGCGTGCGTCGCGCAAACTCTCGCCACAACCGATGTCATCTTGATGAGGATACTTCGCTAGGAAGTTCTCAGGCAGTTCAATCCGATCCAGCGGATACATGTCGACGTATTCCTTAGGAGCCTGACGCGGATCATGCGCCGCATTAAACGCGAGATACATGAAGAACGGTGCGTCATCTTCGGACGCTTCAGCGAGGAAACTCTCCGCGTGGTTGGCGATCACCTCACTCCAGTGCGTGCCGCCTTGCCAGAAACCACCGTATTTGGTTTCCCATGGCTTCCAGCCCGCTTCATAAGCAGCCTCATCGACCGGTCGATTATAGCCCTCCTTTACATCCAACGGCATGCCGGGACGAATGTCGACAGCGACATCAAAGATCTTGGCCGCATCCATTGAAACGTGCCATTTACCAGTCATGTAGGTGCGATAGCCCGCCGACTTAAGCAACTGCGACCAAGTCTCCCCTGCAGCAACGGCAGGCTTAAAATCTTCACCCTTGCGCGGCGTGCGCCACACGAATTGCCCTGTATTGATCATCGAACGACTCGCCATGCAAACCGCCCCAGTCCACGAGCCCATGTTATAGGCATGGCTGAAGGTAGTGCCCTCCGCGACCAGACGGTCTAGATTCGGCGTATCGATATCGAGGTGGCCGTGTGCGCGGATGGTTTCGTAGCTCAAATCATCCGCAAAGATGAAGAGGATATTGGGCTGCTCATTTTTCGCGGCAGACAATGCGGATAGGCCACAAACTGAACCTACCAGAGCGACTTTCAAAAGGGATAGAATCTTCATCTAATAAATAACATTCAGGTCGAAAACAGCCTCAATCTACTGGACTGAAGTAAGCTTCAAAGTGAAAATATGCTGACACGGTAAAGTGCTCGGGTTGAAGCGTGGCAGCTCAACGGCGAGTCCGCCATCGACCACCGTGGTCTTAAGTTCGCCGTCAAAACCAAGCATCGTCACAGCGGAATCAGCGCTCAGAGCGATGTCCTTGATCGTGAACACACCAGAATCTGGAAGCCTAGTGATCATCGCATAGACCGTATCGTCCTTAGCGGTAAAATAGCACTCCTTACGAGCTTGGCCGTCTCGAGGGTATTTCGCCATTTCGACAATTGGATCAGGAATACCTTTGTGGAATTCTTCCTTGGTGTATTCGCGAATCTCGCCTGCGCTCCACTGGCAATCCTTCGTCCAACGACGACTGCCGTAAATCGCTTCGCCATTCACTTCGAGCCACTCGCCGATCTGAACCAAGCGGTCTTCCATCACTACTGGGATACGACCATCGGCTGTCGGGCCAATATCGAGAAGGAAGTTGCCACCGCGTGATACGATGTCGCACAGCATGAAGATCAACAGCTCACCAGTATTGTAGTCATCGTAAGTTTCGACACGGCTATAGCCAAAGGACTTACCGATGCCGCGATTCTCTTCCCATAAGATGCTGGGATCTGCAAAACCAGAACCATACTCGGTGGTGAAATAACCGCCATGCTTCTTGCGCACCTTGCCCCAGCGGTCGTTGATCACGACTTCGTCCTTATTCGGCGCATTGTTAAACAGCCATGCGAGCAAGGGCTTGGTCTCCCAACCCTCGTCATCCATCCACCAGTCACCATCTGAGAAAATCAGAGCTGGCTCATACTCTTCCACGATTTCCTTAAACTGCGGATACATCACCTCATGAATATACTTTGCGCGAGTCACATCGTTGCAGGGCTTCTTGCGCCTAGTCGGCTGGTCTTCTTCAGGCCAATACGGATTGAACCAGTCCCAGATCGAATAGTAGAGCCCCATCTTAATACCTTCTTCGCGAACCGCATCGGTCAAATCGCCAACCAAGTCACGCGATGGGCCAGAGTCCACCGAGTTCCATGGCATGCCGAAGCTCTCGGAAGCTTCTTTGCTCGGCCACAGGCAATAGCCGTCATGGTGCTTAGCAGTCAGCACCACATACTTGGCACCACTGCGCTTAAAGACCTTCGCCCACTCAGTCGGCTCAAACATGTTGGCAGTGAACTGTGGACGAAAATCCGAATATTCGACATCCTCACCATAGGTACGATTGTGAAATTCCTGTGTGGCGGCGGAGCGCCCCACTGCTGCCTGATGCTTGCCAGTTTGATCACCGTCCTTAGCGTGCCAATACCACTCCGAGTATGTGCCGCGCGGCGCAAACGCTGGCACCGAATAGAGGCCCCAGTGGATGAAGATGCCGAACTTCGCATCTGGATACCACGCCGGGCTTTCACGGGAATCCAGCGACTCCCAGGTTGGTTCGTAAGTAACATCTTTAGCAATGCAAGTCGTGGCGACCGCAGCACTGATTAGGGCTAGTGTGAGTTTTTTCATAATGGTTCGATTCCTTAAAGTGGTTATTTCTATTTTTATTTTTTCTTGGCGGACTTCTTCACGTTGTGAGTCCAGGTTCCATTTTTGTGTTTTTGTAAGACTTCATGAGAGAGTTCAATCGCACGGGCGCGATCATCGTCGTCGTATTCCCAAAAGTCTTCAATCGCTTTGTTGTATGCGAACTCGGGACCATCGACTTTATATTCGCTGCGCAGATTCTTGAGTTGATCTTTCAACTCCGCAACAACCGATGCGTATTCAGGATTATCATACACATTGTTATCCTCGCCGGGATCGTTTTTCAAATCATAGAGTTCCCATGCCGGCGGTGTATCAGGGGTATCCTCCCCCTGCCAACCAGTGCCGTAAAACATGATCAACTTATGGCGCTTGGTGCGGATGGCGATGTGCGCTGGATTATCGTGGTGCGCCATGTGCATGGCATAGTGATAGTAGGCAGCCTTCTTCCAACTCGCTGGCTCCACGCCACTCTCGATGATGGACTTGAAACTACGGCCCTGCATGTAGTCGGGCGTCGCAACGCCGGCGAAGTCGAGCATGGTCGGTGCAAAGTCGACATTTTCGACGATAGCATCGGTGCGAGTCTTGGCTTCGATGCTCGGCGGATAGCGAACGATCAACGGCATACGCATCGATTGCTCGTAGGCCCAGCGCTTGTCAATGTAGTCGTGCTCGCCGAGATAGAAGCCTTGGTCGCCGGTATAGATGATCACGGTATTATCGTAGAGTCCTTCTGCTTTCAGGTAAGCGATCACACGCGCGACATTGTCATCCACACCCTTCACGCAGCGCAGGTATGCCTTCAGGTAGAGTTGGTAAGTCTGGCGCTTGATATCCACATCGTTGAGCGAATGATCCACCTTTGCGGCCCATGGTGTATGAGAATCCTCGGCATAGTTGCGGCGCAGATTGCGGCGTCCAACCGAGGTGCCCACATAGGGCATCAACTCGTCATTGTGTCCGCGTGTGGCGATTGAGCCGTTATTCTGAATATCCCACATGTTGGCAGGTTCAGGGATGTCCACATCGGCAAGATAAGACTCATAGCGCGGCGCATATTCGAAGTAATCGTGCGGCGCTTTGAAATGCAGCTTCAAGAAGAAGGGCTTGTTCGGCTCGCGCTTGGTCTGAAGCCATTCGAGCGCAGAGTCTGCAATGCAATCAGTCGAGTGACCTGTCATCTCGACGGCATCTGGACCGAACTTCAGAGTCCGCGTCGGGTTATACTTATTGGGCCGCTCGATCGTTCCCTTCGCCCCAGACTCAAAAAAGACCGGATCGAAATAGAAACCCTGGCCGGGCAAGACCTTGTAATAATCGAAGGTGCTCGGGCGCTCTTTCAGGTGCCACTTGCCGACGATCGCGGTCTGGTAACCAGCCTTCTTCATTTCAATCGAGAGATACTGACGTTCGGCAGGCAGCTTATCATTCAGCGTCGGGCAACCGTTGATGGCGCTGTATTGGCCGGTCATGATATTGGCGCGACTGGGCGTGCAAATCGCATTGTGTGCAAAGGCATTATCCAGCACCACGCCTTCGGCGGCGAACGTATCAATCGTCGGCGTCGGGTTCAGCTCAGCCAGACGCCCCCCATAGGCACCAATGGCCTGCGAGGTGTGATCATCTGACATGATGAATATGATGTTCGGCTTCGACTGGATCGCGGCCTGCAGCAGAGAGGCGGCAGTCAGCGAAATCAAAAAGACTAGGGATTGGTGGAGCTTCATGAGGCGAGGGTTCGGCTAGTTCGCTGTCGGAGTGTTGGTTTCAATTTTATAGCAAAGCGCGATTTGATTGGACGCCCTAAAGGGTGTTGTCACTCGCAACCCCAAGCGCCCACCAAAAGGCTCGCCTACGTCGAGCGCAAGCCGCTCCTGACGACGTGGTCGATCCGCCCTAATATTGTAATCACTACCAGCTACAATGTCCACCATGACTGTGGCTTCAGCCTTCTTCACGATGACATCACCGGTGAAATCCTCACTCCAGTCCTCTGCACCTTGAACTGAAACAGCACCAACAAGCGATGCACCGACTGCGATTAATAAATTGTATTTCATATAAATCTCCTACGACGAATGGAGTTAAACACCAACTGTAACTAAGCCCCAGTATACCCGATCACAGGCAGCAATAAAACCGCAGTTTGCGGTAAGGTTAGGACGTTTTACGAACAATTCACGCCCTTAACCTAAAATTGACAAGAGTGTCCATTCTCCTTTTTCAGTCAGGAGTTGGGAAACTCCTGTGCCAATCATAAAATCGACGGAACCCGCTGTAATTGCCATGCTTGATGCATTTTAAGTAAAACGGTAAACCATACACAAAAAAGGCGTCACCAAGGTGACGCCCTTTGAAAAGTAATTAAATCTGATTACAGGAAAAGCAATCGTTTACTTGCCCTTAGGCAAAGCTGAGAGACTAGTCCCCTAACGACGGCGGCGAACCATTACACTCGACAGTGCTAGAAAACCAGCGAGCAATGCATAGGTGCTTGGCTCTGGGACAGAGGAGACAGTGTGCACATAGAAATCGAGGTCGTTGCCGTTGTTTCCAGAATTAATGTCGATATTTGGAAATGAGGTGTAAGCATTTTTCCCGATCTGTTCACCATTACCGTATGCATTGTCGCCCACAGTACGTACCATACCAAAGTTACGATAAATCGTATCATCTGAATCAGCAATATAAGCTGGATCCCATCCGAATTCAAAACCATACTCAATATTCGCATCTATGGTAAGCGTCTCGCCTAACTCAAATGTCAGGAAGCTATTATTGAGACCAGATAAATCTTGGCCAGCCATGTCATAGACCACTGGAATCGCAGTGAGGGACGTCCCTGCATTGGTCATATCAAATACGTTGAGTAACAAATTCCCTTTTCCAGCGACAAGAGCAGAAAAATTGTTAGTATTGGCGGGATTATTATTATAACCACCACCTAATTTGACTGAGATAGCGTTAATAGATCCAGCAACTAATGATGTAAAACTCTGACCAAGCGTGCGATCCGGGAGACTGGATCCACCACCATTAACTCCATTAATGCGCGCTGTCATGTTTTTGGTCGAGGCGGTGTCGTTGGAGATAAGCACTGACCCAGCAATTGGCGCAGTTTCACTCGTCGTGAACACTGAAGCCTGTGAAACTGTCGCAGCGCCGA
>Ga0115006_10000901_pt1 | contig 17371 bp, 2 predicted proteins | sample ArcOceMetagenome_3_FD_88943 | JGI IMG/M metagenome (GOLD analysis project Ga0115006, IMG submission 88943) | Marine eukaryotic phytoplankton communities from Arctic Ocean - Arctic Ocean- Svalbard ARC20M Metagenome | ecosystem: Environmental > Aquatic > Marine > Oceanic | place: Arctic Ocean...
AACGTGACAGACTGTGTGTGCGATGCCGGATACACGGGCAGCGACGGGGACCAGTGCACAGCCTGCGTTGCGGGCAAGTACAAGGACACGGCAGGGAGCGCCGAGTGCACGGCATGCCCTGCAGGCAAGTACGAAGACTCGGCAGGGAGCGCCGAGTGCTCAAGCTGCCCGTCGAATTCCACGTCTGCGGTGGGCAGTGACAACGTGGCCAACTGTACCTGCAACAAAGGCTACACGGGGCCCGACGGAGCTGAGTGCGAGGCGTGCAAGGCCGGGAGCTTTAAGGACGTTAACGGCTCCGAAGCATGCACGCTGTGCTCGCGAGGCAAGTACAGTACAGCGACAGCCGCCATGTCCGAAGCTACATGTCAGGGCTGTCCTTCCTACACGTACTCGGAAGCAGGGAGCGGGCTGCTGACCAACTGTAGCTGCAACGCAGGTTACGCGGGCGCGGACGGGGGCACATGCACACCATGCGGAGCGGGGACCTACAAGAGCGTGGTGGGTAGCGCCAACTGCTCTTCTTGTCCGTCGTACGCCACGTCTCCTGTGGCTAGTAGCAGCTTGGCCAACTGCACCTGCAATGTGGGCTACACCGGGGATGCAGGCGGGGTGTGTGTGGCGTGTCCTGCCGGCACGTACAAGGCGGAGACAGGGATTAGCGCGTGTCAAGGATGCCCTGCAGGACTTGTGTCTTCACTGTCAGGCATGTCTGCATGCCAGTCGTGTTCTGTCGGCAACGTTCCTGCAAATGCCAGCCTGTGCAAGGTGTGCCCGGCTGGTACTTCATCTGTTTCAGGCGGCACAACGTGTATCTCCGACATACGTGCAGTTGTGATACAGGTTACATTACCATTCAACAAGACGACGTTTGCGAAATATGAAGACAAGTACAAGGAGGGGATTGCATCCATTGCCAAAGTGCATCCAAGCTATGTTGAAATTTTATCTGTTTCTGAGGTCGCCAGACGTCGATTTTTGAGGCGACTTTTCAGTTCGCCAAATCCATCAGTCAGCGTGCATTTCCAAATCACCGTTGAATCGACTGCTGTTCAGGGGACGCAGGAGTCGTTCACGCAAGATGCATTCACGACATGGGCCGATGAGAATGGCGTGCCCGGGGGGGAACTGCGAGTCAATCCTCCCACCTGCGGCATGGGGCGCTCACCCGATAGCGCCTCACTCAATTGCATTCCATGCGAGCGAGGTTATTACAAACTTCTGCCGGACAATTCCACATGTCTGGCGTGTCCGGCAAATACTTTCTCTAATCAGACGGGGGCTACGATCTGCCCAGGTTGCCCTAGCAATTCTAGCGCTTTAAATGGCAGCGCGAGCTGCTCATGTAACGCGGCATTTTCTGGTCCCGACGGTGGGCCGTGCACACCATGTCCTGCCGGTACATACAAGGACAAGGCGGGGAGCGCCGGATGCTCGGATTGCCTGTCGTCTGCATCCTCGTCTCCGGCCGCAAGCGACAACGTGACAGACTGCAAATGCAACGCCGGCTACACAGGCGACGACGGGGGGGAGTGCACAGCATGCGCTGCAGGAACGTACAAGGGAGAGGCGGGGAGCGCCGGATGCTCGGATTGCCCGTCGTCTGCATCCTCGTCTCCAGCGGCAAGCGACAACGTGACAGACTGTGAGTGCAACGCCGGCTACACAGGCGACGACGGGGGGGAGTGCACAGCATGCGCTGAAGGAACGTACAAGGACACAGCGGGGACCGCTGAGTGCGCAGGCTGCCCGTCATCTGCATCCTCGTCTCCAGCGGCAAGCGACAACGTGACAGACTGTGAGTGCAACGCCGGCTACACGGGGCCCAACGGTGCCACGTGCGTCGCGTGCGTGGCGGGCAAATTTAAGACAAACAACGGATCGGATGCATGCACGCAATGTGCAGCGGGCAAGCATTCTGCGGTGACGGGGGCGACCTCTGACACTTGCGTCAATTGCGGCCGTGACACGTACTCGAGCGTCGACAATTCCCAGTGCGAGGCTTGCCCGTCCGACTCCGTGTCAGCACCGTTGAGTTCGGTTGAGACAGACTGTAAGTGCAACGCCGGCTACACGGGCGAAGACGGGGGTGAGTGCACAGCATGCACTGCAGACACATACAAGAACACGACGGGGTCTGCTCAATGTTTACCGTGCCCCTCCGATTCAAGCAGTGCAGCAGGCAGTCTAAACTGCACATGCAATGCTGGCTACACGGGTCCAGTCACATCTTGCACCGCGTGTCCGGCCGGTACTTACAAAGATGTGACTGGTGCTAGCGCCTGCACACCCTGCCCCGTGGGCACGCAGAGCTCACAAACGGGACGCTCGACGTTGCAAGACTGCGGATGTCCTCCGGGATACACGTGGTCTGGCGCGGAATGCTCAGGTTGCGCGCAAGGAAAATACAAGACAAGCACTGGGACCGAGCCATGCTCTGACTGCCCTTGGGGCTCATTCTCGCCGCCCAAGTCGACAGAATGTTCATCCACTTGCGGCAGTACATCCTATCAAGCCCCGAAGACAGTGTTTAGCAGCAGCACCCAAGAGAACGACTTCGATATTTCCGATGAATTTCAGCCGGATAATGACCTCGCGGGTGCTTGCCCGTCTCCTTACACAGATTGTTTGGGTTCGCGAGAGGTCATCGTAGCATCTTCGGCCGTCTTTCCTCAAACTCCCCAGGTTGGGATGTTGTGGCATTTTGGCGCGGACTCGTCTAGTTCTTACGGAGCATGGGCCGGCATACGACGCGAAGACGCCGGCTCTGTGCCTGTGTTCAGGGTCAGAGCCGGAGACGGTCGTGCTGTGCCTACCGGATCGAGTCAGATATGGGTAGACGTGGCAGAATTTCCACAGGATGGGGAGGCGCACGAGGTGGTAGTGCACATCGGTAAACCATCGACTGGCAAGTGGGCATTGCGTGTGTGGATCGACGGTGAGCATCAAGCTACTTCAGGCGAAATGACGGCGTCCAAGTGGACTTTCAGAGGGACCACAAACACCGGCCATTCCTCGTACGGTCTGGCGGCAAGCGATTCCAGGGTTGCAACTGGCGAACCTAATGTGGATTGGCCCGGAGCCGGAGACACGCCGAGTACTGTGAAGACTAGCCTGCGGATCTTGAGCCATGTCTCGTGGCAGTCCTGCGTGTCGCCGGTCCTGTCCGGAACGTGGACCACCGGCGCTTTGAGTAACTTGAGCTACATATGCTGTGAACCTTGCCCCCGGAATTCGACATCAGTAGGCAATCAAACGGGATTGACCAGCTGCCAGTGCATTGCAGGTTACACTGGTCAGAATGGTGCGTCGTGCTCGCCGTGTGCGGCTGGCTCATTCAAGGAGGCAGCGGGCCCGGCAACCTGTACTTCATGTGGGGCTGGCAGGTATTCTACAGTTGTTGCTGCTTCGAGCAGTTCAGTGTGTCTTGCTTGTCTGACAGGCTCTACAACTTTGAGCAATGCCAGCGACTCATGCTACTGTGATCGGGGATGGACCGGGGATGATCCCACAAATTGCACAATGTGCGAAAAAGGCAAGTACAAATCCACTGTCGGTAGCACCGCGTGCTCTTTGTGCAGAGCAAATTCGTACTCCAGCGGAGGGGAATTCGATCCATCGTGCACAAGCTGTCCAGAAAACTCCTTTTCTCCTGCCAGTTTGCAGTCTGGAGCAGTGACAGACTGTTCATGCCTGGCTGGCTACAGTGGCCCAGATGGCGGTCCCTGCACAGCGTGTCCTGTGGGGAAATACAAGAGTGTGAATGGTTCGGCCGCCTCCTGTGACTTCTGCCCACCGGGCCAGTACGCCAAGCCCCACGATGCGAGTACGTCGTGCCTAGACTGCGCAGAAAACAGGGTGGCACCGTCGGGAGCGACTAGCGCAAACGATTGCGGCTGCAACGCAGGTTACTATGGTGCAGTGGATGAGTCGTGCATGGCTTGTCCTGTGGGGAAATTCGGAAATTCGAGTGGCGGGCTCACTGAGGACGCCTGCTTTGCTTGTCCTGTTCACATGACGACGGCAAATCAAGCTACACCCTCCGTCGCAGATTGCATATGTAATGACGGCTTCACCGGAAGCTTCAACAATGGGTGCGTTGCTTGCCCAGCAGGGACCTACAAGGACCAGGAGGGAAATTCATCGTGCACCGCATGCCCTCCGAATTCAACGACCTTGAGCACAGGCAGCCAGGTACAGAGCAGTTGCCTCTGCAAACCAGGCTTCACTGGGCCGGCAGGTGGGCAATGCACCATGTGCGAGGTTGGTACCTACAAGAACAAAACAGGCTCGGATAGTTGCGTGAATTGTCCTTCGGGTTCTCACTCGCCTGAGGGCAGCGCTGATCTGATGGCGTGCACTTGTCAGATAGGACATACCGGAAATGACGGGCAGCAATGCGCTCTGTGTGGGTACGGAACTTACAAGGACTCGGTGGGCTCTGCGTCATGTACCGTTTGCCCGTCGTTTTCTAATACTACTTCCAGAGGAAGCACCGAGGTGGAGGACTGTATCTGTGACAAGGGATACACAGGCTCCGTCACCATCAATTGCACAGCATGTCCAGAAGGAAAGTATAAGGACCAACAGGGTTCAGGTCAATGCACATCCTGCCCGTTGTTCTCCAGCCACCTAGCCACAGGCGCGACCACGCAGATGGATTGTCTGTGTAATAAGGGCTACAACGGACCGCCTGATTCTAACCCGAATATAGTCACTTGCAGAGCATGTCCACCTGGGACTTACAAGGATTTCCCGGGAAAGATAGGAGACGGCGAGGCCCTGAGCCCCTGTGAGGCATGTCCTGCGCACTCGTACTCGGGCTTTGGTAGTGATGACCAAGCGGACTGCCAATGCAATGCTGGCTTTCAGGCGGGCGCCGGGGGTGTCTGTACTGCATGCGCAGCGGGAAAGTACAAGCCCCAGAGACTGTATCACTGTATACCTCCAGGGACTACGTGCACGGGTGCCCAATGCCCGGAAGGATATGCTGTTGACCAGACGCCATCCCAAAATTGCCCCTTGGTCAGTCACCAAGGACTTTGCTGTTCTGGTCCTCCAAGCACTCCATGCACACAGTGCCCGGAAAATTCTGTGTCGGATGTAGGAAGCAACGCCAGCTCTGACTGCCATTGCATGGCCGGATATTACGGGTTGGATCAAGGCGTGCCGACGAGCAACAATACATGTCTTGCATGCGAGCCGGGGAAGTACTCAGCCGTGAAGAAGAGCGTTGGGTGTAGAGAATGCACCACGGCAAAGTACTCCCCTGCGGCTGCGAGTGTCTGCCTGGACTGCCCGTCTAATTCAAACTCACAGAACGGGACTGGCGTAGTAACAGGTTGCACTTGCAATGCGGGCTTTTCTGGTAACGACGGTGGTACGTGCACAGCCTGTGCAGCCGGGAAATATAAGATTGCGCCAGGCGAGTCACCCTGTGTCGACTGCCCTGCGCATACTTACAATCCACAGGTGAGTAGTACCAGCAACGTATCGTGCTTGGGTTGTCCATTCGGAACGACGTCCCGCGCAGGCAGCCCAAGACGTGGATCGTGCAAGTGTGCCGCAGGTTATTATGGTGACCTGCAAAATGATCTGGCATGCGGGGGTGATTGCTGCTCCGAATGTCCCGCTGGCACCTACCGGGACCAGATAGGAGGCGTGAATGAATCGGATTGCTTTCACTGCCCACTTCGTCAGCATTCTGCGCCTAAAAGTGTGAATATCACAGATTGCGTTTGCACTCCGGGAAATTTCGGGCCGCCAGGGAGAGAATGTGCTGAGTGTCCTGCTGACACGTTCAACCCAGTGACGAATGCGAGCAATTTGTCGGCTTGCCTGCGATGCCCTGCAAATTCCTTCTCGGAAACTGGGAGCGCCTCGTTCACAGATTGTGGATGCACAGCAGGCTACTATGGCGACTTCGTCACTCTTAATGGCACGGGAAACCTGACCGCATTGACCCTTACGTGCAATCCGTGCCCAGGAGGAACGTATAATGCTCGTCTGCGTCAACAGAATCTCTCCAGTTGCTTGGCATGTCCATCAAACACGGAATCTCCAGCTGCAAGCGAAACCCTGATAAGTTGTATCTGTAACTCAGGATTTTACGGAAATGATGGCACACCTTGCGAGTCTTGTCCGCAAAGAACATTCAAAAACTTCACTGGCAACGTTCACGTATCGGATGCCGTGCAAGACTGTTACAGTTGCCCGGCGCATACTTGGTCTCCGGATGGTAGTAGTCTCAAGACAAATTGTACGTGCGAAAAGGGATACACTGCAGGAATTTGTCGGTCAGATTACGTTTGCAATGCATCGCTCTTTGAAAATGCGCTTGAATTAGACGGAACCCCCGGTTCTCGAGCACTCTTTGCACAAGGAATAGATGTTTCATACGCAGACATGACCTTGGGATTCTCGCTGCGGTTGGATGCAGGTGCAGTGGAATCGTCCGGATATCACTCTATTATCTCTCTGACGTGCGATAACGTTCCACAGTTCAAATTCTATATCCAAAACGACACGTACTTGATGGGTGGAGAAGTTTTCAACCAATCGCTAGACTCCGACAATGTCGTGGCTCCTACATCACAAAATGTTACAGGGGGCGCGAGTGTGTGGACTCACTGGGCATTGAGATTTGATTTCGCCAATATGAATCTGTCCGTGTATAAGGACGGTGTAGTAGAAACAACAGTCGCAGTAACCGCCAACTTTACTTGCTATGAGAACCTGTCTCTCGGCGCCGTCGTTGGCGATCCGGCAGATCGGCCGGTGACAGCCAGCATCGACGACTTTGTTGTGTACACGCGAGCGCTCTCTGGCACAGAGGTTGCCTCCCTGGCATCGATGCAGGGTCGAAAAATTGAGACAGAAGATGCACTTGTGGGCGTGTACGATTTCAATGGGGTTGGAGCATCTAGAGTGGTGGACACGAGTGGGCGTAGCAATCGTGCAGAATTGAGTGGTGGCGCATCAATATTGCAAGGTCGTGGGCGGTGGGGGGACCTTGCGTGTGACAAGTGCACCGATGAGTATCATGGACCGGATGGGCTTACGTGTGTGGCATGCCTCGGTGGGACGTACAAAGACAGAAATGGCACGTGGCGATGTAGCGACTGCCCAGACGCGTCGCACTCGACCCCGGCTAGCCCATATGCCTTCTTTTGCAAATGCAACGCGGGGTATACCGGGCCAGACGGGACAAACTGCACGGAATGTGTCGAGGGCACGTACAAGCCGACGTCAGGTTCATCAAACTGCACGAGCTGTCCTCCCAACACGAACACATTTGGAGGTTTGGCGGCAATAATGATTACAAATTGTTCTTGTTTAGCGGGCTATTCTCCTGAAAGATTTCCAGATGGAACCAGCAAAGGCCTTGGCGCTCCTTGTGAAGCTTGCCTGCCGGGGACGTACAAGCCCAGTACTGGGCCCGACGATTGTACTAACTGCCCCCCACACTCTTTCACAGTGACTCAGAAATGCATGTGGACTAATCTTTCTCATGAAGAACGGCTGAATTGTAATTTAGTCGCGTTCAGATATTACGCTATCGAAGCAGAAATAGATCCAACCGTGGGCGTTGCAGCGCCAAGGAAGGGCACAGTCAATGGAACTGATTGCCAGTGTGAACCTGGGTACACGGGCGAGGGTGTGGGTGGCGGTTGCCATCCCTGCCCAGTGGCACGATATAAAGAGGCCTATGGAAACAAAGCCTGTCTGGACTGCCAAAATTGCACTCAAGGCTTTTCCACCTGTACGATTCGATCCAAAGGAACGTGCGAAGCATGCGCAAACGGACCTGCACGATCAAGCTATTTGGGACCTGGTGTGATTCGACCAGAGTTCCAGGATGCTACACAAACGGCACAGGCAGCATGGGCTCAATCGTTCAATTGTACCGATGTACTGCGTTTTGATTTTGGGATTGTTACTCGCGTCTTGCGTCGGCAATGTCATAAGACGTGGTACGAGCCTGGCAGTTGCCCGTACCAGTGTCAAAATAATGGTGAGAACATTCCATGGGTTTCAAGTCCGTTGTATCGATTTGAATTTCTTGCCATTGCACAATTTTGTTTTTGTCTGTGTAGTTGATACCTTGGGGCTTTGGCAGGATCGACTGCCGACACATACGCTAATGGTGAGTGTTCGTCTCGTGGCCAAAAATCTGAAGCGCGCCACAGTAAAGAACAAGCAGAAACTTTGCTACGTCGACTGTTTTTTCGGCTGACATTGCACGCCTATGGCAGGTTCGACTGTGGTGCCACCTCTTGCCGACAAGCCCTTCGACCCTGATCGACCGTACTCGTATACGGCCTGTCTATATTGCAATGTCTCGGCCTGCGGAATTGGACAGTATCGAGTGCGTTGCAACGCGAGCAACGATAGCTACTGTGCGGCATGCCAAAGTGGGAAACCAGCCCATTCGCACTACACTTCACCCGGGGACCCCGTCTTTGAGGATAATTGTGGATGGGGCTGTGATGATGGGTACTCTCAAGCGAGTGATGGCACGTGCGTGCCATGCACAAACGACATCCCGCTAGGAGCAAACTACAGCGGACCAGGCAGTGTGCTCGACCTGCCTTTCTGCCCTTGGGGGTGTCCATCCGGCATGTATGCCGACGGCATGGAGTGTAAGCAGCTTCCGGAAGAATGTCCTGCTGGCAAATGCCCTTTTCCGAGGCTGGACCTGTCGCAGTCAAACGCTCGCCTCGACAACCCGTAATACTCGTTTCTTTATTCCTCATGTTTCGTAGTGAAGGCATCGGATTGTTTTGTGTCGCTTGAGGCTAACGCGTAATGTGCTTGGCAGGTGCTATGAGTGGGAATACGCACAGTGCGACGGCTTTGGCAACCTTACGTGCGCTCCATGTGACGGCATTTCAGTCGTGCGTCAGGGTGGCTGGGTGCTGCGTGAGTACGCGCAGTGTGATATCGGCTACTATCGCAGCCCTTGCATCAACAGGTACGCATAGGATGTCTCGACGTGCGCGGCGACGCGATTTGAAGCGATGCCGCCTTGGTCCACGCGCGAGACAAGAACGAAATCAATTCCACAGAAAACACTAAACGTTCAGACATGCATTTCACGGAACAGTCGAAGCGTTTACATACGCATTTTCATGATATGCTGGGTGATCACTGGGAGAGCTTAGTCTCTTTTGGCTGTTCTGTGAGATATTCGTGTTGAAAATGATACATCCGATGCATCGGCAGGTGTGTATTTCCAGATGCAGGCAACGTCAAGGGCCAATGCATCCAGTGCACCAACGCTCTTACCCTCAACGCGGTCTACACTTCGCCCGGTAGATTCATGTTTGTTGTCCCATGTTTCATGCATCGATTGCCTGCGCACCGCAGCTTTTGACCTTGTGAATGTGCTCCCTCTTTCTTATCTTTAGGTAACCCATACAACAACAACAATTGCGAGTGGACGTGCAACAATGGCTACAGCAAGCAAATAGTAGGGGACAGAGAGCAGTGCGCCTAGACATCTTCCCCGCCCTAGCCTGGGTAAAGGCATATTTCTGTGCGCAGACGTGTGCTGGTGTTAATGACTTCAGATCGTGTGGAATAAACAAGAACAAACGAAACGCGTATAAAATCTTGATGTGTGCCAAGGAAGCTAGCGACACTGTTCATCCTACGCCTGCGCCTTGTGCGGGTTCGTCATTGGGTTCAGCATTGTGCGCTTCGCGCCAACGAGTCTGAATGAATTTGTGAAGTAACACAGCATAGTTTTATTGCCAATGAAAACAAAAAGCGGAAAAACTGTGCCCCCTAAGATCTGCAAGGTTGATTCACATTCACGCCTCAAAAAGATGGTCGCCCATGAACCACGACGTGGCTCTCGGAGTTGTCCTTCCGTCCGAGTGGTTGGTCCTGGCAGTCTTTTGCCCTGGCGCAGAGATGCTGCTGATGGAAAAATGTGACCGCGGCGTGGTCGGTGCCGAAATACCTCCAGCCGAGGCTTTCTGAAAATAATCCCACGACATTCTGAATTTCTCAACAAAAGACCCTTGGCTGAAAGTGCTGTCTGAATCGCGTTTCCAATATTCATTGCCTGAGTTTCTTTGGTCGTCAAGCACGTGATCGTCATCATCTCCAGACACGTTTTCCTTCTCGTTCAGTTGCTTCAAGAAGCGGGACAGCTGCAGAAGCCGCAGCTCTTCCGTCGAGAGATTCGCGATATTCCGGCCGCATGATTGTACCATGTAGTCCATGAGCGAGCAGCAGTGAATCCACAGAGCTACGCGATCGTAATCGTGAACATCAGTCGATAATATGCGGCGGTCACGGCGAATTTCCATGGCGAGATCAGTGGAGTCAAAAACGTGTGTATTGCTGTCAAGCCATGCATCGAGCTTGGCGACAGCAAACGTGTCCTCCGGCGCAACTCCTTCGAGCATCGCATCCGCCAATGCTTGAGCTTGCTGGTCCGCCCGATCGACTTCTTTGGGGTTCAGCTCGAGCCAAATGCGCTTCCCCAATTCTTGCAGGGCCAGACGATCAAGCCCGGTCTTGCTGCTTGCGTGGTTTTCAAGTTTGTCCTTCAGGATTTTCTTGAAGTCGTCTACTTTGCTCTTAGTCAGACCACCTGGAAGAGCTGTCATGTGCGCATTCCCTTTGCTGAAGTCCTCTTCGATGTACGTCTGATGCAGCAAATCCCCCAACACTTCAGAATTATCACAGAACTCGATGGTAATCAACCACGCCCTGTCAGGAATGTTCAAGTGGCATCTCTCAGGGAACGGATCCGGGAAGAAAGCACTGCCAGCAGCTTGCAGCATTTTGATGTACCCCAGCAATGTGGTTTTCTCAGCATTGAGTGCGTTCGTCAAATTATTCTTCTGTCGCGAAAGCTCCTCATTCAAGATTTCCATGTCGTGCACCTGCAAGTCAAGCTCCTGTTCCCGCTTGGTAGTATCTTTTAGCGAGCTCTGGAGCTGCGCAAGCTGGAGTTGGTACTCATTAATGTGCTGCGTGGCCACGTCCAAACGGCAGTTTTTCTGCTGCAGCTCATCATTTCTTGCCAGGAGATCCTTTTGGTATTTGATATTCAGGTCGGTCGATTTTCCAAGTTTCTCCTGCATCATTCTTGCTTCTTGCTGCAGCTTCTCCACGGACCTCTCAAGGTCTAAGCAGATGCCTTGAAGGCGCGACGATTCGCGGGTAAGAACGGTCTTCATATTCGAGATCGAATCTGACGCCAATCGCTGTACTTCGAAGCACAGTGGTTTCCATTTCTGAAGCTCTGCATTTTGCAAGCTCATTTTCTCAACGTCGATTTTTGCTGCCTCCAACTCGGACTTGAAGAAGTCGATTTCCCTAGACTTTTCCATCGATGCTTTCTGCTCAGCTTCAACCTCATCATGAGAGAGAAGAAGCTTGTGGTCTATCTCCACAATTCTTTTCTCCATGTTGTCACACTCAGCCTGCATCTTCTTACCTTTGGTTGTGAGTGTTTCAATTTCGACATCCATCCGCTGATTCTCCTGCTTTGTCCTTGCTAACACGGCAGCTTGCTTCGCAGCCTCGGCAGCAGTGTCGCGAAGTTCAATCTCAAGCCTCTTCACTTTCTCCTCGAGACTGGAAATCGTTTGGCCCTTCCGCTGTACCTCAGCTTCCGCGTGCTCGAGCTTCTGCGACATGTCCTGCAACTTCTTTGCCTCGTCCTCCGCCTCGAGCTGATCTCTTTCCACTTGCTCCTCTAGATCAACGATACGATCCTGCCGTTGCACGACTTGTTGCTGCGCCTTCTCCAGCTCAGCATTTACTCGCTCGATTTCCTTGCCCTCCCTCTCAAGCTCCTGCTGAGCTTTGGTCTTTGCGACGACTTCGTCCTGCAATTGACGTTCAAGGTCCTTTTGTGACCCTTCCAGCGCCCTGACCTTAGTGTCCAAGGTCGTATTGTTGTCGAGCAATGTCTTGATTCTAGTCTTCAGCTCTGCATTTTGTTTGGCATTGGCAGCATCTGATCCTCTTTTTGCATCCCGTTCTTGTGACAGCTGGCCACGAAGGAGATCAGCCTTTTCGGTCTCCGACTTGAGCTTCGATTGCAAAATATCGACGTCGGCAGTGAGTGATTTGATCTTGTTGTTAAGAACCTCCTGGGCCTTTTGGCTTTCAAAGAAGTCGTGGTGTGCAGTTGTCAGCGCTTCCTGCTGCTGATGGACTTTGAATTGCAGTTTTTCATGCGCAGCCTCGGTGTTGGCATGGAGCGTCTTCAAATCTGAGTACCCTTTCTGCTGCTCCTGCAGTGTCTTGCGCAACTTCGACACATCGTCTTCCCACTGTCGATCTTGGGCCGTCACTTTGGCCTCAAGCAATTCAATAGCAGATTTCTTCTCTGCTAGCTGCACATTCAGAGCAACAACATCTCCCTCCTCTCGACTTAGAGACTCAGTCAGATTTTTGCATTCAGTCTTTGACCTTTCTAGGGTCCTTTCCAGCTCAGCCAATCTCATCTTGAGCTTTGCAACGGCAGCATCAGAATTGCTTTTCTGTTCTATCATGGCTTTGAGCTCGCTCTGAAGCTTTGCGCCTTGGCTGAGAGCGGCGTCCCTGGCAGTCTCAGTGCTCTTTACGTTCTCTTGCTCGTTCTTCATTGCCTTCTTGCTCGCATCAAGTTCTTGCCTGGCAGCCTCTAGCCGATGCTCAGCGAGCTCTTTTTCCTTTTGCAGTTCAGCCCTTTGATGCTCGCTAGTCTTTGCCTTCGCAACCGCTGCCTCCTTCTCTGCTCGTGAGGCTTCCGCAGCCTCCGCTGACATCTTTTTTGCTGCCATGGCCGCCTCGGCAGTCTTGCGCGCATTTTCGGCTGCTTGTTTGGAAGAATCCGCTGTCGCCTGCAACTGCAGATTATCGTTCTTCGAGCTTGAAATTTCTGCTCTCAGCTTGTCCACTTGAGAATCAAGGCTAGTCTTCGTTTGCCTTAATTCCACCGCTTCATCGTGCAGCTTTGTCCACTCCGTTTTTGCCTTGCTGAGCTTTCCTTTCAGCAGCGCGACGTCGTCACCCCACTGCTTGTCCTGCTCTTTGATTTTTTGTTCAAGATCCGCAATAAGCTTCTTGGTCATATTGAGCTCTGCATTGAGATTCTTCTTCTCTCCGTGCAAAGTGGTGTACGCAGCTTCGAGTTCTTCCACTTTTGATGCAGCCTCTTCAGATTTGGCACGGAATTGAGATTTCAGTCCTTGCTCCTTTGTCACTTGCGCTTGCAACTCTTTCAACTCCCCGACAATTTTCTTGTACCTCTGATCTGCTGCATTACGCTCAGATGTGGCAGAATCCAAGCTCTGGCGAGTAGACTCGGAAGCAGCCTCCAGCTGTGCCTTAGCGTCCTTCAGCTTTTGCACTTCCTGCTGTAGTTTCTTTTGGCTTTCGGTGAGGCTACTCGCAGCAGACTCGGCATTGGCACGAAGCTGCTTCTGGCTCTTAAGCTCGCCTTCAAGTCTCTCTGCTTGTGCCCTTAACCGTGTCACATCAGTTTCAAGCACCATGTTGGCTTTTGTTAAAACTTTGACCTGGCCCGTCATCTGCTCGGCTGTGCCTGCCTCTTTCTTCAGCTTTTCTGACAGCGTGTTGACTTTGCTCAGGTACTCGTCGCGGCCTTTCTCCATCTTCTTACGCGATGCAACCTCATCGTCATATTTGACCTTGAGCAACATTTGCTCATCTGCCGCTTTCTTCAGCTCGTGTTTGTAATATTGCACATGCTCTTTTTCTTTGGACTTCTCCCCGTCACTCTTCTGCAGTGCTGCTGCCATCTTGACCTCCTTTTCTTGCAGCTTTGCTTTTTCTGCTGACTCGTTTGACAGGTCTTTCTGAAGCGAACTCAACAGCCTCTTTGTGTCTTTCAAGTCTCCATCACTCTTGTGTTTGGCAGCAAGCTCCTGCTGCAACTGCTCCTTGAGGGCTGTGATTTGCTCCACGAGCTTTTTGGCCGCAGACTGAGATTGGTCACGCTCCGTTGCCAATTTCTTTGCACATTCGTCACGTTCGGCCGTCAGCGCCGCCACTTGCGCCACAAGCTGAGTATTTGAGCGTTTTTCCGTCTCAAATTGGGACTCAAGCGATGCGCGCTTTTCTTTTTCTGCTGTGAGATCCGACCCCAATGTCTGCATGTCCGCTTCTCTCTTCTTTGCTTCCTTCGACGCGACCTCAGCTTCATGCTTATAAAATTGGACCTGCGTCTCCAACTCGGTAACCTCGTCGCCCTGCTTGCGCAAGGCAGCTTCAAATTCATTACGAACACCCCGATTTTCTTGCATTTGTTTTTCCAGCGCCTCGCATGTCGCGGTCATCTCGTGCAGCCTGTGGTTGAGGGCAGTCTTCTCCTCGCTAAGCTGGCACTGCTGTTGACGCAAATATTCCAAATCCCCTGACATCTGCTTGCCTCGGTTCAGTGCTTCTTGCAGTTTCTCTTCCACATTCTCGCGCTGGGATTTCCCCGTCGCCATCTGCGCTGACAACGTCTGGATGTCCTTCTCCCACTGCGAATCCTGCTCCTTGAGCTTCGACTCAAGCTTCTCTATCAAAGTATCTTTGTCACGGCAGTCCCCAGCAAATTTCTTTGAGTGGGACTCGTGCAATGCTATCATTTCTTTCGCCTCGGCAAGTTTCTTTTCAACATCTGCCTGTGCTACCTTTTGCGCTTTGATCGTGACATCCCGTGCCGTCACCGTTTCGCTCTTCTCTTTGAGAGTCTCAGTCAAAGCCTTCATTTCAGACCTAAGGGGTACATACACACACAAACAGGCGTTTGCCAGGAGGCTTGTCAGATCTTTCCTGCAGACACATTGTCCCAACTCTCCAGCTGTACCTATCCTTCCTTCCAACTATCTGCATTCACGCAAGCTGCAGCTTGGCCTGCGGTTCCTGTTCACAACCTGATACATGTATCGTGTCGCGCCATTTTAGCAAAAACAACAAATTCTTACCGAGATTTGGCGACAACATTCTCAGTGTCGGCAAGCTTTTCTTGATACTCTTTGATTTTTGCCTGTAAATCCGCCTGCGTATTGCTGAGCTGTGAGATTATTCCCTCCTTATCCACCAGGTGCTTTTCCAGCGTTTTCTGATTCTTGTCACCCATGGTCTTGGCAGACTCGAGCTCCTTTAGCTGGCCCTGTTGATCAAGTTTCTCTGCACTCATGGCATCCTTCTGCGCCGTCAGCATATCCACTTTACTATTCAGCGCGACAATCTGTTTCGACTGTTTGTCATTTTCCAGCTCCAGATTTGCCTTGGCGATATTTAACTCTTTGTTTTGGCCTGAAAGTTCAAGGCTTCTGGCCTTGGCACCATCAAGCTGTTCTTTTGTCTGCTCTAGTTTCGCTGACAGATCAGAAACCTGCTTGCTCTGTTTCTCCGAATCGGCTTGCAAGGTCTGCTTGGTTGACTGCAGGTCCTTGTTCTGCCGTGTAAGATTGCTCACGTCAGACTTGACACCTTCGATTTGCTCTGCGGCCTTGGCTAACTTAGCAGTGAGGTCAGCAATCTGCTTGTCTTTAGCATCACCTGCCACCACCACGTTCTGTTTGATGGTTTGCAGCTCCTTAATTTGCAACGAAAGATCCTGTCTTTCCGATTTCAGCTCGGCAACCTCGCTTTTCACCTTATCAAGAGCGGACTCCATCTGCGCCACCGATTGCGCTTTCTTTTCGTTTTCGATGGTCAGTGACTGCTTCGCCTGCTGCAGATCTTTGTTTCGAACTCCCAGATCTTGATGCTCTACTTTCAGGCGGTCAAGCTCCTGCGTTAAGGTGTCCAACTTACCTGTGAGACTCTGCATCTGTGTGGCTTGCTTTTCGAAGGCCGCCGACATGTTCTGCTTTTCCACAGCCAGCTCTTTGTTATGCAGACTCACGTTCTGCTTTTCCGACTGCATGGCGTAGAATTGATCTTGTAGCGTGTCTTTTGCGGCCTGCAGCTCTTTCAGGTCTTGCCTGGCCTTGGTAAGGGAAGCAGTAAGCTCTGCACCTGCCTCCGTTTGCAACTGCAACTTTGACTTCAACGCCTTTGATTCACTGTCGAGGGTTGCATTCGATTGCCCGAGCTTAGCCACTTCGTTCTTGATTTCCTCGGCCCGCATCAACTTGAACTCGAGGTCCTTGATGTGCTGCTCCTGACTCTCAACTTGTTTTGCCTTCGAATTGAGGTCAGCAGTCTTTGTTTCTAGCATTCCTTGTACTTGCCTCGAGTTTTCTTCGGCAGCAGCCAGACTCCGTTCAATTTGCGGTCGCTCCACGTCCATCTTCGCTTTGAACGCCGATAGCGTTGCGCACTCGTCGTTCTTCCTCTCCAACAGGTCGGTTGACTCCGTGAGCAACAGTCGGTTCTTTTGCAATTCCGCTTCTACGTCGCGTAGCCTTGCAGCTTCCTTCTTCACCTGGGCGAGCTCCTTGGTCCTTTCCACAAGTTCTTCGTTTCTGTTTTCGAATTGCTTTCGCAGCTGGTCCCTATCGGCGGAAAACTGCTGTGCAGCTGCATCCTTTTCGCTCAATGCTGCTTTAGCACTCTGCTGCATGGTCTCGACTTGATTCTCCAGCTCTTTAATCTTGGATACCAGCATGCCAGTATCAGTAGCACTCTGTCGCTTATCAGATTCGAGCTGATGCTGCAGGTCGGCTGCTTTATCTGCAGTCTGCTGCATGAGCAACTCGACTTGCTTCAATTTTTGCTCCATGCGCTCACTGTCCTCAGCTGCAGATTTAAGACCCTCCCGCAAGACGCCATTCTCTTGCATGGCATCGCGAAGCTTTGCGTCCGCCGAACGACTGCTCTCAACAAGTTTCGACGTGCTCTTGTCCATGTCTGCCCGCGCCATTTTCTCCTCCTCAAGCTCTTGCTTGGCACCCTTTAGTCCCTCCCGCAGAAGCTCCGCCTCACGGGATAATGCTTGCAACTCTTCTTGCAGCGTCTGCGCCTTTTTGTCGTGGCGTTCCCGGCCGTCAGTAGCCGACTTCAGCCCTTCGCGCAACACTGCCGACTCTTGGATGACTTCATTCAGCCGTGCCTGAGCACTTCTCAACTGTTTGTTGAGCGAAATTTTCTCTTCTTGATCCGCCTCCAGCTGAGCCTTGAACATTGCCAAATCTGCTTGCGCGGATTTGAGCGCTGCCGACAAGCCGTTTCGGGAATCATCCAGCATTGCTTGTCCCTGCCTCATCGACTCCAGCTGACTTTTCAACATCTCACACTTGCAGTTGTGCTTGAAATCTTGCAGCTCAGACAATTTAGTAGCCGACTCCTTGGAACTTGCTTTCAATTCCTCAAATTCCCCCTCGGTCTTGGCCAACTTCTTAGTAAGAGCATCTAGCGCCTTTTTGGCCTCTTCCGACCTCGTCTTGTACTCCATCAA
>Ga0115006_10000902_pt1 | contig 17371 bp, 11 predicted proteins | sample ArcOceMetagenome_3_FD_88943 | JGI IMG/M metagenome (GOLD analysis project Ga0115006, IMG submission 88943) | Marine eukaryotic phytoplankton communities from Arctic Ocean - Arctic Ocean- Svalbard ARC20M Metagenome | ecosystem: Environmental > Aquatic > Marine > Oceanic | place: Arctic Ocean...
GCCTCGAACTCAGACCGCACGAGCTTCAGCGGCATCGGCTCCCCAGCGTCGCCGGGCCTGCTGGGAGCCGCCTCGCACTGCCCGCTGCCAGGCAGGCTGCCTCCGGAGCTGTCAGCGAGCGCGGGCGGCGCCGGCTCCGCGCCCGTCTCCGCGGCTGCCGTGGTCGCCTCCATGATACCCGGCCGCTGACCCCAAGAGCTGAGGAATCGGAAGACTCATCGAAATTCTCGCCGTGCGCCGCGGGTTGATCGCCGTTGCGACGCCCGCAGGCTGAGAAGTCGCAGGCTGAGAAGGCACGAACATGAATGATTTTTCTGGCTAAGGCGAGGGAGTTGCTTGACCGGCACCTCCCCTTCTCGGTAGCATTCAAGATGAAGGATCATCATGCAGCAAGCATCGAGAGTTGTCGCGAGCCCGTGAATAGATTTAACTACTACGCGTGCAGCCACGTGACCAGTCCGAGGCGCCAAGGCGGAGCCAGTCACTCCGAGCGGGCTGAAGACCGGAGATTCACCCGCTTCACAGCCGCAAGTGCGGCGGTTGCAAGGCGTCGCCCGGTCCCCGCCGGCGCGAGGTCACCCAGTCCCGATTATATGACCGCCAACACCTCCGCTGCTCCCGCCACCGTGCCCGACCCCGAGTGGCTGCGGCTATTTGGTGCTGCGGTGCCGGCCGAAGACGTCGTCGAGGCGTGGCTGCGCTCGCTGGGAGACAAGGGCAGGGAGGAGGCGGTGGCCGACCCTCCGGCGGCACGCACGACTCTTCGCCGTGCAATCGTCGACGCGCGCGACGTCAGCAGTGCCGTGCGCGCCGATGCGGCCACCGGCTGGAAGTACACCGGCTCCATCATCCGCGCCACCGACGCCGCGCTGGGCGTGGCGCCGCTGCAGGCGTCGAAGCTCTTCGGGCCCAAGGGCGTCGATCTGCACGCGCCACTGCAGGTGGTGGCGGCCGACGGTGCCGCCGGCACGCTCGGGCTGTACTGGAGCGGCGTCGAGGGCGCGTGCCGCGTCGACCTGCTCCACGCCCAGGGCGTCACGCACCGGCTGAACGTGGCGGCCGAGTGCGAGAAGGCGCTGGCGCAGGCGTCGTCGTCCGACCTGGTGACGGCGACGGTGGCGATGGAGGACCTTGCGGTCGAGCAGCTCGAGGACGTGGTGGCCGCGCAGGCCGCGTGGCTCGAGCAGCTGCACGAGGGCGTCGCTCAGATGCGCTCGTGGCGTGACGCCGCCGCCGCCACAGGCGTCGCCGCGAGCGTCAACGTCAACTGCCAGATGGGCAAGAACCGCTCTGGCGCGGTCGTCGCGACGTGGCTATGCCTAGAGCACGGGTGGGAGCTGCTCGTGGCCGTCGAGCACTTGCGCACGCTCTCGTCACTCGCCCTCGGCAACCCTCACCTCAACGTGTCGCTCGCCGAGGTCGTTGGCACACCCGGCGTCGATGTGCCGCTCAACCCGGCCAACGACGGCGGCAGCTGGGTGACCTTCTCGCCGCCCGGCTCGCCGCAGATGGAGGGCGCGCGCTCGCCCACCGAGGATGAGGCGGGTGTGGGAGCGGCGGCGGCGGCAGCGCCCGAGACGGTGGCCTTGGCTGCAGCACGCAAGCTTGAGGCGCTGCAGCAGCAGCGGCAGCAGGGTGATGGTGATGAGGAGGAGGCCGAGGACAAGGAGGGGGAGAACGATGGCCTGGCCGACCTCGCAGAGCTTTTGGGAGAAATGTAGCGCGTTTATCAATAACCATCATTTTACCGCCACCTCTGGGATGTTGGGGCAGACTCGGTGAGGACGGTGTATGAGGTCGCGGTGTCGTTGCGCGCGGCGATCATCGCGGCGAGGGAAGCGCGGCGCGCGGAGAGCTCGGCCCGCAGCGCTTGGGTGCGCCGCGCGCTGCTCTCGCCCATCAGATGGCAGACATACGTGTCGTTGCGGTGTAGACACGACGGCCCGCCGTCTGGCAGGTGCGCGTTCATGTAGTTGAGCACCGACGATGGGACGATCGCGACGCGGCGGGGCCAGAGCAGCTTGAGAGCGTTTGCGCAGGTCTGCTCGCTCGACCGCTCTGGGCTGCGCAGCTGGCAGCGGCGGCGGATGCGCCTGGCAGCCTCCGGGTGGATGTCACCCACCGTATCGTTGGCGTCTCCGCCGCCAGCACCGCCGGCACCGGCACCGTGGCGGCCGCGGCGCTGCTGGGATGGTTGGAGGAGGTCGCCAAAGTCTGCGTACGCCCACCGGCGGAGCATCATGCGCGCGTCGTCGGTGTTGCGCAGCACGAAGACGCCCGTGTTGACGAAGCACGGCCGGTGGTGCAGCTCCACGAGCAGCCGGGCGGCCGATGCGCAGGCGTTGCGTCCGCCGTGCAAGCCCCCCACGGCGTGGCTGCAGTTGCAGCCCGTGGCGGCGGCAGCGCGGGTGAGCGGCGTGTGCGAGGTGAAGAGCAGCGACGGCGGCGGGTGGTCTGACGGTGCACGGCCGTCGGGTCCCGGTCTGTCGAGCCACAGCTCCAATCCCGGGGAGGGAGAGCCGGCGAGATACGGCGCCACGACGTCCACGAGGGAGCGCGCCGCGCCGTGCACGACAGCGTCAGCGTCGAGGTGGAGCACGTAGGCGCACCTCGTCTCACCGTGGTGCTCTGCCACCATCAGCGCGGCCCGCGGCTTGTCCCAGTGCACGCGCACTTCCTCAGGCGCGAGGCGCAGCGTGACGAGGCCAAACGTGTAGCCGTGCGTCAGGCAGTAGTTGAGGTTGAGCTCCGCCGCCTTCGGCGCCCACGAGGCCGGCGCCATGAGGAAGGTGACGACGCTGACGACGCACACGCCGGGCGTCGCACGCAGCCGCGGAGGCGGTGCCCACTCGCGGTAGCCGCCCGCCGCTTTCAGCTGCGCGAGGCTCGTGATGCTGGGCGCGCTGCGGCCGGCGCTCTTCTTGGCGCGGCTGCCGCCCGCACGCTTGGGGCGGCGCCTCCTGCCGCGCCCACCACGGCCCAGCGGCGATGACCGCGACGCCGGGCGCCTGTCAGGCCACGGGAGGCCCAGCGCACCTGGTGCCTTCGAGGCCGCCTTCCTTCTCGCTTCCCTCGTCGTCTTCTGCACGCGGCACGCCGCGTCGCAGTGCGTGGCGCTGTGGCCACAGTTGAGCTGCACTCGCTCGCCGAGCTCGCACTCGCACCAGCCCGACGACGATGGCGGTATCACGGCGCGGCACGGCTTGTCCTGTTGCAGCTCGCGTGGGCCCGAGGCGCGGCATTCCTTCGTTTGCCGCCACGCGACGCACCGGGTTAGCGTGGCCAAGACCAACCACATCACCTCATTTCTTTGAAAGCGAGTTGCGCGTGCAGGTACTTCCCATAATTTGGTGTATTTTCAAACATGCTTATCACCATCAGCGCAGCCTGCTGCACCATGGACCTTGACACTCGCGCCGGTCGCACGACCGCCGCCCACCACGCCTCCGAAGGCGATCGTCGGCAGCTCGTGCTGCTGACCACGAACGGTGCGGCTGCCTCCGTGGCACAGGCGGCTGGTGTGGCATGGCAGCTTCACGGCCTCGGGCTAGGCCAGCTCACACTCGTGCTCGTCGACTCCAACGCCACGTGCATGCAGCTTGGTACGGCGTGGCGTCGCGTCGGTCTGCTGGCCGGTGGTGCTGATGTGCCGGGCTGCGGCTGGTCCGCCGCCTTCGTCGGCCGCCTTGAGAAATACTACGGCCGTCGCAGCCGACCGACGCGGCTCTGGGCGCTGTGGTCTGCCAAATGGCTGCTCATGTTGCGCCTGGCTCGTGCGCCGCCCAGAGGCTGCGGCCTGGACGTGCTCGCTCTGGACAACGACGTGATGGTGCTCGCCGACCCTCTTGCTCTGCTGGGCTCGCCACCGCTGCGCAGCTATTCGCTCGTCGTGGCTCCCGAGGCGGCGCGCGTCAACTTGGGCGTCGTCTTCGTGCGTGGCGAATCTGAGGCGCAGAATGGCTCGGTGACGGGCGGTGTGGCGGTGCTGCATGAACTGGTCAGACGGCTGCGGTACTTCTTGGCGGGAGGCGAGCAGGTACTGACGAATGCACGCGGCCAAGCTGCGCTTCAGGCCCTCTGGGACCAGGGCCTCTTCGTGGACTCGATGCTCTCCGTCGTGCGCGGGCGGCGCGTCTACCCATATTCCTACCTCCAGGCGAGCTCGTCGCGCGCGTGGCGTCTGCTGGGGTGGCCTCCCTCGAGCATGGGGCGAAGGCAGATTGAGGTGGGTGGGATGGTGCGATGGCGACTGCGGCTCGGGTGCAAAGCGCGGCATCGTGGCACCTCTCGGCATTCGCACGCCAGCGCTGCCTCTTCGGACGCCTCTACCATGCGCGCTGCCCACCGAGCCACCGCCGCCCAGCGCATCTCGCCTCACATCCCACACGCAGGCACGCAGGCAGCGCTGCCAAGATCGTCTATGGTGGGGCAGCGCACAAGATGCTCGCCTGGCGCGACGACGCGCGTGGCGTGGTGTGGGCGACGCGACCACCGCACCTGCTGCCGCCTGCTGGCCACCCTCAGCGAGCCACGTGGCAGAAGCGCGATGCGCTGCTCACCAATCGCCTGTTGGGACTGCCAGACGTTGATGGCAACGACGGTGCGTCGCAACAGCAGCGGCATCAGCAGCAAGGCTCGGCTGCTGCCGCCTCGGACGAGGTAGTGCTGGCACCGGAGTGGCTGGTGTGCGGCGTGGGGCATCGCACGCTCCGCAGGGGCTGGGCCGCGCTGCGGCCGCCGCTCGCGCCGTGTGCGCTCCTCCACCTGGTCGACCTCCGCAGCAGCTTTGGCCACTTCGACGCGCACAAGGCCAACCGCCGGTGGGTGACTGCCTCGTACGCCGCCTCACGGCTCGCGCCTCCGAGGCGCGCGGGCGAGGCGATGGCAGTGGCGACGATGATGGTCGAGGAGGAGGAGGAGAGAGCAGCAGCAGCAACAGCGGTGCTGCGTCTTTCTCCCGCCCTCGTCGACGCCTCCGCCGGTCTGGAGTCGCTGCTTGGGTCGCTGCGGACGCTGGCGGTGGCTGCGGCGGTGACGGGACGAGCACCCGTCGTCCCGAGCGTCGCTTGCACTGCTGCCTGGCTGCACCGCAGCGCCGCCACCAGTTCCTCCACATCGCCGACCCTGCTGGGCGTCGACGACGAGCGAGTGCTGCAGCTGAGAGACAGCGTCCACGACGGTGCCGGCGTGCGATGCCACCTGGCGCTCGGTGGCGCGGCGTGTCTGCCGCCGCTCGTAGTGCCGGAGTGGCTCGTTCCATCCTTGCCCTCCGCCCCGTCTCCGCCCGTGGCGACGCTGCGCGTGGCGTCCAATGCCAGCATGGCGGCGAGCCAGCTGCGCGAGGCGGTGGCGTTGCTCGGGGCGGCAACGACCGCCGAGCTCTCGCTGGAGGCGGGGTGGGCGCAGCACCCCCGCGGCTGGCTTGAGGCGGTGGAGGCGTCGCTGCGGCCGGGCGAGGCTCGGCGGTACTCGCGACTACGACGGGCGTGCCCAGGTTACTTTGACCCGGCCTGCAAAGTCTAGTAGCACCTACCAATACTCTCAAACCACCCCCTTTTGACAGCGGGATATAGGCCCCTCCGCACACCCAGATCGATACGCATGCGACGGTCCCTGTGGCATGCCACCGTCCCCGGCAATGCGCCGGGCGCATCTACCTCAGCCCGTCGGCACCTTACCCGACGCAGATACTCGGGCCTGGTGACCACCGCTCCGCAAGGCGCAAGGATTGGCTGGAGTTGGTTGGGAAACCCCAGCGGAGCAGTGCTCCTGAGCCAAGTACCTCCTAACTACCACAAACCTGACTCCTTTCGATCCGGTCACCCGCTCGCAGCTATCGGCCGCATGCATCGACGTCACCAGCGGACAACCGTCACAGTAGTCACCGTATTAAACCGTGAGTTGCACATTTTTTGTCAAACTTGATGCACAACGCGTGGAAGATGCGCAGCGCGATGCGTGTCACCTGCTGCCTCTGGCTCGTGGCGATTTGCTCGGGCGTCCCCGCGTGCCGCGACACGGATGGGCACAGCAAAGACATGAATGGCGGCGCAGCCGTCGCCAGCAAAGACATGAATGGCGACGGCTGCGCTGACTACAAGCACCCGAACCACTGCAAGGAGCCGTTTGACGACGACGACTTCAGCAGCTCCTCGATGTGTTGCCTGTGCGGCGGCGGCACCTCGGCGGCCCCGGAGGAGACCATTGTCTCGCTGCCGCGAGAAGGCGCGGCTCCCACGGCGTCGCCCGAGGCGTCGGTCCCGCTCTCGAGCGCGGAGGTCGAGCAGGTCGAGTCGGCACTCGGCGGGCTGGTGGGTGCCAAGTTGAGCCTCGGGCTCGGTAGTTTGACGACGACGCACTTCAAACCGGCTGAGAAGGAGGGGGAGGAGGAGGACGACGACGAGGTCTGCGCGAGCGTCGCGGCGGGCGGCATGCTCGAGCTGCGAGGGCCACGCGCGCAGCCGCAGGAGTGGTGCAACATCCTCACCAACCAAACCGAGTGCGAGCGCGCGTACGTGCGACAGACGCAGACGGTGTGGCCGTGCGAGTGGCCCCACGACCCGAGCAAGCGTCGCAGCGCCGACGCGCCGTGCCAAACGTTCGGTGGAACCCATTTGTGCCCCTCGCTGTTGCCTCTGGCGGAAGCTGTTGCGGCAGATGACGGCTGCACCGAACCCTACGGCGCCTGCCGCGAGACCCACTGCTGCAAGGACGTCACCAACCACCATGGCTTCTCGTGCATGCGCCGCCCCGACCGCTACTACGCGCAGTGCCGCCCCGCAGCTATCCCCGCTTACGCTCCCGGCTCCGAAGCCGCCGCCGTCTCGTGCGAGGACAGCCCGGAGTGGCTGTGCCCTGGATGGGAGCAGTGCGCCAAAAACTACGCCGAGTGCACCCGAAGCCGCTGCTGCGCCGGCATCGAGTTTGGCTGCTACCTCGACGTCAACGACACGACGAGTGGGTGGCACGCCTACTGCCGGCCCAAGGCCGAGATGGAGCAGGCCAAGGATCTCGCGAGCGGCGGCGCGGGAGGCGGCGGCGGTGCCAACGGCAGCGGCGGTGCAGATCTGCGGTGGGTGGCGGTGGCCAACGCAACCAACGAGGACGGCACGTGGGCGTGGGTTATCGACAAGGTGGGCGAGAAGGCGCACGCGCTGCACCACCGCATCGTCGCCAAGGTCGAGGCGACGTCATCCGAGGCGATCGCCGCCATCGTCGTGGGCGCGACGCTGGTGGCGGCGTGTGCGCTCTGCTGCGCGCTCCGTTACCGCCATCGCATGCTCGAACGTCTGGAGCGTCTCGAGGAGAGGCTGGCGACGCTGCAAAAGCACGGCGTCGGCGTGCGCGTGACCCGCGACGAGGGCGCGGGCCTGATGGCCGAGGACCCGGAGACGGGCGGCGTCGGCGCCGCGGATGGCGCAGCAGACGACGGGCTCGGCGGCACCGAGCTTGTCGACGGTGGGCTCGTCTGGGAGAAGCGCCAGCCGCAGCAGCAGGAGGAGCCCACGCCCGCCCCGGCGGGCGAGGAGGAGCCCGTGCCGGCTCGTGTACGGGCTCGTGAGAATGGCACGCCGGCCGCAAACATCGACGAGCCGCCACCGTGGTGGCCAGCAGCTGCCAAGAATGGCCACTGAGGGAAACAAGGAGGTAGGTGGGTCCGGGCGCGCGTGATAAGTTTTACTACTGACTAAGGATAATTGTTGTCAGTCAATGTCTGCGCTCTTATGAACCACCTATTGGGGAACCGGAGGGTAATGCCAGGGCATTTGTTCGTGGTTCCCCCCGCCCGTGTTCTTCCACTCCAGGACTCCACGACTCGTGGTTCCCCCCCCGCACCCCACGGAGCCAAGCGCCTCAGCTGGCGGACGCTGGCTCAAACGACTACTGTAGTCTCAAACGTCACAGCGGAGCATGCTCATCCCCACGAGGCCGGCGGAGTTCGCCGTCGCTGAGCGCGTCGGCGCGGCGCTCCCGCCGCGCGAGCCGCCCGCGCGCCAGCAGCGACGCTGGACGACAGGCGCGTGCTTGCCTAAAGCACCCGCGCCGCCGCCGCGCCGCGCCTCGACCGGAAGCCTGCGGGACACGCCGTCGTCGCGCTGGCGGTCGCGGCGGTACAGACTCAGCGAGTTGACAGTGGCGGAATGCGTGGAGCGTGCCAACATCGCGATGCTCGCGTTCGAGGCCAAGGCCGCCAAGGCGCGCATCGCGGCGGACAGCTCTGAGAACGCCAACCCGCAGATGCGCTTCGTGACGGAGCGGCGCAGGGCGCCGCTGGCCAGCCAGGCGCAGGCAGAGGCTCCGCTGCCACCGCCGCCGGCCAGCCCGGTCCGCGCTCGCCAGCCGTCCGCGCCGCCGGCCAGCCCGCTGCAGGAGCGCAATGGCAGCCAGCCGCAGCCGCAGCCGCAGCCGCAGCCGCCCAAGCAGAAGCCAGCCGAGGAGGCGGATGCCAAGTCGACGACGCGGCCAAACAAGCCGCTACGCCGCTCGACTGGCATGGCGGTAATGCAGCTGCACAACACCGCCGAGAGCCAGCGCATCAAGCGGCGCCGGCCGGGCCGCATGCTCGACGACGAGAGGCTCGACGACGACCTCAAGGTGAGCAGCGGCGAGCGTCGTGTCGCGCTGTGTCGCCCTACCATCCTGCGCGCCCAGCTCTCGCACCGTGCGTTGGCACGCCGTGCTCACCTGCCTTCGCTCGCGGCGTCTGTCTGCCTGCGCAGGCGTATCTGGGCCTCGAGACAGCCAAGGTCGAGGAGGGCGTGCGGCTGAGCGCCAAGGTGCAGCACGCCTCGCAGGTGGTGGTGATGCCGATCGAGTCGTACGTCACGCCGCCGTCGCCCTCACCGATGCTCGAGGCCGTCTGAGCCTCCAAGCACGCGCCAGCTGTCGTTTCGGCGAGATCTGTTTTGGCGCCACTGTGCGCACGCGGCGCCGACAGCCACCACAAGCCACCACGGAGAGGCTCGCATGCTGCTGCTGAATTCAACTACGTATCAGTGGATGGACGTGGAGCGCAGAAGCGCCCTCCGCACAGAATAGAGTTTTAAGAAGAAGAGGGGCGGTGGTGGACGCGCATGCACAAAGATGGGCGGCTTTTGATGAAATCCTATTGAGCAGATTGAGCACTCCGTGTTACACGTACGGTAGCTACGGTCCCTACACCTGCTCCTGGGGGAGGCTGAGCAATCCGGCCGCACGGCGGCTCTATCAGCGCCCCGGCGAGGTGGTCCACTCCTCATCGCTGTCGTCGCTGTCGTCGCCGCCCCTCTGCGTAGGATCGAGCGCGCGCCGCTCCTCGTCCTCCTCTGCCATGGCGATACTCGAGCGCCGCCTCGCCAGCGCGCCCGCCAGCTGCGAGACGATCGCGCCCATTGGGCTGGCGGCGCTCCGCGCCTGCGCGGACGAGCTCGCGCTCCCGCCGCGCGAGCGAGACGACGGTCGCAGCTTGACTGCCGATAGCTCTGCCAGCGTGATGCCGCCACTGCCGCCGGCAGCAGCGGCCGCGGGTGCCGCCGCCGACGACGACGACGGCCCGGCGCCTGATGAGCGCAGCTGGGCAGCCCCGCGAATGGCGGCCATCAGACCCGCCTGCGGATCGCCACCCCCTCCAGCCTTGACCGCTGCCGACGATGGTGGTGGTGGCGGCGGTGGCGGCGGTGGCGGTGGCGGTGGCGCTCCCGGCCCACCCGCTTTGAGCTTTGGCGGCTTGAGTGGGGCGCTTCCCACCTTGAGCGGCGGCGGAGGCACTGGCGGCGGCTTGTAGCTGCCTTGCGACGCGCCATCGGCCGTCGCGACCTTTCCGCCCCTGCACGTGCAGCAAGCGCAGTACACCCACAGTGCCGCGACCGCCGCGACGAAGGCGCCCGATAGGTATGGCAGGTCACGTGTCTGTATGCTCAGGGTCACGCTGGGAGGGCGTGACGGTGGCAGCGGCGGCGGTGATGGCGGCGGAGGGCTCGACGGTGGCGACGATGGAGGAGGGGGCGCAGGCGGTGGCGGCGTCGGCGGTGGCGGATGCGGCGGCGGTGAGCCCGGCGGAGGCGGCGAGCATTCGCCCGTCCACCAGAGCGCACCGCAGTAGGGCGGCGTCGATGGCGGTGGCGGCGGAGGGAACGGTGGCGGTGCCGGTGGCGGCGCAGAGGGCGGCGGGCCGGGAGGTGGCGGCGAGCAGACTTCGCTCCGCCAGAAGAATCCACAGCCAGGCGGTGGAGACGCAGGCGTGGGCTGTGGCGGAGCTGCGGGCGGCGGAGGCGAGGGCGGCGGAGGCGATGGAGGCGACGGTGGCGGTTGCGAGGGCGGTGGCAGCTGCGGCGGCGGAAGCGGTGGCGAGGGCGGCGGCACGGGCGGCGGCGCGGTGGGCGGAGGCGACGGTGGAGGTGGCGAGCAGACGTGTGTCCACCAGAAAATACCGCACGCCGGCGGTGGTGCCGACGGCGGCGGCGAGGGAGGCAGCCCAGGCGGCCGCGGTGGTGATGGAGGCGGCGGTGGCGACGGCGGTGGCAAGGGCGGCGAGGGCGGCGGCGAGGGCGACGGTGGCGGTGGAGAGGATGGTGGCGAAGGCGGTGGTGGATTTGGAGGCGGCGTCGAGGGCGACGGTGGCGGCGGCGAGGACGGTGGCGCACGAGGCGGTGTGGGCGAGGAGGGTGGTGGCGACGAGGGCGGTGACGACGGTGAGGGAGGTGGCGGCGGTGAGGGCGGTACGCCTGGCGGTGGATACGGCAGCGGTGAAGGAGGCGGTGGCGAGGGCGAGGGCGGCGGTGGCGGCGGTGGCGGTGGCGGTGGCGAGGGAGGGCTGGGTGGCGGCGACGACGGTGGAGGATTAGGCGGCGCCGGGGGTGGCGAGCTGGGTGGCGGTGATGGTGGCGGCGGGCACTCGGTCGCCAGTCCCATCCACCACAGGCCACATTTGGCATGCGCAGGTGGCGGAGAGGAATCGGTGGAGTCGAGCAGGCGTGGTGGCCGGTAAGCTGGCATTCGTCGTTTGAGGGGTGACGGCAGAGCTTGGGCAGTGATGGATGCAGCGAGCGTCGGCCGATCGCGCGCCAGCGATTTTTTGTGGTCGGGTTGTTTGTGTGCTGTGTTTTCCTCGAAGAACCAAATTTCTGACAAGGACAGAGTGGGAGGGATCAGTGTCCCCTCCAAAGTAATGATCTTCATGCGGCGTTCAATCTACACTGATCCCGAGCCAGCCGGTAAGCTTACTTGGCATCGTCGGCGTCTTCCAGCAGCCTCGCTCGGCCACGCCTACGGATTCTAGCACACGCTGCCTGCGCTGCCCGCCGCTGCCGTGACCGACGCGCTGTACGCTTCTCGTGGGGTGATGTGGGCGGTACCCCCACGCGGCACCACAAACGCACTTGAATTCCTCTTCCTTCACACAACACCGCACCACAAGCAACACAGCGCGAAGAGGTCGTCATCATGGCCACCATGCGCGAAGTCCATCGGCTGATCCTGGCGAGCGCCATCCTAACCCTCGCTGCGGCCGGACCGGTCAGCACTCCGCCCGGCGGCCGCCCTTCCACCTCGTCCACGCGCGCTGCGGTCAAGGGCAAGCTCGTGGGCGGTCAGGGAGCGACCCCGTTCGCCCACCAGGGCCTGCCTCCGGCGCCGCCGCTCGCGCCGCTCGCCTCGCCGCCGCTGCCGCCGCCGAAGAGCGATACGACGTACGACGAGCTGCGCGATCGCATCGAGGCGCGCTACCGCGCGCTCAGCTACGGCCTCGACCCGATGGTCGACGTCTCGCAGCTGGCCCGCCAGGTGGCCGACGGGCTTTACGAGGGCGTGAGCGAGCGCGAGGTGGACGAGCTGGCGGCGGAGACGGCGGCGTACCAGGCGTCGATGCACCCCGACTTCGCCAAGCTGGCGGCGCGCGTCGCCGTCCAGCGCCTCCACGCGCAGACGGAGGACTCGGTCGTGGAGACGTTCCGGGCGCTCCGCGCTTACCGCGACCCGGTGAGCGGCAGCGAGGCGCCGCTCGTCTCGGCGGAGCTGCTCGAGCTGGCGGAGGAGCTGGCGCCGCGCATCGAGCCCGCGATGCGGCACGACCGCGACTTCGAGCTCGACTACTTTGGGCTGCGGACGCTGCTGCGCTCGTACCTGCTCGGCGAGGAGGGTGGCGCGCGCGAGCGGCCGCAGCACATGCTGATGCGCGTGGCGCTGTGCGTGCACGGGCGCGACGCGGAGGCGGTGCTGCGCTCGTACGAGCTCATGTCGCGCGGCGTCTTCACGCACGCGACGCCGACGATGTTCAACGCCGGCTCGGCGCGCCGCCAGCAGCTCTCGTCGTGCTTCCTCCTCACGACGCGCGACGACTCGATCGACGGCATCTTCGAGACGCTCGAGCAGTGCGCGCTGATCTCGCGCTCGGCGGGCGGCATCGGCCTCTCCGTCTCGCACGTCCGCGCGTCGCAGTCGTACATCCGCTCGACGGGCGGCAAGAGCGCGGGGCTGGTGCCGATGCTGCGCGTCTTCGACGCGACGGCGCGCTTCGTCGACCAGGGCGGCGGCAAGCGCAAGGGCGCCTTCGCCATCTACCTCGAGCCGTGGCACGCCGACACGCTCGACTTCCTGCAGCTCAAGAAGAACCACGGCAAGGAGGAGGCGCGCGCGCGCGACCTCTTCTACGCGCTGTGGGTGCCCGACCTCTTCATGCGGCGCGTGCAGGAGGGCGGCAAGTGGTCGTTCTTCTGCCCCAACGAGGCGCCCGGCCTCATCGACGTGCACGGCGCCGCCTTCGATGAGCTGTACGAGCGGTACGAGCGCGAGGGGCGCGCGCGCTCGACGGTCGACGCGCAGTCGGTCTGGTTTGCGATCCTCGAGTCGCAGATGGAGACGGGCACGCCGTACATGATGTACAAGGACGCGTGCAACGCCAAGTCCAACCAGCGCCACCTCGGCACGATCCGCTCGTCCAACCTGTGCACCGAGATCGTCGAGTACACGAGCAAGGAGGAGGCGGCGGTGTGCAACCTCGCGTCGATTGCGCTGCCGCGCTTCGTCGTGCGCAGAGGCGCCACCGCCGTCGCCGAGGGCGAGGCCCCGGGTGGCGAGGCGGGTGGCGAGGCGGGCGCTGCGGGCGGGGGGGCGGGTGGCGAGGAGGGCGGAGAGCTCTTCTTCGACCTCAACGCGCTGCGGCGTGTGGCGCGCTTCGTGGCTCGCTCGCTCGACCGCGTCATCGACCGGACGCACTACCCTCTGCCCGAGGCGGAGACGTCCAACCTGCGCCACCGCCCGGTGGGCATCGGCGTGCAGGGGCTCGCCGACGCGTTCGCGATGCTCCAGCTGCCGTTTGAGAGCGAGGGCGCCGCGCAGCTCAACCGCGACATCTTCGAGGCGCTCTACTTTGGCGCGCTCGAGGAGAGCTGCGCCCTCGCGGAGGAGCTCGGGCCGCACCCGTCGCACGTCGGCAGCCCCGCCTCGAACGGCGAGCTGCAGTTTGACGCGTGGGGCGTGACGCCGTCGTCGCGGTGGGACTGGGCGGGCCTCAAGGCCAAGATCGCGACGCACGGGCTGCGCAACTCGCTGCTGGTGGCGCCGATGCCGACGGCGTCTACCGCGCAGATCCTCGGCAACAACGAGTGCTTCGAGCCGTACACGTCCAACCTGTACGTGCGGCGCACGCTGGCGGGCGAGTTCTTTGTGCTCAACCCGCACCTGCAGCGCGAGCTGCAGCGGCTCGGCGTGTGGGGGCGCGAGCTGCGCGACGAGATCATCGCGGCGGGCGGCTCGGTGCAGGGGCTCGCGCAGCTGCCCGCGCACGTGCGCGAGGTGTACAAGACGGCGTGGGAGATGAAGCAGCGCGTCCTCATCGACATGGCCGCCGACCGCGGCGCGTTCATCGACCAGTCGCAGTCGCTCAACCTCTTCCTGAAGGAGCCGACGTTTGCGCAGCTCTCATCGATGCATTTCCACTCGTGGCGGCGCGGCCTCAAGACGGGCATGTACTACCTGCGCACGCAGCCCGCCGCCGACGCGATCAAGTTCACCTTGGGCGCCAAGCAGCAGCAGGAGGGGCAGCAGCAGCAGGCGGAGGAGGACAACCCCGCGAGGATGGAGTGCTCGCTCCGCGGCAGCGACTGCGAGTCGTGTGGGTCGTGAGCGGACAGTGGAGTGGGGTGCGCGTATGTACAGTGGGTGAGGCTGGCACGTTCTTGTTGTTGTACAGTACAACGATCTCAATCCGGGCATTTGGTGGTACTTACTTACTTGGTGGTGCCCCGTGAGGCGCGTGGCGCTTGGCCGCAGTGGAGTGCAACCAGGGCAGCAAACGATCGAAAACGAGTGTGCCAGGCGTGCACACGATTGTGGCCCGACGCCGTGGACAACACCGGGATGTGGGTCTCGCCGGCGATCGAACGGCTGCGTTTCCTGAACGAGGCGGTCGATGAGGGCTTGATCAGCGCGCACGAGTTCGAGGAGCACAAGCGCAGCGTCTTCCATGCAATTCCTGCCCTGCACGACGCGATGCGTGGTCCCGCCGTACCCGACGGCGGCGTGCCACGAACACCAAAGGAGTATGAGCTCGCCTTGCAGAGGTGCATTCACTCGCTTGTTGTGCTCGTCAGGAGGCTCCTCGTCAGCACCGTCGCAAATCCAAACGGAAGGTCCGATGCAGCAACCTCCATCAGTGAGTCGTCCATTGCGCGCGGCGCCCATTTCGGACCAGATGCCGACGCATCGTTCGTGCGCGCAGAGTCGCACTCTTCCGACGATTGGGACGACTATGATCGACCTGGTTTTGCTTTTGACAGGCTCGGCGACAGGCCTCGCGGAGGCAGCTCCATGCAGAATCGCCGCCTCGAGCTCGATCCGCTCCATGTCAACGTGTCAGGGCTGTGGCCTGCAGAGGCCGTCGCAGCAAATGCCCAGCCCCGCCGAGAGGCCAGGCAGCGCGGCGCACGCGAAGCTGGTAGCCGACCTTCTTTCCACGGGATGCCGCCCTTGCCAAGGCCAGCAGGGCGGGTCTACGTGCGTGCCTCTCGCAACCCTCCTCCTCCAAACGCAGCCGGCCGCCAGCGCCACCACCGCCGTCAGCCACCAATGGCCGCGATCCAAGTCGCGCCACGGCGTGCTCGCTGCCGGATCAATCTCAACATGCGTGTGAATTGAGGAGCACTCGTGTTTGTGTGTGCGTGCGTCGACATTTCTATACACAGCTAGAATCAAAACTGCACGACAATAGTTCCGGTATGATCGTCTGCAATCTTGAGGTACGACTGTGGCTCGTGCACGACATCCAGGGGCTCGTCTTCCTCGTCTCTCTCGTACTCACGGTCGTCACGCAACGGAACATATGCCTTCCTGCGCGTTCTTGCCCAGACGCAGCAGAAGCAGCAGGCGAGGAGCAGCGCGGCCGGCACGGACAGCTCAAGGGCCGAGAGCTCTTGGCGGTAGCTCGGGGCCGGAACAGCGGCGAGGGCCAGGTATGCGTAGCGCGCCAGCGCACTGACGACCTTCTGCACACGGCTCGCCGGAGGGGACGGAGGTGACTGCCCCGGCTGCCGGGATACGACGGTCTCGTACTGCTCGTTGGCAAAGGGCGACGCGATGTTGCTAGCACCACCAAAGGTGGGCGGTGGCGACGGCGCGCTGACGATGTCGCGAAGGTGCTGCTCCCATGCAACCCTGCCGTCGTCTGCTTCTCCACCCGACGTGCCGTCGTGCTGACGCTTCGCCGCCGGCTGCTTTGGCGCATGCCTTGGCGTCACGTCACTCACCGCAACCGCAGGCGGAGGCGACGACATCAACGGAGTCGACCGCCGGGGCGGCGGTGGCGGCGGACGCGAGGTCTTCGGCGACTTGTGCATGGAGACGACGGGTGGTGGTGCCGGAGGAAACGGGCGCGGGTGCTTGGCTTTCGCCGGTGCAGTGTGCGATGTGACCGACGAGGGTGGAGGCGGGGGCGGGAGCGGAGGCGGAGGCGGAGGCGGAGGCGGAGGTGGTCTCGGAGGCGGAAGCCTGGACAACGGTGGATTTGGAGGCATCGGTTCGCTCTCCATCAGCGGGCGGCTGTACCATGGGTCTCTACGGTTGGGCATGTCCTCTTTGCCGGCATTGATGGTGGGATGGAACGATGACTCAGACGCGGGCGGAGGTGGAGGCGACTGCGACGGCATCATCGCAACGGACGGAGGTGGCGGCGGCGGAGGCCGGAGCTGCGGCGGTGGCCTCGGTGGTGGAGGGCGTAGCGTCGGCCTCCTGAGCTGCGAGGCCGTTTGCCAGAGCGAGAACTTGGGTGGAGGGGAAGCAGGTGGACGGTGAAAATCGTCGGCACAGCAACGGACTGCCTGTGGCGACGCGTCGTCTGAGCACTCGGCCTCGTCGGCCTTGCGGCTCAGCATGACCAGGTGGTGGGTCGCACCGAGGCCGCACGACGCAGCGGCCCACACTTTGAGCTTGTCCGAGTCGTAGCCACAGCCCGTGCCAGCGACGACCGCTTGCTCCTGGACATTGCACAGCCGTGCTCCGTACTGATCGCACCTGGCGACTGCCTCCGAATAGGTGGCGTAGCTCAAGCAGCCACCCATGCCTTCCGAGGAGCTGCCGCACACGGCGAGCTCAGAGCTCACCGCCCATTTGAGCTCGGTACACGTGCGCTTCGACCGCTGCTGTGGAGGTGGCGGTTTCGGAGGTGGAGGCGGAGGCCGCGGCGATGGAGGTGCTGGTGATGGCGCCGACGGCGGCTGGGCGGGCGCAATCGGAGGGCGAGCAGGCGGTGGCGAAGATGGAGGGCTGGGAAAGGGCGGCAGCGGATTGGGCGGTGGCGGCCGGGGCGGCAGGGGCGGTGGGTGGACGCATGCGGCGGGCGTTGCCCCCGTGACGCTCGCCGAGAGATCGCTGCTGTCCCACGCGTCGCATTCCTTGCACCGATGCATGTCGTTGCACCATTTGTGCCGCCCGCACTCTGCGTGCTCCTGACAGCCGAGGGCCGCCTGCTGCATTGTGGCGAGGAGGGCGAGCATTCGTCGTCTCGAGCGCGTCGCCATTCGTGCTTGGCTGGCTGGATCGAGTCACGCGGCGGCGTTTGGTTCTTACCGAACCTACGTAGGTCTGCCCCGCAGTACGTCAAAAGTAGGTAGGTAGGTCAACGCCGCGCGGGCCAGCCGAAGGCAGCTAGGTAGGTAGGTAGGTCTGGAGCAGCCTGGTCGGGGGCAGGGTGCAGGTGAAAGTTTTGCTTACCCTATTGCACGGCAGTACAGCGTCACGTTCTTGTGGTTGTCGCACCACCGCCACGACGGCGCTCTAGTCTAGATTGTCATGTCATGAACTGCAGCGCGCTGGCACTGCGCTACGAGGCTTTCAACCTCTCTACTCTAGTCAGGATCATCTTCCAACGAACGCGTAGTGAAGAGCTACACCTCGATAAGCA
>Ga0115006_10000903_pt1 | contig 17370 bp, 6 predicted proteins | sample ArcOceMetagenome_3_FD_88943 | JGI IMG/M metagenome (GOLD analysis project Ga0115006, IMG submission 88943) | Marine eukaryotic phytoplankton communities from Arctic Ocean - Arctic Ocean- Svalbard ARC20M Metagenome | ecosystem: Environmental > Aquatic > Marine > Oceanic | place: Arctic Ocean...
CCCCCCCCCCGCCCGCCTTCCCCGGGTGCGGACGCTGCGGGTGGTGCGGGGTGCTGATGCTTGCCCCCCGCCACCCTCTGACCTCGGGCCACTCTGCCTCGCCCGCCCCTGTTGGTTGGCTCCAGGGGTGTTCGTGCTGGCGTGCAAGACTGGCGCGCAGGCTGCGGCAGAGCCCAGCGCGCGTCCAGGCCTGAGCATGGTGGACGTGGAGCTGCCTGGCATTATGGCAACGTGGGACGGCCTTGGCGGCCTGTGCATCGCTCCAGAGACCGCCGCTGCAGGCAGGGTGGTGCTTGTGGCCAGTGCAGACGGGAGCGTGGCCTGCTGGACGCTCGACGGGCGTGCGCCAGCGGCGCAGGCGGCTGCGGCCAGCCTCGATGCTACGAGGAGAAGCTCCGGGCGCACCACCGCCAGCGGCAGCGCGCAGGCTGCAGAGCCCGTCTCGCAAGGCGTGACCATTGCTCGCTGCCGAACGCTGCCGTCTGTTCCGGACCTGGGCATCCTCAAGACCGTCATCACGTGTGGCGACGCCGAGCAATACGCAGTCGGCGCCCTTCAGCTCGGGGTGCGTACATGCCACGCCGTGTCAATCCGGCCGGCCCGTGCGGGCTTTATTTTTGCTGCGCGTGCTGCGCATTGACTGCATGTGCTGGCATTGCAGATTGCCGTGTGGAACTATGCGCAGGGGGTGTTGCTGCACGTGGTGCAAATTCACGATCTAGGATTGCAAGTGCACCTGCACGAGATCACTGGGGTTGCGCCTTGGACGACGTCGGGGCGTGCACACAGCGCCGTGCCACCAGACGAGCTGCCTTCTCCTTCTGTGCTTCGAGTGGCGGTCGCGGTGGACTCGGCGCGCCCACAAAGAGCACGTGCGCTGTGGCCAGGCAGCAGGGGGGGCACCGAGCCATTGACTCAGGCAGCAGCCGTGCATGGCGTGAGCTCGCAGCAGCGTGCAACGCAACCGTCTGCAGAGGGCTGCGCGACGACGCCTTCTGCATATGCGCCGCCTGCGTGTCTTATAGTGCAAGTCGACTGCGACACGGGTGGTGCGAACGCGATTCGACACCTCGTGCTGTTCGACGCCCCTTGCCGGGGGGATACCAAGGACGCCGGGCCGGTGATGGGCGGGTGTTCGCCGACGCCTGTTCGGAGCATGTCAGTCGCGTGCGATGCAAGGCACGTCGCTGCAGGGTTCCAGTCAGGATCCGTGGCGATTTGGAGTGGAGGATCAGCACGTCTATTGGCCCTCCTTCGAGACCCGCACGGGAGCAGCGTTGCCGCCCGTCGCGACCGCGGCTCGCAGGCGAGCAGCTCGGGCAGGCTGTCCCAACCGCAGCACGCCGGCGCGGGCAAGCGCCGTAATCCGGCTGTTACTTGCATCGCAATGCACCCCTCTCTGCCACTAGTTGTTGTCGGACGCGCGGATGGCGTTCTCGATGTGTGGGCACCCCAAGTGGGTTTGCCACACTCTATCCAGCAGTAAATCAGAGCCATATTGACACATTGCAAAGGGCCCGCACAGCCTGCGCTCTTGACGGCAAGGGCGAGGCAAAGTCTGGACTGAGTCCGAGTGACTGTATGATATTTGCATGCCATTGACAGGACGTGCGAGTGGAGAGGCCGTGTCGTGCTTCTCTCCGAACGCGGAGCGAGGATGTAACATGCTTTCTTGAGGAGTCTATGGACGCAGCTTTGCCGAGGTTCCATCCGATACACGGGACCCAACCGAGAAGCCAGTCGCAGCCGAGACGTTCGTCCCCAGTGGCCACGCCACGCCCCGGCAGGCTCGCTGTTTTTTGGCAGCGCCCAGCGGGGCCCTGACTTGGTCTCGCCCGACTTTATTGATAACACGGGTGTAGCCTGATACTCTTGGAATTACACACAACAATGACGACGCGTCTTTAGCAGTGGCAATGAGCGATTAGTGGCAATCAGCGATTAGTGCCAATGAGCGATTGTTAGTGTACTTTGCAAACGCGATACGCGAAAGATGTCAGCGCTTGGACGCACGCGAATCCTCAAAAACAATAAATCATGCGGATTGTCAGCGCCGCGTTGGCACGAGTCTCCTAGCCCAGAGGCGGCGCCGGCGCCCCGCCGGGGGGGGGGGCGCGAATCCTCCAAAACACGCCGCGTGAGTGTAGTTGTTCTACGTTGTTCTACGAACAACTACGCTAAAAAAGCGTGACATGTCACACTTTTTTGGCGTGAGGTCACACTTTTTTAGCGTGACAATCCGCATGATGCGGTGACCGCATCGCCTGTCCGGCGGGGAAATCGGCCCGGACAGGTGCCGTCAAACAGGCCGAGATTTGTTGCTTTGAAGGATTCAACTCCCAGCCGCACAGGACAAACAATCTGCATGATTTAATGTTTTGGAGGATTCGGCATCGCGGTGGCTCGGCCCGGGTAGGGCCAAGAACACAGACTCGAGCAAAGCGCGTCTGTTGAAAGCGGCTGGCGCGCTTGGGACCCCCCCCCCCGCACTCACTGTCCGCACCGGTTGACCGCAGCTCCCTGGGAGAGAGCGCACATACGCATCCGCAACCCACGCAACCTTTGCCAAAACTCTTGCTGCAAGATTTATACCGCGACCTCCTCCTCGGGGCTGGGAGTGCCGTCGGTGCCCGAAGTGTCCCCCTGCATTAGCTGCGGCAACCATTCAGGAGGCTGTGTCAAAAACCAGCCAGCGCTCTCCATGTTATCAAGGTCGTCCTTGTCATCATCCTCGTCCTCGGAATCGAGGTCTGGGTGCATCGGGCCGTCGATCTTGTACTTGTTGACAGTACTGCGTTTTTTGACTTGCCTGCGCATCATACTTGTGCGGCGATCAATGCGCTCGGCCGACATCTCCCCCATTGACGCCCGCGTGCTGGCTGCCACTGCCGACGCCAGCTGCCCACTGTTGGGCCCATAGCTGAAGGTCGCTGTTGTCTTCGGAAGCTGTCACACACGGCACACGTCACACACACCTTGTCACGCTCACTTGTCACGCGTGTGCCATATTGGGGGTGCCTGCCGCCCCCTACAGATGGCCCCGTGCGCGAAGGACAGAGACACGTGTCCCTTTCTGGGGCGCGCGTATGGACACATACAGCCACAAGAAACACCTACATGACTGAACCGCAACGCCACAAACTTCAAAAAAGTGTGGATAAGAAGCGTCAAGCGAGTGCACAAACAAGAGGGAGGGCACTAGATACCTCGAAATTGGTCCACCCGCTTTCATCAGGCACCATGACGCTTGCATCAGGACGCTTTTCAGCAGGGATGTCCAGCTGCGGCTGGGGAAACTCGATGACCGTCTTCCTGATACTCTCCCGCTGCCGGCGCCGATATGTGATGACATAGTACAGAAGGACACTGAGCGCAATAACGCCAACAAGTGCAGAAATGCCCAGGATAAGCAGCTGACGGACTGCTGATGGTGTGAGCTTGCCCTCGTCCGGATCTCGATCGAGTCCAGTAGATGCTGCGGAAGCGCCTACCTTGTCGCAGAACACCCCTGAAGTTTCATCCGTCGTGGACCATCCACGGTTGCACAAACACTCCTCACCACGCTCAGACTCGCATAATCCGTGGCCCGAACACTGGATCGCTTCCCTGGACCAGAGCATATACGTTAGTGTAACAAAAGAGGGAGCAGCAACTGAGTGGTGGGGCACTTACTGGCATCGCACATCGCACATGTCACCGTAGTACTCTGGGACGCACGCGCACTTGCTCTTTTCCGGGACAAAGACTTCTACTCCCAACGCCATGTCCATTTCGTAACGATAATTACATTCACCGTGACCACTGCAGCCTTTATCACGACCAGTATTTGGAACCCCGTCACATCCGCTGCACGTGCTGTTCGTGCCGCCGCACACGCCACAGTGGTCCAAAAATTTGCCACTTCGTGGCACATCGTCGCAGCCTGCCCATACCTCTGACATGGCAAAGACTGACAGGTGCGTCGATTCCATCTCAACGTAAGTGTCACGCATGCGTTTGCGCGTGAGACCTTTGGCACTCCACTCCCACTTGTCGAAATCGAAATACTTGCCAAAGGGGGTGATTTTGAAGCCGTTGAACTCATCTCCGGGCCGCAGGTTTCGCGAGAGATTCGTGTACGGCATCTGGATACAAACATGCACACATTTTATGAAGGCACATACTAGACAGGCGTTTGAGGGGTGCCTACCTGCCGGGGGCTGCACACATGAGCATCGGCATGCAACAAACTGCAACATGCAGCAAAATCACCTGGATCCGAATAGGCTTCAATAGCGGGTCATTGAAGTCGATCGACTGGACTTTGCCGCGCTCACGAGACTCCAATATGAGAACTGGGCCTTTGGCGCCCGGCAATGGGTTATGAGGCTCGTCGAACACGGTGTGCATGATTTCAACAACACCTGAAGTGAGCGCAGGGGGCCTGATATTCGCAGCTTTGAACAGGTTCGAAGGCAGCGCAGCTGAAATTCCAATTTCTGTTTCTGCCAAATACTCCGATGTCAAGGTTGCCACATTCAGGAGACTGGTGTTAACGATGAAGTTTTGGCGGCGGATGACAACAGGCTTTTGGCCTACTTCAGCATGCTGCACGCTCAAGCGTGATGTTTCGGAGATTAGCTCTATCAGCTGTGTAACTACACCGCGCGCATTTTCAACTGTAATTCCGTCCCTTCTCTCCCTCAAGGACAGCGTTTGGGGCAACAGCGGTTTCAGACGCGCGCCGTCTTCATGATGCTGTTCCAAAAGGGTATACGGAACCTGAACCTTGGTTGGAATGATGGCCGTAGCACGGCTCACGAGATTTTCCAACACTGTGCTAAAACCATCTGCCAAAGACTCGGCATCGTTCACAGCGCTGCTGATGCCGGGGAGCTTCAGTTCGTCAAATTTTTCTTTTATGAATCGTGACATCTGGCGAACGAGTTCGAAAGAGAGCTCCTGGGGTCTCGCGCTCACGGTTTTCATAATGTTGACCACTCTTGCTACTTTGGACGCGTCAAAATCCATATTCGAGTCACCTTGCTGTAGCTTGCTAAACAATCGCAATTTAAGTTCCTTCCTGTCGCAGCATTCGTCCCCGCTAATGCATTCCGCCTTGACATCGCCCACACACACATCAGCAGCTTGATTCAGCGTCTGCGAGATCGATCCGACGAGGCCAAGAGCCTCGATATGGTTCTTTCGTTCCAGTAAATCGTCGACCTTCTGCAGCCCCCCCTCAATCAGCCCTCGAATGTCCGTGGTAGGCGAAGCAAACCTCACCGTTACCCGAGCCATGGAATTCACTGACGTCTGGTGTACATCAGAAACACGAACGCCCACATCCAGAATGTAGCCTGCTGCAGCATCGCCTGCAGGCAGCATAGTTTCTGTGGACATACCTCGCCCCAATCTAATTTGTGTGTTTGTGGCGTCTGGAACAACATAAAAGTAATTGAAATCGAGAGGATAGTTTTCTTCCACAGTTTCCCATTGGTCTGCTTCCAACTTGAAATCAGTGTCTAGCGCATAACCGGTCGTGGGGTTGACAATCAGTCTGCCTGAGGAAGGGGGCTGGTTGACCAACACAGTCATCGATGCTGAACCAACATTCCCAGAAGAATCCTGCAAGCGCACTGTGAATTTCACCTCGGCCGCATTCGCAAGCACGTTGGGCCTCAGTATGAGAAGAGGCCCCGTTTGAGAAGTGAGAAGCATATCTTCAGACAATTCTTCAGTTTCAGACTCGACCTGCCAATAATAACCAATGATAACACCTCCTCCTTGCGACTCTCCACTAGCCTGCAACACGAGTTTGGATCCAGGATCAACTTTACCTATAACAGGAGACTGGCACAAGCTACGTGTTCCAAGTTGGCCGGGATCACACAGGACGACAGTAACAACAACCGGCATGCCTGTTTCCGGCAGCGTGTTGAACTCTACTGTTTGTGTAGCTCTTTTGAGCCAGCGAGGGTCCACAATTAGGTCGTCCAGTGTGATCTCAGCTGCCTCTTCCTCCTCCTCCTCCTCCTCCTCCTCAGCTGATTTTACGGGAGGCGCTGCAAATATCTGGTCATCAATTTCCTTATTGCCGTTAATCAACTTGTGTCCATCTCTCGTAGCGTTGACAGTGATTCGGTAAATCCATCCAGGCTTGAAAGTAGTTTCGTTTGTTGTTATCGTATGGCCCTGCGACAAGTCACGCCTCATCCAATAATAGTCACAGTCCACAAATTGATTTGGAGGGCACAATTGAGGGGGGAGGGTACAATATTTTGTCAACTCTTTGCAGCCCCAGCTCCAACGGAAATCTGCAGTAGAAAGCCCCGTCATAAATTGCTCCGGATCGTACGAATTTTTTGCGGTCAAAGTCAAGGGCCGATCAGCACGAACATATCCCCCACGATTCACACCTTCAATCTTGACCACAGGCGGACGAATATCTACCTCAACATCCACTTTTGCTTGGGAGCGGACAAACCATTGAGACACATCGCACACAAAAGTATACTTGGCGCCAGGAATAGTTGAGTTGGCCAGGACCACAAGGTCAGGCACCTTGGGGCTTTGCACCAGATCCACAATGTTGTCCCCAGGTGGCAAGCTGCAGTATCCATACTCCCCGTCCTCACACTCCATACGCCAAACATACGCCAGCGAGTCTTTTACGTGTGGATAGCAATCCATAGGCTGGCCCCGAGCGTTGAGGATTAAGACATCATCCCTCTTGATCCTCAAGTGACGGGGGCCCTCGATCATCAGAAGCGGCTTTGGATACTCGTTTGCCAGAACACCTTTGCCCTGGCCTTGGGGCGGATGATCTTTGTGAAAGTCAAAGTCTGCTATGGCCGTGTTGTTTAGCCAGTTTGTCAGATTGACATACAGGCTATAGTGGGCGGCAGGTAGCACACCTTTCTTCAATGTGGGCACACCACGGAGACTTGGCACGTCGACAGGGACATTGTCGAGAAGCAGCGCAGGGATCACCTCGATGGTTTTTTGAATTACATGAAAGTCTTCAAGGCGCACTATGACAGGATTTGTGTCAACTAGAGGGTTGCCATACGCGTCTATCGCTTTGGTTTTGACATCCATAGGGGCAGGATCGGGAACAGATGCCCCATCCGGTTTCGCACATTGGTCTCCAAATTCACCAGCTGGATTGCACAACGCCGGAGTTTGCGCGCGTATTGTCATGCACTGAGAAGGCGAATCCAGGTCCGCTGGCGTGTTGCTTGGAATACATTCTGCGCGGCTGACCCTTTCCGCTATACCATTCTGTACGACTATAAACACCTCGGTATCTTCGTCCTGCGGAATCAAGTACCCAGCTGCAACTTCTAATGTCAGCGATCCGACCTTCGAAAACCACGGCGAATTTTTTACAAACTTGACATGCTTGGTGAGAGACTGTGGATCTGGCTGGTAAACTGGAATGCAAGGCCTGAATGTCTGACCGTTGCCCCCTTCAATTTCCTGCGGAGCACACTCTTTGCAATCCTCGTCACACCCTAAGCCTTCTATAATAGAAGGAGGCCTGCAAGCTCTACACGTAGTCGTTTCAGAACCAAGTATCCCCTCAATGACAATTTTTGTTCCTTCATACAACGGAGCATTTGGTCGAAATGAAAATTTCAGTTTGTTCGGGGCCGATCTGACCATATGATCCTGTGTCACCGTCTTTTTAATCCATGAAAGGTATTCCACCCCTGCGCCCATCACTGCGCCATCCATACGCTCGGGCTCAAAGACCAGATGACTTGCAGCAAGGGGGCCCGTTGCGGAAATTATGATCGAAAAGCCTGCACAATCGTGTCTGCAGCCTCGGTTGCGGAACAAGAACGAAATTTCGATGGACTGTCCGGCTGGAACCTCCCGGGTGAGTTTCAATTGTAGCTCACGCCGGCCAGAGTCCCACTCCACTGTGGAAATGCACGCAATCTGGATATCACCTTGCAATGGACATGTCGGGTCTACGAAATAGAATGCGTCGCGTGCTGGCCCTTTGATGGGGAATGAGCTCCTGGAGGGGATGGGTGTTGCCAGACCTGATAAAGTGATGACTGTATCGACAGGCAGTCGCACAGGGGAAACCAAGGCCACAGAGATGTTGTTCACTGCCCAATTTACCATGGTACTTTCGCGAATATTTTTGGTGGTAAACGAGAGTGGCTCACCGGCCTCAAACAGTGTTGTGCCCCTAATCAAAGTTGATGGCACACGCCGTGTTGGACCAAAGTACCATATGGAACCTGCAGCACATGCAGATCGATCCGGCAACCGCGTTTGCGGAGAAATCAGTGTTGCTTCGACGGTGAAAAACGCAGGATCTTGTTGAGATATAGGATTTAGAAGAACAAACTTGATCTCAAGATCTGTTTTGGCCGGGATTACATTTGATCCTTCTTTCAACGTGAGGAGAACAATGCCATTCGGCCCATTAAACTGGCCGACGAACAATTGCCCGTGTTGACCTGAAAGAGCCAGACTACCCGACGTCGTGAGTGATCCTTTGAATCCAGTGAGTGTTATGCTCGACGTCGGGGCGAGCAGCACATTGAACCTTATCCGCAAAGTGATCTCATTCCCCACCCGCTGTATTGCGGAGCTTTCAGTCAACTGCACGTGCTCAATGCTTGCAACTTCCAGCGCTCTACCGATTGGATCGCTCAGTGATTGTACCCTAGGTGTCTGAAACTCGCCAATGTACTGTATCGTGAGAGCATTGTCTCCTGCATTCATGAGCATCGTGTTTTGGATGATAAAGCTAAAGCGCTGAATACTCAGAGCTGTGTAGTCGAAAACACCCGGTACTTTCAGAGCACACGAATCCACACCGCCGACGGTTTGACATCCGCCCATCATAACGCCACTAGTAATTTGGAGTTCCGCGGGCTCCGAAGTTGTAGTGGTTGTCCAGTTGCCGTATCCTGTTTTGGCAACACTGAAGGCTTGACTTCCAAATATGGGCATGAAGCCTCCTGGCGTGTTGAATCCTTTCATTCCTTGTACTAATAGTTGCGCAGGATCCCTCTGCAACGACACCATTGGAAAGTTGGATTCAATGGCAATGAAAATCTCATTAAACTCGCCCGCGACCTTGCTTGTCTCTGAGACCGTAAAAAGAGAAAACCCCGGCGCAGCTGCCGAGCCGAGGACAAGACCATCCAGCATTGTCTCCACACGAAAGTCGGGTGTTGTTATCGTCACATTTGCACGTCGCGGACGATACGTCACTACATTGGGATTCTTCACGGTGAAGGAGAACACAATATCCTCACCAGCCCGAATCTCGCGACCCTGGACAAAATTGAGATGCAGATCCCCTTTCGTCGGGTCCCAAGATCCTTGGACTTCGCTATTGGCCAAACGATTGTTCGGTGTACCAAATAGATTACTACCTTCGGGCTGCCATAAGAAAGCGGTTGTCCTATCATATTGAATCAGCACAGTATCATCACATGCGCAACTCAGGTCAGGTTCGCACACGGAGCACGAACAATTGGGAAGCAGGTCTGTGAAGTGCCGTACTACGTTGATCTGTTCATTGACGACTTTCAAGGGCCAGCGGGTCCCCAGCAGGTTAGACACAGAGATAGACGCCGGACTCTGAATTAAAAAGTTGGTACGGACATGCACGGTCAGGATATTAAAAGCACCGTTTACGCGTGTGAGTTCGCGAATGGTGGCTAGCGTGGGACGTGGCCTCCCTGCGAAGCCCAAAATTGAAACGTCGGCGGCAAGCTCGGGAACCTGGACAGGATTCAACGAGCTTTTTGCGAGCCCTAAGTTCAGCCTCTGGCAAATTGCTCTGATCGAGCTGCCGCACAGAGCAGCCGAGGCGTCCGCTTTTATCACGATTTTTTGAGGCTCTTGCGCAGTCGGTCCGTTCTGCACTAGGAAAGAGAGAGAGATGCGACTCAGCGCAGGCACTAATACTGGAAGATCCAGTGTCAAGGATCCTGCTTCAGCATCGAATTCGCCATTTGTGCTGGTTGCAAGCTCTGACTCGACCCTGACATCGATAGACATGGCTCCTGAAGGCGTGGCAAGGCCAGCGAGACCTGAAATCATCAATTTGGTCTCCTCCCCAGCAAAAGAAATCATGTCGAACGAGCTTTGAAATTCGACTTCGAGGGTATTCTGCTGGCTCCTGATTGTCGTGCTTTCTCTTGCCACCACGTGCACGAATTTAGCTACTGTGTTTGATTGCAAAATGTTGCCTTGCACCGGAAAATTGGGTACTACTAGATCTGGAGTGTCAATCTTGCTGCAGGCACAGTTATCGACACAACCCTTGCAGCTGGCATAAGTCATATTGATGAAGATAGACGGGGGTGCTGCCTCTATGTGGCTGTTCAGCACCCGGATGGCAATCCGTGACAGTTCCGTTGCTGGCACGTTGCACTGGGAGGAAAGCCTGAGCGATATGGGGCCAATCACGTACCTCCCCTGGGAAATATCGGCAGCGGTAGCATTATGCCCAACTTGAGTATGCCATTTGAGCCCCCAACAACCCGTGTTCTCCGATCCAGCGTAAAAGTGTTCAACAATATTGTTTATCGATGTTCCAAGTCCTGCGGCGCTGTCTGTCCAGATTGTAACGACAGAACCACCAAAAAAATCCACATTGGCGGAAAATTCAAAGACTAGCAGGTTGAAGTGACCTTGGAGTGAATTTCCCTCGACAACATTAGCAGTGAGCATTTTAGGAACGAATCCGCTCCCCAGGACGTCGCCGGGTAGTGATACATATGTGCCCGAGTATCTCGCAGGCGAAAGCAACAATATCTCAGGATGCGCGACGGAAGGGCATTTCAAAACGTCTCTCTCTGCACACGTTGACTTACTTTGACGATTAATGTAATCCGCGTTATACAATTCGAAAGAGAAGGCCAGCCCAGCTTCTGTGACAAACGAGCCGTTCTTTATGGTCACTTCAAGGGACCCAGTTCCTGCGGTCCAACGAGCAAACGGCATGCCGAATGAGCACTCCGAGCAGTCAAAAATGTCTAGTGCTTGTCTGGTCTGAAGGTCAATAGAATTATGTAAGCACACGGCCCCTGATTTCGTGGAGCTTCCTTCGAGGCCCCTCAGCAGGATTCTCGTGCCTGCTGGCAAAGGTGTCGATGGCACCACGGTCACAGTTAGAGTGTTCCTCGCACCTCGCACCGCCGTAGTCTCAGAAATATTGCCACTCACTAAATTGATGTCAAAATCGTTCATACCAAAAATTACTGTATCCTGACACGCTGCGCCCTCATTCCAGTTGCGTCCACAATTCAGTTGCATCTCATTTTCTTGTTTTAACCAATTCATGGGTCCACGAGGGCCACCAATCTCATTTGCAAAGGTCGGATTGCATGCATAATAAAATGTGTCGCAATTCGATTCAATCATCAATCGTCTGGGCTTCGTTGCGACGTGCGGATTGACCATGTCAAACTGAATTTCGGTGACCTCACCTGCTGGTAAGTAAGATGCACAATTGCACTGTGTACAGTCCAGACCCTCTCTCGGACAAGGCGTATTTCCTGCATCAGCGCGCATACCCAAAACGCGGATATGCAGCTCCACCCCATTCACACCCCCTTCAAACCACTGCGCTACTGGCACACCAGTACCGGGCTCTGTACCATTCAATTCAAAATATTTTGCCCCCGGGCCCCGCAACGGGACATCGATGCATTTTGAATTAGTGTACGAGCTGTCCTGGGCCTGGTTTAACATATGCTTCCTGGTGTTAAATTTGCTGATGCATGGCACGATACGAGGAGGAGCCTCTGCAGCCTCTTCTTTAGGCACACAACCTAAAGCCTTGCGTGTATGGCCAGGCAGACCATGTATAGTAATGATGGAGCCCTGAATCACACCCGCGTTAGGACGCAAACGCAATGTGACTGTGCTCACCTCTCCTGGTCGTAAGGTGCTAAAATCGATGAATCGATTAATGAACAACGGCTTGCCTTTTGCAGACAAAATTCCGTCTAAAGCGTAAGTTTGATCAAAGTTAAGACCCCATTTGATCTCCGAATAGCGCCGTCCCGCGTTCCCAGTAGATGCCCTCGCATCTGCTCTCAATAGTTCACATGCACCAATGTTCTCTGCACCCATAGTCACAGGCTTTGGTACAGCTGTCTGGGCGGGGATGCGCGGATAGACAGGTTGCAAGGCGATACCACCTACGAAGACCCCAACGTCAGTTGTGGCCGGCAACGACGTCATCTCGTACCCGTTGTACGTTCCCAGATGCTTGATGGTGTTGTGAGGTGAAAGAAGAACCTGCGTAAACGGACCTACAGAAGCATTAACGCCAAGATATGCAATAAGCCGGCTGGAGCTCGCCCACCTGCACGTCACGGGGATTCCCAACGTTCGGATGAATTCTGGAGCTAGATAGTCATCACATCCTTCTGTTTCACCAAACATCTTTGGGAGTTTGTTTGTGAGTCGGTCGAATTGGAAGTGCAACTCCACGAAAGTGTTTGAAAACAGCACAGACTGCACTTGCGGTCGGGGGGGAATCACACTAAATCTGGGAGTTTGATACTCTAGCAAAATCTTAGAAGTCGAGTTCGTCGGATGCGCCAAGTACGTGTAGAAGCGAACTACGTAATCTGCTGAGGGGAACGGAAACTTCAAAGAATCAAACAGAGCTCCGTAAGGCCCGGATTTAGGTTGGACTGATGCGCAGGGCGATCCTGAGGTACCGCATGTCTTTACGCTGGAAATGCTGGGCTTTTCCGACGCGCCATCAGCATAGGTTGGGCTCAAAAGCTGGGCGCACACCATCCCCAAAGGACATGCGTCATTCCAGTTCTTGGCAAGCTCAGCATTTGATCCATCAATGCACATGCCATCCACCGGCATTCTCACGTTGCAGACCTTACACTGCTCTTGAACATTCCCGTATTCATCCACACACACGATTTCCGTGAAATCCAAACACTCAGAAAGCTGACTGCACCGATTTGGTAATGACATGTTGCACAAACGAACGGGTACCCCTGGAGCCACATCGAAAAATCGTGACGTGCGTGTCAGCGGACCATTTTTGGTTTCCACTTCAAACTCTAAGCGATATTGTGGCATGGCCTGGCGAATTGTAAGATCAGTGAATTCTGCAATACCAGTAGAAATGTTCGCCTGCACGTTACCACGTAAAGGGTTGGGATAAACGCTGCATACCGATCCTGCCGGTTGTCCCGGCACCGGCTGCATCGGAGGAGCCACCGGTAGCTGTCCACCCACGGTGACCAAACGCGCATGGAGAATGCTATCCGTCAGCGAGGACACATCAGTCACACGGTTGCCATAAAGGTCAGTAAGTAGAAGCTGAGGCTGGATCGCCAAATCCTGGTCAGCAAATTGCTTGCGCTCAAATTGATTGCTCAGAAGGCCTGCCCCGTCCCCAGATAAAATCGAGAATGCTTGCGTGAGGACAGACAAACGGCTGCCTTTTCCATCAGTAGTATTGAAGCGCAAATGATATGCTCCATGTGCTATATCAATACGCAAATCTGTGTATTGAACCCACCCTGCTGCGGCAGAGAGCGAAAGATCGGAACAGGTACTGCAGATGACTGGAATTGGCCCCGGACTGCATGTCTCATCGCATCTGTGTCTCAATAGTCGTGCCGGATTTCCGGGATAATACTCGATGCGCTCTACTAAAGAGGCGTTTACTCGAGTCCCATACGGCACTTGAGACGGCAGAACTCGATTGGTGAATTGATCAACAAGGAACACATGCGGCTGTCGGGCCAGAGCGTGCCCAGCAACACTGCTGAGTGGCTGCGAATAGAAGGGCACGTGCAAACCTACCCACTTATCCGGCACCACGTAAAATTCCATGGAAACCGATTTCATTGAAGCATGCGAGAATTGCAGGGTGTACCCCTTGGCATTCGCTCCTTGTCCAACAGACGCCTTTTGAAGACTCAAGTCCATAAAATTGGCTGCCCCACGCTCCGCGCTGACGACCAACGTGCCGTACAATTTGGAAGGTCCGGGCAAGTGCGGGATACTTGCCCCCGGATCTGTACCAATTGAAGCAGTCACGCTTTTGGATGACCCAAGAGCAATTGCACCATCTTCATCCAGCAGTCGCAATCGTGGCTGTGTCAAAAATCTGACGCCAGCCACAGTTGTTGTATTCTCCGGCGAGACGCTAATGTCAATACGATACACTTGCTTGGCCACAATAAAGGTGGCGCTAGAAATCGTTTGTACAAGGGAATTTCCACCGTATTGAAACTGCAGGGTGTAGCTTCCTGCCAAATCGACAAGAAGATTTGTGAAAAGGAAGACGCCACTTTCGACTGGCTCTGTCATGGTTCCAAACAATTGTGCCGCTTCTGGCGAATCCCTAATGGAAATTGTACAGGTGGCAACAACACTCGTAGCTGGCTGGCTGCCGCATGATTGCGCTTGCACAATGATGGGCTGCACAAAAGCATCCTGCGCCACCACCTGCACGTCGTTGTCCTCAGGCTGGTTTAGAATTTTCAATTTCTGCACCCGGTGAGCAATGTTCACAACGGTTTCAGTCGTCAAAACGACGCCATCAATACTCGTGGTGAAAATCAACGTAACGTCCTCCAACGGGTGCTCTGCGTCGTAACAGGTAGAGCACGATGGACATGAACTCTGAGAGCACGCGCACACTGCGTCCGAGCCTCGTGTTGACTCACCAAACAGATCAATTTTGAGGTCCGTAAACATCGCTAGCCCATTGCTTGCCAAGACTGCCCTGGTGCCGTCAAACGAAGGAGTCTGAAGCAGCTCCTCCCATTTGATATCCACTCTGACCTCGGCGTGCGCGCTGCACGGAGTTTCAGTCAGGCTACAGAGTCCGGTAAGCGTCCCTCCGCAGTCAGTGTAACAATTGTTCACGACACGATTCTCAAACGCGTCGAGAAACTCAATGTGCGGCTGGACGAGAAAGTATTCGGCATCCGTGGCTAACAGAGTCCGCCGTGTGTGCACGGCAGCAATTGCTACTGGTTGCCCTGCCGTCACCATAAATTCCGAAGTCTGGACGGTGATTAATCCTATCGTCTTGCCATCTAACGACTTCCGGGGCGTCAAAAACCGTAAGCTGTACCCCATGCCAGCCATGGAAATGCGAATACCATCAAACACCGCGCGACCAGCAGCAGACACTGCTTGAGTGACGGAATCCTGCGTCGTAGCCGTTCCCGTGACAATTTCACTGGCCCCTGTGGAAGACGACAGCCATAGTTGTGCTAGCACCTCTTGGCCCGTATGCGCTTTGCAAAATGCACTGGCCGGGTGGCAGAAGGCCAGAGTATTGTTGTAGATGTCCAGGAGCAGGACAGCCACATCGGGCGCAACCCCCGCCAAATGTACTCCATCTGGGCATCGAGGGCAGCTTCCGACCTGGTTCGGCTCAGTATCAATTAGCAATTCATTCTTTTTGACATAAGCGCGCATGCACCACACGGAGCTCAGGCGAACAAGCAAGATCGCCCCTGGTTAACATATGCACAAGTACGCAGTCTCTGAATCTTGACACGGACGCCGATGGCACACACATCCGACATTCGCACATGCATACCGATGACGGGTCAGAGTCCGGAGTTACCGCAATGGACTGTAAGACTCCAGCGCTTATGGAAAAGCGCTGCGAAGTAACATTGAGAGCCATAAGCTGCCCCTGCTGCATATGCTGAAAATAGATCCGAAGATCCGACCGTGCAACATAAGTATACAGCTCTGTGAAGACCACCCCCGACTGATCACTGTTCTCAACAGGCGGCGTCACATTTCCTGAGAGGACTGGCATGAGTGCGTCGGCATACAACATTGCGCAACTTGGAAGTGCACCACACCGGCACAGCCCTCGAGGAGCTGGACCCTCCTGCCACAGCATCACGCTGTCACACTCAAATCCCATTCGCGTGCGAATCCTCCACAATACCATGTCATGCGTTGCGAGCTCCCCGTGAGACAGTAGTTGCGAGCTCCCTATGCGGAAAAAATTACAAGGGGGAAAGCATTGTTGGCGGATTCGAAAGCATCAAAAAACATTACCAGAGCGGGTGCGGTGCCGTCGTAGCAGAGCATGGCTGCGATGGCATCTTGATTGTCTTCAGTCAGTGGCGCGAGGTTTCCATAGATGTCTGCAAACTGCACACAACCTTGGGCGTCACTTTACGGGTGAACTGTAGACATGTCTGCATGATCATGACAAGGCTTACGTAAACTCGCGGCTGCGGCGTCATGACGGCCTGCTCGTTGCCTGTGACGGTGCCAATGTAGAAGGGCCCAGGTTGCGTGTAGACGGTGAGACCCACGGGCGCGTTCTGTCAAATTCCCCAGGTTCAGCACGCAGCAACATGCGCATGTAAATATGCATGGGCCGGGCGCGTTTAGGGGCTGTGCACGTTCAGTCTTTTACCGCTTTGACTGTGATGGTTGTCTCAGGAATGTAATATCTCTCGGTCCACCTTTGAACACACGCTGAATTTGACAAGTCGACATGGCCATCGGCATTTATGCAGTGTTCGCGGAATTTGCCTTCATCGTAGGCCTTGTACTTGAAACCAATTTTGAATGTTCCTACTCGACGGAACCCAAACATGAAGTTGACGCGCCCCATCGCCTTAGAATTAGAAGTGGTTACGTAACCAGGCACCTGGCACAGCGTGCATTCCGGCCGCGAGCAATCACAGCACTTGTCTGCAGCAGCCCCTGGCATCTGCATCTCGTTGCAATTGCCGAGTTGGCAGCAGGTGATAGGGTATGGACTCTTGACGTAGCTGGTGCTGAAGCCTGGACTGTCACACGCCGCTTTCGATGCGAGACAGTCGTCGGGTGCCGTGGGGTAGAGCTCACTGCAGTACGAGTCGTACTCGGCTGGAGTGACGCACGCGTGCATCATCGCGGCATACATCGTGTCGTTTCGATTGATGACAGGCGCATGAGGCACCAGCTGGGCCACAATTGCTGTTTTTGCATGGTCGATAGCAATGTCAATGCTATTCACAAGCTCAACCTCCACCCCTTCATCAGCCGAGTACAAGTCGCCGGCCAATATCTCGCGCCTCCCCCAACCAATCATGTGAAACATTGGGTTCAAGCCATAATTGTTGCGTTCCAGTGGCGACAACCCGTTCGCAAGCTGCATCTCGAGGCTTGCCTGCCAACCGTCCGATGGATCGCCAAATATTTTGAAATCTATGCTGTATTGACCAGCAACTTCGTCCAAGAGCATCAAGTCTGTGAAATGAACCCTTCCTGCGGCATCTGAGTCCGCAACACAAGCGCCATGCGCTGCCTGCACCAAATTGTTGCAGTCCACATAACAGTTGCAACCATCTCCGCACGTGCAGCGTGCTTCCACTCGAACTGACGTGCCAA
>Ga0115006_10000904_pt1 | contig 17351 bp, 12 predicted proteins | sample ArcOceMetagenome_3_FD_88943 | JGI IMG/M metagenome (GOLD analysis project Ga0115006, IMG submission 88943) | Marine eukaryotic phytoplankton communities from Arctic Ocean - Arctic Ocean- Svalbard ARC20M Metagenome | ecosystem: Environmental > Aquatic > Marine > Oceanic | place: Arctic Ocean...
CTTGCCCTCTCCGTAATGTCCAGAGTCACCAACGGGATACGCTGCCGTCCGGTAGGACACGGCGGCCTCGCAGTCAGATCCACCACCACGCGTGACGTTGATCTTTATCGCCCCGGCGGACTCTGAAACAACAAAGTCTGCTGCGGGCAGGCTGAGCGTCCCAGTGGCCGCGTTGGTGTTGATAATTGTCACCGTTGTCTCTGTGATCGCCCCAAGCGCAAGTTCGCTCGACCCGGTGAGTCGCACGGCAAACACGGATCTGTAAGTCCCTCGCACGTAGCTCCCTGTGTCCACCAGAGGCACCGATATCGATTTCGGCTGGCCGTCCGCCCTGCGCCAGGAGACGGCGCCGCTGGTGGGCACGTATTGACTGCCCGGCATCGCCGAGCCATTGACTGTGACATACTCGACTGCGCCCGTCCCAAAGAAGCCTTGCAGCCGTTGCACTTTGATGATTGCCACCCCCGCGTCCAAGCGCACTTCCAGCGCGTCCGCGGCAAACTGCGCGATCCCCGGGGTCTGGCACGTGGCACTGTTGCCCGCGTCCAGCGGGCCTGCCCACGCAAACGCACGTGGTGGCGTCAGCACCAGGCTGCACCCGCGCCAGAACACGGGTGCAGCAGCTGCACGGGCAGGGAGGGGCGCGGCCGCGGCGCGGCGGGCCTGCAGCGCGCACGCTGGCAACGCGACAGAGCAGCGTGCGATGCTCGGGGAGTGCGCCGCACGCACACGCACCTGGGCACACGCGTTCGTGGGGCGGAGGCGCGAGGCCATCCGACGACACGGGCAGCAGCGCGCAGCAGAGGCAGGCGCTGAGCACATGCTGCAGCGCCGCCCCGGTCCCTCGTCTGTGCCCGGGCGAGCCCGCTCCGCTCTTCCCCTCCCGGCACTCGCGGCGCGCCGCCGATTCCCGGCCCGGGCCCCCCCGGTTCGGCGCATGCGACTCGCAGCGCCGTCCGGGCGTCTCGGCGGCCGTGCACCCGCGCGGCGAGCCGGCGCCCTGCATGCCCACCCCACGCACCAGGCAGGCGCCCAGCGTCACCCGGTGCCTTTTGACGCGGAAGCGACCCAAAACGACTGTTCCGTTCGGCCCGGCGGAACAGTCTGTTGGGTACCTGAGCCTGGCCCCGGCGCGGCCGACGACGACCAGACGTTCGTCGAGACGTGGACTTGCTCGCGAGCACACAAATGTCAGCACCAGCACACAGCAGGTGATTGACACACCGGGCCTCCGCCGATGCTCGGCTCGCGCGCAGTGCGCGACACGATCCGGCGCATCAAGAAGAGCGAGGGCCGCGGCGGCTGGGGCCCCAAGAGTGGCGTCAACGACGCGCCGAAGCTGCTCGCGAGCGTCGCCCTCTTCGTGGGCTGCCGGGTGGGCTGCCTGCTCCTCGAGACATGGCTGAGCGACGGCCCCGACCCCGTGCTGCGGACCATCCTCGACACGGCGGCGGCCCTGGCAGGCCTGCGCGTGCTCTTCTACACGATCCGCCGCCCGCTCATGCGGGCGCTGCTGCGCGGGCAGCCGTGGGCGCGCCCCGAGTGCCCGCCCGCGGCCGCCACCCTGTGGGAGATGGCACTTGCGCTGGCGCAGCCAGGCAACGCCTCTACGGCCTTCCTTGAGCGCGTCCTGCCGCCCCTGCCGAGCCCGGGGCCTGCGCGCGCGCTGCAGCGGTACCTCGAGGCCCTGGCGCCGACCGCCCCGGCTGCGGCGCTCGATGCGGCGGCCTCGAGCGTCCAGGAGCTCCTCTCCGCGGGCCCGCGGGTGCTTGATCAGGACATGGCCCGCTGCGCCAAGGAGCATGCCTGCGACTGGGCGTTTGCGTGCACGTGGAAGGAGCCGCTGGTGCACCGTGACGCCAGCCTGCTGGGACGCTGCTACTACCTGCTCGACCGGCAGGCGGTGCCTGATGAGGCGCGCGGCAAGCAGACCATGCGTGCTGCGGTGCTCACGACGCGGCTCCTGGACTTCATGAAGCGCGTCGGCAACTGCACGATTCCATGCCGCGGGCTCATGAGCCGGGCCCATCCGGTGCCCAAAATCGTTCCAGGGTGCGTGCAGGCCTTTGAGACCCTGTTCGCCACGTCCATCGAGCCGCTGCAAACCCAAGACGTCCATGTTCCGCAGATGTGCCAGCGGAGCTTCGCGAGCTGCTCGCACCACATCGTGGTGCTGTGCCACGGACAGGCAGTTGAGGTACCCGTGCGAGACTCGTCAGGCGCAAGGGTGAGTGAAGGGCAGTTGATGAACCTCTTGGGCAGCGCCGAAGCGGCCGCGAAAAGGCGGGACGCTGCACGCAAACAGGAGCGGCTGTGGAATTTGGACACGCTGGCATGGCTCCCGTGGTCCGAATGGGGACAGGCGGTGGCGGGTCTCGAGGCGGAGGCGGACATGCCATCGCAGAGCGATAGAGGCTGCACTCAGACCCTAGCCATCGAGAAAGTGTGGACGGCGGCGTTGGTAGTTGCGCTCGACGCGACACTCCCGTCGTGGCCGCAGGCACACGATGCACTGAGCAACAGGGCGCTCGGAGTTCTCCTCGGGCCGTCGCCGGCGTGCCGAGGAGCCGGACGCTGGCGCGGTGGGGCTTTCTGTCTTGTTGTGCAACCGGACGGATACGCTGGGCTCTGCTGCACTCTGCCCCTGGCAGAGCCATGGGCGGCAGCGCAGATGTGGGAGTTCGCCCTGTCCAAGGAGCGCTACCCGTTGTCACTCGGCGATAGCGATGCTGAGGTTGCCGTGCCAAGGTGCATTCGTGTCCAGCCGCTCGGCACCGTGGCTGCCGCGGAGACTCAACGCAGGATCGGAGATGCGCTTAGTTCGTTTGCACGCGCTGCTCAGGGCATGGAATTGCGCATACTCATCGTCAAGGATATCGGCTGGCGTGTCCTGCAGCGGCTAAAAGTTTCACCTGCTGCACTGATCCACCTTGCTGCTCAAGTTGCATTCTTCAGGGTGCAAGGTGCGGCAGCCTTCTCGAGTATTGCCCTCGATTCAGTGCCGACACGGCTGTTCATGGGCGGACGAAGCGACTGGGTCTGTACAACAACCTCATTGACCATACAATTTGTCAAGGCCTTTTGCGATGGTATGCCCAAAACTGGTTCGACACTGACACAAACGCGAGCGAAAAGGCGATCGTTACTGGGCCAAGCTTGCAAGGCACTGCATGAACTACAACGCGAGACCTCGTTGGGAAATGGATTTCTGCGATTCTTGCTGGCCCTGCGCGGCAGCTCGACGTGCAGCCATCGCCAGTCACTGCTTCGGACACTCCTGCCCTTGCAGTCCAGCGATTTGCCGTCTGTTGGAATCTGCACGTGGCTGTGCGAGGTGCAGACCGACCCCAAGACGCCAATGGCTGCCCTCAGTTTGGGTGGTGGCGGGGGGTTTTGTATGGCCGGTGCGGACGCAGGCTGCCGGGTTGGCGTGTCACCAGTAGGCGATGCACAGCTTGTCTTGCACGTGTCGTGCTCGCGTCCTAAGTCCGATGCGCCGCCACCTCACCCCCCCTCGGCCCCCGCCCAAGAACAAGGGGACAATGATGAGTTTGTAGACTGCGAGGATGACGTCGAGGAAGATAGTGCTGGGAACAGGCAAGAAACCGGGACAACGGTCGCGAGTTCCGATGGTAAGTCTGTGGATGGCCGGTCTCATCCTTCGGCTGGCGCAGTGGCACGGGAGATGGAGCGAGCTCTTTATGAAATGGTAGACTTGCTAGCACAGACTTGATTATTGATCAGTTGATCATTATATTGATTATATTACAACCGATTCCGAAAAATATCAAAAACAATCAAGTGCAACGGTAGGCTGGGCATCACATCTGTGCAAGAAGGGCCGGATGCTCTGCAAAGAAAACGGGCTCGCCACCACCGGATCCCTCCCGCTCTGAGCGCACCAGTCCCATAGCGTCAAGTTCCCAGAGTAGCTCTTCCACCTTCTCGTAGAGAGCATCTGTCGACGCCCCGTCACAGAAGAGGGGCTGAAGGTCGAGAAGAAGTCCGGGCGGCCATCCGCGACCGAGCCCCTGCGTCTCAAAGATCCCTGACTCCCTGTCAAAGTCTAACAGCAGCGCCGGAGTTCCATTGACTTTACACTGCGGAGGTAGTGAGCCTTGGACGAGCATGTGTCCAGAGCGAGAAGGGTTGCCTGAGGACTCGCCGGCACTGCTTGTCGTCGCAAACACCCAGCCTCCCCGAGACACGACGGGGATCGGCGAGAAAGTTTCGCGCTCCATAGCATCGCGCGCTCGATCTTTGATCAAAGAAAGAGCTGCTCCGTGCACCGTCGACGTTGCTGCGGACAAACTCTGTCAATTGCAAAGCGACCAGACGACGCGCTGTGCGAGACGCCAGCAGAAAATATAGCGAGCAGGCCAAATCGCGGGAGTTGGACTCTCCAGTGTTTACCTGCTCCTGAAGCTTCCAACAAAGCGCATACCACCTCACGAAAGACGGCCTCTCCTGTATGCAAGGCCAAACGCGTCCTTCCAAACTTGGGCCCAACGTCGGGAGCCTCTTGGCCCGCGTCCTTGCCTTTGCCTTTTGCTTTTGGTTTAGAGGCCTTGGAATCATCCACTGCACCGGTCCACAAGCGCTCGACCGTGTCCGGCAATGCCCCCAACACCGCATCCTGTCAACAGGATCGGCTACATTAGGCTCTAGTCGGAATCTCGACTCCATGGAGTCGTGGCATGCGACGAGACAGGATCATATGAGACAGATTCATGCGGACATTGTCAGGGGGTAGATTCAGAGACCGAAATGGAGGGCAGGAGAGAGCACTCGTGGGCGACCAAGACGTGATAAAGTGGTGAGACGCCACCGGCTTTTGCTGCCAGACGTCTGTTGCGCCACACGCAGACGCAGGCAATTCCGGCAGTGATCGCGGGCATGGGACATGGAGCAAGTGAGACATGCAGCACGTCAACGGGCAGTCCCGTTGGCGCCAAAGCGAGACGAAGAAAGAGTGAAACGAAATGTGCACCCACCTCAGCATGAATGGCTAGGATGGGATACGAGTGCTGCGCGTTGATAAATCCGCAAGCTGCAAAGCACATACCTGACAACATGAGGCGAAAATGTGCCCCGCACACGCCGCTGCCACGCACTGGCGACCACCTGGGCCTCCCCCTGCGCAGTCGAAGTGCCGTGTCAGCTGCACTGAGTCTCGGGCAGTAGCGAGATGGCTGGTGGGACAATGATGAACACCGACGACCGCAGGCATGCGTGCAAGCGAGAAAGATCAGGTGTGAGGACAAGCAGGTCGCATGCTCTGGGAGCTAAATGCTGACCGGTGTAAGCGGAGGTATCTCCATGCGAAATGCCACTTCCCTCTCCTCCACCTGCAGGTTTCAGTAACCGATACCTCGTTAGAGAACATCAGAATCACGACTGCAGATGTGGAGAGCGACAAATGCACTCGACGAGAAAAACGAGTGGGACAGGACAGAACCAAGGAAGAAAGGATCTGCGCCGGAGTTTTCGTGGTGTTCTCCTCTTCGCCCTTCTTGGGGGGTTTGGCGCCTGCTTCACACATTGCACGCAACATGTCAGCATGTTGGAATCTATCCATGTGGGGATTGGTTTGTGCTAGACACAACCGGGACATACATGAGCAAATGGGCATAGGAGCACAACAAGACACCTTTGCCTGCTTGTGCTGCTGCTGGCACTATAGTCCTTGTCAAAATAGCCCTGACGTTGCCCAGATATGACGTGCGCCAAGCTGCAGCCTCTGCGGCAGAAACCGCAAGTGAGCCCCCGCCTGCATCCAGGGAAGGATTCAGCTCCCCTTCCAGTCCCGTCCCAACTTCTGCCTGACTGCCTTGCGTGACCGAGGCACGACTTAAACACTCCTCAAGGTGCTTTGCTGCTTGTCTTTCTTCTTCTTTCATTGCACGTAGCTTTTGCTCCAGCTCAGATCTGTTAGTCTCTTGCTGCTGCCATTCCTGCACAACAGAGCATATGAACGCAGTGGAAGCGTGTACGCGGTAAGCTTCGTCCGGCGAGGGTCATGATTTCAAGGGCAGTGGGTACCCATTGTAGCACGAGATCCAGAGCCACGGACAACTTGCTGCAAGCGTTTCGATTCAAGTGGTACGTGAGGAAATTACCACACTAGACAAATACTTACCACAATAGACAAATACCTTGCACACTAGACAAGTACCTGCCACACTAGACAAATACCACACTAGGCAAGTACCTTGCACACTAGACAAATACCTGCCGCGCTAGACACGGACCAACCACACTAGACAAAAACCACACTAGACAAGTACCTGCCACACTAGGCAAATACCACACTAGACAAACACCTGTAGCGTTTTTGCTGACGTGACTGAATTTTTGATTTGTTCTTCAATCTCGCGTGCGCCGTCTCTCAACCTTTCCACCGTTTCTCGTGCCCTTGTTATTTGGTCGTCCTCCTTTCCACCTTCCGAGATCGCTGCTCCCTGGGCCCGGGCTGGTTCCGCGCTGTCTTGCTGTTCTTCAGCTGCATTCACAGCCAGCGCGCGGTACTGCAAAGAATCCAGTACCTCCGTATGGCAACGACGCAAGACCTGCAGATTTAAGCACGCTTGAGCCACCATGCAACAAGCAAGTGCAAAGGAGCTCAGGATTGGCAGGAAACAGCATCACGCAACATCTCGCAACATCTTGCAGAGGGGCTCCGAAAGGATGAATCAGGATAGGCAACATAGCACTCATCATAGGCAACACCATTGCACTTGCCTCAGACAAAACGATGATATGCTCATCCGAGAGTCCGTCCACCGCCAACAACACACGGCCACCCGCAAAAGCAACCTGTGAAAGCCGTATCCTGACTTCAGCCACACCGACCCACAATCTGACAAAGCAATCTAGCTGTGACAACATGCGCGCGGGCGCGCGGAACATGCTCTCGTCAAAGGCCTGCAACCTGTAGGAGGGCCTGTCGAAGCGCCTGCGCACATGCAGCCACTGACGTGGGAGACGTCCTGGCTGACAAGAGCGCATCATATCTACCGTCCAGGGCATCAGGCAGACCAGCGCCATGAACGCCGAGCCACTGGAGCTCAACTTCGATAGCCAAATACACCAGCACCTCCTCTATTGACATTGCGCTCGCAAACACGAACACAACAATCTGGCGCGTCCGCAGCGCTTGTGCGCCAGCCACTCTTCCGTTTCTGTCGGAAGCTTGTGCGTTGCTGCCACTCTGAACAAGAGCGTCGTGTCTCCGCGCGAGCCACTGGGCAAGGGTCGAAGTCTTGCCATGGTGCCTGGGGCTCTCAACCAAGAGCACAGGTGGCTTCTTTGAGGCATCACCCAGAAGAAACTGATCCAAAGTGCAGAGGACTTCGTTGCGGCAGGATACCTGTCCCTCTCCCTCAGCGATCACGAGATCCAGTGTGACATTGCGTCCCGACAAGTCGGCGCATCGAGAGACATAGTGGTGAAGCAGAGCTTCTTGATGCTCTCGGCAGACGATGTGGCGATGCAGCGGCTGCTCACTGGGAGCAGCCTCGCAATAATTCGTGACTGTGCCCACCACGGCCGAAAAAACCAGCATCATTGCCTCCTGAAGCTCGAGACGCACCCCTCGTGCCGCGAATGGCGACGGAGCAGTGGATTCACTGCCCCCGGCAACCGCTGCCTCTCCGCCACTCCCAGCACCCTGCGACCTAATTGCGGAAGGAGGCTCACACAAGGCACGCAACGCTTCATCCTCAACGGTGCTCCGCACACGTTGATCTCGTGTCAGTCTGAGGTGCTCTACCAAAAAGTTGCGCACCCCCCGTAAGCGCCCGCGCAATTCTCGTTCGCAGAGTTCGAACGCATCCTGGCGCAGGTTGCTATCTTCATCGACTTGTCCATCCCGCGATTGCTCTCCCACGCGCAACTCCCCACACATCAAAAGCCTTCTACGCAGCAGGGCAAGGGCGCTGAGAATTTCATGTACATCGACGGCATGCTCACGAAATGACGAGTTGTAGCGCAGCGTCCTTTCGGCAACACCGGCGTTCAGAATCCGTCGTTTGAGATCCTTGGAAGCTTGCACGGCATCCTCAGATTGCTCTGAGAAGCAGCGCTTCACTGTCGGTGCCTGCAAGGATAGGGACTTGAAGCCAGAACTTAGCATGAAGTTGGGGTCTCGGAGCATAACAAAGGCCTCGTCGGTATTCAAGCTCTGCAACATGCCCATGCCGACCTGAACACCCACGGATCCCATGTCCCAATACCTGCTCACGTCTCGAAGTTCGCTCATCTGTGTTCGATGAGAAGGATCAATTCGATCGATAAGCTCCCCAATCATGGTGACGAAGAGGCGCGGTCCACGGTTGCCGTACGCCTTTCCGCCGGGAAGACGTTGCATCTCCATTTGATGAAGACAGCGTGCTAGCCCAACCCCTTCCGGGATCCGATGGTCAGGGTAGAAGGGCGACGGCACACCTGCCCACCTGAAATCGATGCGTTGACGTGCAAGCGACTGGCGGATCGCCGGCAGAAGCATCCGCTGCAACTGCACAGCTTCCGCCTGTACATCGGCTGCAGACGCAACAAGAAAAGCCCCCGTGTCTTGCCACATGCGCACTGATGTTGGCGGCACCATTCCTTCGGATGCGGAAAAAGATAATACGCGCGAGAGTGCGTCGCCTGCGGCCACGCTACGTCGGGAGCGAAAGGCGCGAAGAAGCACGTCGCATGACTGGCGGATGATTGATAGTGGCACCTCCCTGGAAGACAGAATTTCCACGCTAGTTCGCACGTAGCTGCCGTGTGTGTCGTGCTCACAGTCACGTTGAGGCAGTAAGCGGATGCAACGAGGTGGGAGCCCAGTAGCGGCGATAATCTCTGGCAACTGATGCCTTGCGATCCACTGTCGTGCGACCCTAGCGCGAGCCTCTGGAATCCGCCAAGGGCCTCCGAAATCAGTCTTATCCGGTCTTACCTCCCAACGTCCCCCAGGCACTGTCTGTTGCGAACAAACGCGACCATCAGCTCCCGGCCTCAAACCAAGCGCACGAATCACCTGACCCGATCCGTGAAGCCGGAATTCGCGAACACCGATCATCTTGACTGATGTACCAACAACTGCGCCTCCACCCAGTTCTACAGATATTCGGATCGTGCTATCCTGTGCTCCCGCTTGGCTCCCACCATCTTGTCTCTCATCCGAAGGGCCACCGTATCTATCGCCAAGCTTTTCGCATTCAATTCTGAAGAGAGTATTGAAGGCATCCGCCAGTTGTCGCAATCGATAGTCACCTGCTGGAATCTGTACAGTGACACCATCTTCCCACCCCTCTGCGGGTTGTGTATCCTGCGACTCAGAAGCGCTTGGCTTGGAAGACGATGGTATTGTACCGACTGCGTGTCGCCGGAACTCAATGCAGATAACTGAGGCCGGAAGGAAAAGCGGAGTGCGCGGCAGTTGCTCCGCCTCGAACATCGAATAGCTGTGCGCCCGCCACCTGGCTTCCACTTCTGCATCTACCGCATGGGCTTCCATCTCAGGGTGCTGTGCTGCTAGCGTCTGTCTTACGTGCGACGAAAAAATGGCGTACATTTCTTGGTCCTTGATTCCCTGCGCCATCGGGATCAAAGATACTGGTGTAACATCTCTCTGAGCCCCAACGCCCAAACCATTTGCACTGCCGTCTGCAAACCGCCCGACACCAACAACCCCTCCCTCGATTCCTGGTATGATAGATAAGAAGTGAAGAAAGAGAGAACCTTCAGTTCGGGCAAGACTGCGGACATTGAGGCTCCCGAACCCAGCGCCTGTACGGCAAAATTCCTCCACCATCCCATCTACTACACTGCGCAAGTCGCACATGGCCTGGGAGAAATCGTCGTCCGACATCAGGGAAGCAATGGCACACTTCGGGTCAAGCGACACGGCCACTGTGCACCAGATGCTGCCTGCATCATCTTCATCACCGTCTATGCGAACGATTTGCAGAAGAGGGGGTGATGCTCTTGCTGCCTTTTCACTGCGTTTGCACAGCCCTTTCAGCCACGAGCAGACACCAGATCGCACTTGACTTGCAACTGGCCTTTCTGAACCAGTCACGTTCGCGTTCTCGCCAGACGCCAGCTCAATACGCAAATACTCTCGCCACGATCGGCGTTCCTCGAGCTGGCCTTCCAAGAGGTAGCCCAAATGTCGTCGCGCCTCCTCTTTCGGCAGCACACCTTCACTTAGCACCCGTATGTGGTCTGAAATCACGGATCTTCTGACAGGAGTAGCCACGAGCAGCATCCCCAGCTCCCTTTCGAGCCGCCCGACGGCAAGCGTGTCCTCGAGCGCAAGCCCCAGTCGCAATACGCTCTGTAATTTGAGTTGCATATCCTTAGCGACCGCCGTGACAGGAATCCCCGCGAGACATGCAAGCACATCCAACGCGAATGAGGAAAGGTCGCCATCAAAAGTTGACACAAGTCCGGTAACATTCCGTGGCACAACAGAGGTGCATGGATCACGAAGAGCATCTGTCATCTGCTGAAGCGAGCAGGCGAGCAGGACCCCACCCTCATCGTGCGCCATGCCCTTTGCACGCAGACGAGCCCACACGTCTTGCCACTGCGGCCCAATGCGGCTATTCAGGGCCTCGCGTGCTCGTGTTGCCTCAAGCGACGTCCCGATGGTGATGAAGTACGCCTCCGAAGACGGAGAGCGGTCGAGTAGGAAGCTAGCACGTTCAATGAGATGTGCCACGCTTTTCCTCAATCCCCTGACTGACCGCAAGAGCCTCCCATCGGACACGCTCCGCTCCTCTGCGAGGAGTGCCAGACATTCACCACCCCAGCCCCGCAACCCGATGGATCCGTTGGCTATTTCGTTTGCGCTTCTTACCGCATTTTGCCTTCCCTCCTCCAGACCGCCACCCCCCAGGCCAGACTGCACTAGCGTTCTTCGCCGGTATGCCACCTGCAGAGCACTGCTACTTGAAGAGACGAGGTCGAGCAGGGCTGCAACGCCTTCATGGATACCTTGTAGTATGTCGAGCTCGTGATCTGTCATCTTGCGCCCAGAGAAGCTCTGACGTGTCTTGATGGCAGATCTCATCGCTCCCACTCCACGCCTGCGACAGACACCCAAACGAAGCGAAAACACACACGACACAAGTCGGCGAATGTCACATCAAGCACATGTCCGCAGAACTGCAGTGCACGATGAAGCACGGTGTCTCTACGAAGAAAGTGGGGAAACCTGAGGACACAAAGAGCTGCCTGCACACCGCGCGCCTCGATGAGACGCGAAAGAAAGGCGATGGAGAGGGTGCGCTGCAATGCCTCAAATTGCCCTGATCGCTGCAGCAGCTGCGGAATAGCAGATAGCGAGAAGTCCGAGGCACGCTCCCACAGCCCCCAGCCAGATGGATCGCCGTGCGCAGTCATAGCAGCCACTGCCGCACGATCGCTCCTGCTGAGACTCTCCTCATACTGACGCAGGGAGAGCGCAACACGGACCCAGCGCTCCAGATCCAGCGCTGCACTGTAAGCCTGATGATATCGAGGCTGCAACTTGACCATGCGAACTGCCGCCTGCAGACGCTGTGCTGCGTAGGTTCCTTCGCGGAAGTCCTTGTAGAACCGCACAGCAGCATTGCGCTGCAAAACTGGCATCAGCACGCGGGCCAAGTGGATGCACGGGCCCACAGGGTCGATGGCCCGCCTCAAGTACGCCTGCAGGCGCTTGGCTGCCATGGCCTGGTCTGCCAGGGAGCGGTTAAGTCGACGCGTCCGGGCGAGATCCATATCGATGGGGCGTGCCAACCAAAATTCCTGCATCCAGGCAACATCCCGTGATGACAAATCTTTCAAAGGTAATATGATGGCGACCGCAAGTTCTAACGATTCGAATTCTCAAAACACAGTATCACAGGGAACACATACTTTTGATGATTCAGCATCCAAACACATTCCAAGATCCACATGAGCACAGGAGACGCGGGGCGCCGAGCGCAGGCGCAAGACCTGCAGCGTCATGCCGTGCATGCCATCTTCGCGGCCAAACAGGATGCGCTTTGCCTCAGACCTCAGGTTGCGTGGCATGCCTAGCACTAGCAGCTGCCCGCCCTTCACCCCGGCCACCAGCGCAGAGCAGTCAGGAAGGAAGGCCAGTTCCGTTACATTGGCCGGCAGCGCCCGAATTTCCGCGCGCAAGTCACCACTCATGCTGCACCAGATGGAGACGATGGATTGTCCTCCGACATCGGCAGCAGAGGAAAGCTTATCTGCCACCGAGCCTGTGTGACCGTGCTGCGCTCTCGCATGCTCCGCCTCAGAATCCCCGCCCACGCATTGGACAGACGCTACAAAGAGCCCCGAGGGATCGATGATGATGGTGCGAGTCCCGCGGGGTATGGGGAACGAGCCCTTGAAGCGCCCGGACATGAGATGAAGCAGCTCAACGCGTCCTGTTGCCTCTTCGCCATTTTGCGCACCAGCGCGCCGAATGCCTCCCTCGGAAGTGCGCCCCTCATCACGGTCCAGGATGTAGACGTAGTGGCCCGATGGGTGCGCCGTCACGTGCGCGGGCATCCCAGCCAGCTCGACGCGGTGCAGCAGATCAACCCGCGCCGATGATGCGTCGACGCGGTAGATCGCCATGCTGCGGAGGGAGGCGCGCGTGACAATGTGCACCACGGATGAGTTCAGATGCGTGCCAGCCGACGCGCACAAGGTCTCGCCCAGGCAAACAACTTCATGTGCCCACTTGGGCCAATACCCTTCGCCAGCCGCCGCCGCGTCGCCCCCTCCCGCCCACCCCCCTGCCACATCTTGCACAACACACACCCGTCTGTACCCGCACATTCCATCCAGCACTGCCACCCAGCCCGATCCGCTGCGGACGACGAGCCAGCGGCCCGAGGGGCCGTAGGCCAGGCCCATGACTCCTGTGTCTGCCGCTGACCTCTCGTGCACCAGGGTCCCACCAGGCAGGGCAAGCACGATGAGCTTGCCCGCAGCCGTGCCGCACGCAACCATTGTCCTCTCCGGATGCACAGCAAGACACACGGCGCTCATGGAACCGTGGTCAGCAGCACCGCAAACACCAGGCAGTCTGCCTATTCCAACACCAGCCGCCACCGCCCCGTCGATGCCATCCACGCGCTTTGCACCACCATTGCCGTCTACATCAGCAACCTTCCGGCGGAATTTGCGGCAAAACGACAGGGAGGGATGGACCAGCGCAGCTAGGTCCACACTCTTTCCCTGCCCCAGCGACAGAGATTCCTGCCACCCTGCCTGCACGGTGCGGCTGGAGACAAGATGGGTGCCACTGCCACCGATCCCGTGCATGCCCCCGCGCGGGCCTGCACTGCCCCCCCACCCGTCACTTACACTTGAGACCCCCCCCCCCGCGCCTGCGCTGGCACCTGCGCCCTGATGGCGGCGGGAGACATCCCACATGACGAGCACCTCATCGAGCGCTGCAGATATGAGGGTTGTCTGCCCTAAGGCCGTGCCTGCTACTGCAAGGCACACCACCTCTCCGTGGTGCGACCACAGCGCTGCAGAGACTCTTCTGTTGCTCACGTCAATGATGCGCACAGAAAGGTCCTCTTGAAGACTGACGCACGCCTTGCTGACGTCGCTGACCGCCAAGGCCACGACGCCGGGCAGGGGGGGTCCAGCACCATTGCTGCCTGCGCTCCCCCACTGCGGCACCACCGTAACACCGTCGGCAAGGTGCTTTTGCTCGGTACTTCGGCCTACGAAATTGCGCTGGGCATAAGGGTCCATCGTCAGGCGACAAAGCGGCGACAGGTTTCGGGCGCGGCCGAGGTTGAAGATTGCGATGCCTCCCGACAGCGTCCCAACAGACACAAGCGCCCCAGATAGGTGGCACGACGTGTATGGCAGCGGCCCGTCGGGTCCCAGGGCCTCCCGCTTTACCTCCAGGCCCTTTAGATTATCAACGGTGATGAGCTCGCCGGCCGCGCTGAGGACGAGGACGGAGTTGTTGGCGCCCGCTGTTGCGCACACGAACTCGTCGCCACGAGGGCTCTGCACGTGCCAGCGACGCATCATTGAGCTGCCACGCTCGTCTGCGTCCACCAGGATGGGATTGCGCTCACTGATATCCAGCACGCTGTCGTGTCGGAACGAAACAAGGACCCACGGAGTCACGGCCATCGCATCGAAGGTGCCCGGGAGCGACAGCAGCTGCACTGGTCTATCCGGGGGCGCCTCGTCCAGCTTGAAGCTGTGCTCGGTGAGCATCTTGAAGCCCCGGTTGGGGTCCCACACGCGCAGCACATGGCCGTGCGCGGCGCCGCGCCCCACTGTCCTGGCCGGGCCCTCTGCTGTCGCCACAAGGCGCCCGCCGCCCAGGCAGCACAGCTGCCAGACGCGGCGGCGCTCGTCCTGCCTGCCCACGCCGACGATCCGGCGCGCGGCGCGGAACTGCTCGCGCCAGCTCGCGCCGCTCCAAGCGATAAACTCAGCGCCATCCGTCGAGAAGAGCGTGCTGCCGTCGTCTGAGAAGGTCGCAGCCTGCACGGCGCCCGAGTGGCCCGCGAGCACCCGGCGCAACGACGATCGCCACTCCCACGCCACGAGGTAGCGGTCGGCTGCGACCACTGCCCACCCCTCGCGCGCGGGGTGCAGCAGCGGGCGGCACGCCGACACGCCGGCCACGTCCTCGACCGACAGGCGCCCGAGCTGCTCGCTCACGCCCCGCACCACCTCCACCATCAGGCGCGCTCGCACGGGCGCGTTCACCTCATACGTCCCCTCAAGCCCGACCCCTGACGCCGCGGGGGGGGCGGCATTCTCCGCGCATCTGATGCCGCCGGCATGGCCGCAGCCCACTGCTCAGTCGCCCCCTCCGCTCCCGCCCATGGCGGCTCACGAACGCGACTCGTCAACCGACGGAGAGCAAAAATGGCGGCAGCAGGCGCACACATGCGCCTGCAGCCGCTCCCGCCGCCCGTCGGCGGTGCCGCGCACGCAGCGGCGGCGTGCACGGCGTGCGCGGCGTGCGCGGCGTGCGCGGCGTGCGCTGCCAGGGAGCGGGAGGACCAGGCCACGCGGGAGCTGCTCTCCGCGCAAGCGCAGGAGATGCGGGAGATGCGGGCGCAGATAGCGGCCCTCGCTGAAGGGCTGGGGGCGCTCCGGGAGCGGAGCGAGACGTGGGACCGGACGGTGGACGGCGTGTGTGACCTCAGATCCGCCATGCACGTGCACATGCCCACCCACCACCGCGACCACCGCCGCGGCCGCGGGGCGGACGAGGCGCGCGCAGGCAGCGGCTTCGCCCGCATGCGCAACCTGATTTTCAGAGGGCGGGGGTCAGAGGCGCATCAGATGAGGCGGAACAGGGTATCGCCCGCCGTGTCGCCGACGCGGGCCGTCTCGTCCTCGCCCCCCACCAGCCCTGAGCTCGGGCCCTCGCGGCCCCCGAGCCTCGAGCGGTCCAGGCGTTCCGGCAGCCGCGACGCGCCGAATTGCGACCGCGAAGCGCATGACGCCTCCGCGGATCGCAGGCGCGTCGGCACCCTGCCACGGATCGGCAGTGGAGAAATATCAGAACCAGAATCAGATGTGCCTTTGCAGCGCATACTCAATCGTCAAGACACTGCTCCTGCAGCGCTCGGGATGCGCGCGCGGTCCGAGAAGCGCATGCTCGACTCTCCACCAGGGCCAGGGGAAATGGCACGGCCGCGGGGGACAAGGGCCCCCCTGCCTGCAGTGGACGCGCCCGCTGCGGTTGACAAGGACGATCCCACACGGCCGGCGCGCAGCAGCAGCCCCCTGAGCGTCTCAAACTTGTCAGATTGGAACGGCTCGCTCGACTCCACCAGCCGCGGGAGCCATCGTTCCCTGTTGCGCGCAAACACAGAATCCTCCATCACATCCTCACGCTCGTCGCGGGACCTGGAGCGAGTGGACAGCAAGAGAAAGTTTGACTGGTTTGAGGACGAGGAGGCGTGGCACTCGTTGTCCAAGAACGCGTATGGTGCGTTTATCCATGTCGGCTTGCAGTCGGGGCTGGTGAAGGCGGTGGAGATGTGCGGCTCCATGTTGATGGTCTCCTGTGGCATTCAGATGGTTATAGCCTTCCAGCTCTTTGTTGCGCACCAGGAGGAAGTGGCAAGGTTGCAGGTGGTGTGCGAGATTCCCTTTTCGCTGCAGATGAGCGCCGTGATGATTTTTGTGACGATGATGTTTAACCACGTGTCGGAAATGTGGCGGGGCGCACAAATTATTCTGGCCTCGACGCATCACATAGGAGGGAATGGCGGCAAGATCGGCGATCTGGAGCCTCTCAGCGACTCGGAAGAGGAGGAAGGCAGCCAAAGCCAGCAAGAGCTCCGCTCTCCCATTGTCGCAGGCTCGGGCAAGCGCCTCCTCATTTTCGTCGTGGGCGTCGTCACCGAAATTGCCACCTGGGGCGCCATCCTGATGTCGGGAGTCTTGTGGATTGTGACCTCTGTGGACGTGGACCTTGTGATCCGAAGCACAGTAGCGGTCATGTTCGTGTTGAACGTGGACGAGATCATCTACCAGTCCTGCTGCCCCGCCACCATCATGGAGGATGTGGAGGAGACCAAGTATCGGGTGCCCAACGTCCTGTGGACGCGCAAGACGCGGTCGAATGTGCATCGCAAGAGGTTGCGCGCGGTCGAGCACTACTTTTACATCTACGTCTATCTCCTCATGCTGCTGGCCTTGGCCGGGGGGCTCGCGTACGTCCTGCGCGGCTCGTCATCCTGCGAGCGCTTCATCGCATTTTGAGTGGCCTTGTTTGTCCGTTCGTATGCGCTCGGGCGCGTGGCTGATGGCGAGGCAGGAGCTCCTGCTGGTCTCTTGCACAGGCCAGAAAGGATTTGTCGAAACTGACCAGTCCTCTTGTCAAAGGTCTGAGTACTCCGTCACTTTGACCAAGCCGTAAACCAGCGCAAGAGAGAGAGAGAGAGAGAGAGAGAGAGATAAGAGGGCAAGCGTGCCCGAGGTGTGCAGTGTACAGAGTTAACAGAGGAGGGACGTGGTGGCATGGGAATGGGTGCAAGAGAGGACGCGCGTGCAGACTCAGATTTCCGGATGGGCCAGGACCCACTCCAAGATTCCCGTGACACCCCACATAGTAAAGAAGGTCTGTTGCTCTTTGCTTACTGTAGTAAAGAAGGTTTATTGCTCTTTGCTTACTGTAGTAAAGAAGGTCTATTGCTCTTTGCTGGGCGCGTGGTGGCCCACTCCTTCGTCCACTCTTCCTGCTCTTCCTCCTCCTCCTCCTCCTCGTTCACTGCGTCAGCCTTGAATAAACTCTCCTCCTCCTCCTCCTCCTCCTCCTCCTCCTCCTCCTCGGGACAATGCTACGTCAGCCTGCTGTCGTGAGGAGC
>Ga0115006_10000905_pt1 | contig 17339 bp, 12 predicted proteins | sample ArcOceMetagenome_3_FD_88943 | JGI IMG/M metagenome (GOLD analysis project Ga0115006, IMG submission 88943) | Marine eukaryotic phytoplankton communities from Arctic Ocean - Arctic Ocean- Svalbard ARC20M Metagenome | ecosystem: Environmental > Aquatic > Marine > Oceanic | place: Arctic Ocean...
CAGCAGCTCGGGCAGCAGCTCGGGCAGCAGCTCGGGCAGCAGCTCGGGCAGCAGCTCGGGCAGCAGCTCGGGCAGCAGCTCGAGCTCTCGTTAAATAAAACGCTGGAAATATCAAAAGAGCGCCCACTTCCAACATACGTGTTTGGTTGGTGGATATGTAACATGGCGGCTCAAACTTTATATGTAATTTAGAAACTCGATACATGCACGGTACTTTGGATGATACGAACGATTCAAAAGTATTTTAAACTCGCCAAGCGCAGAGAGGCCTACGCATGTATGGCTTCTTCTTCTCCTCTTCGTCGACATCGTGTTCGCTTTCCATGCCGAGACTGTCTCCCGATTCTCTAAAGCATATGGCAGCAGTGGCACCGATGGCGCCTACACTTGCAATGGCTTCCGCCGATGTTAGCCCAACGGTCGCAATAGATAAAAGGATACTTTCAGTGCCAACCACCGCGGCAAGCCCAGCCATTGCGAAAGGCATGGCCACCGTTGTCCCAACAGCAATAGAAGTCCCAATCGCAAATGTTTTGATCTTTCCACTCGAGACCGCCCGAGGCAGGACAGGATCGACACGCCACACTTCTCTCTTGTCGTCGCCGATGTCGGTAATAGTACAAATTTTGGGATTGATCTTGGAGTTGGCCGGTTGAGCTCCTTCTGTACCACTCTGACCTTCGCAATGATAAGACAGCATACGGTCCTCATGCTCGACGGAATAGAACACATATCCACCGTCAGTTCTCGTCATATCCATCTTCCAAAGCTCGGAATTTCCCGCATCTGTTGCCAACCACACATCTCCATTCTCACCTCCGCCAATATACATTTCTTCCTTGATATGATACAAACGCACCAGGCCTTCTGCGTCAAGCTGCTCCACAATAATTTCGTCCATTTGTTTCTTGTTGTCGGTGACGTACGGGAATGGACCCAATGTTTTGGGAGTATTGTATAGCGATGCAAGCGAGTACTTTTGCGAATGTCCGGCATTCAAGTGCCAGACCGATGCCTCCTCGTCAAAATGAACGGATGTGAAGACACCTTCCTCGGTGTGGCAAAGGAAGTCTCCAAGATGCTTGGACGATGCTGATCGAATCACAACTCCCTCGGAAGCATACCGACCGGGAGCCTTTTCGACGTACCATTCGTCCATTCCAATTTCCGGTCCCTCGTCAACAATGCGGGAAGCACCGCATGTGATCACAGCCCCATCTTCTGGGTCGCAGCACAAAAAGTGCTGGCTATGCATCCAAGAGCAGATTCGGAGCTTGCCACCACCGCTCTCGATGAATCGAAATACCTCCCACCCCTTGGCGGTCGAGGTCAGAGTAAGGCGGCCCATCATATCGCAGCGCAGTTGTTTCTGAATGGAGGGTGCCGACATGAAGCACAGCTCACCGGTAACGAGTTCTATATTCCAACTCTCCGTCCTGTCGTTCTGGTCTTGGAGGCAAACCTGGGTAGCATTGCTCGAGGAGGGAATGACGGATGAGGTTGTTGATGCGGACAAGACGGACGTGTGCAAAGATAAGAATGACGAGGAAAGGCGATCCTTGGCTGATGATGCCGCGGCGGTATCGGAAGTTTCTGTTGGTACAACCGCTGCCGCAGATACCGCCAAGTTTCTTTCATTCTGTTTCGACACCAGAAAATGACCGCCGTGAGGGCTGCGCATCAACAGCCATTGGGCCGATTCGTCCGCCTTGGCATCTGGATTTTCCTTGGTTGCAAATTCAGTCGTGCTAACGGTCCCATCCGCCGACGATGTGAGATACCGCCCAAATTTGTACGATTTGATGTGAAATAGCTGTAGCTGCGGTGCGTTTCCTTCGTCGGTTGCGGTCTTGGTTTCTCCAGCAATGCCCTCTTGAGATTCCCCATTGGCATCTGCAGAAGCAGCAACGTCTTCAGGCGGCACGGGCAACAGGAAAAACTGGTCCTTCTCCCCACGGTTCTTGGTATGTGATACACTGCCCCTCTTGGTAGAAGTCAGGCGATGGTGGGGATGGGATAATGAATTGATGAAGCACCGAGACGGCTGCTCGATGCAAGGTAGAACCCCGATTCCCCTGGGTTCATGGCCTTGCTGTATTTCAGTGTGTTCCTCGGCATTTTCGGTCGAACTTTCAGGACATGACTCGGCAGTAACACCAATACTTGGAGACTCTACACTAGCAGTGTTATGGTCGCCGGTATCGCCAGAGGGGGTAGTATCTGTAGGTGAATTCGTCTCCATGTTCGACTCTCGGTTGCTACATACATGTATTTGGGTTGATAAATGAGAGCAACTGAGTCAATCCCCGAGTTGGTCGAATTCCGTTTTTTGCCATTTTGCAGATGCCTACCATGTACGAGCAGCCGCTGTCACGTTGAAGCACACGTTCGGTTCGTGTTCGATTTCAGCGGCCTCGACGGCCGGCCTCGACGCCTCGACGATGGCGCCATGCCGCCATACTACGTAGCTAGGTATTACTACGCTGGATAATATTAATGTGGGCAACCTAGTAGCTAGCTAGAGGCAAGGAATATCTTCATACACTACATGCACATGGTTTGTAGAGAGAAGATGCTGCGACGATCGACAGCTGTCCAGCGATTTGTCCTTCAACTATTTCTGGTGCTGCTTTCCAGCATAGAACAAGGCGAGGCCTTCGTTACCAAGTCTTTCGACTGTTTGGGTTGCGTCTATGCTCCCGCTCAGCACTGGCTCGTTTTTCCAATCAAGGAGAGTGAGAATGGCAACGGCATATTGCTGACCGAAACTGAAAAGGGAGATGCCCTCTCCTCGGCCTTCGACGCCATGGTAGAATCATCTGACTTTATGGTTCAATCACCAGCGACCCAAGCACGGTCGTCAGCATCTACAATTCTTGGCCAAGGTCAAGGGCACCAGTTATCTTCTTGCCGAATGCCGGGGTTTGGACCAGTGGCGACGGTGACTTTTGCGCCGCTTCGTTCTTCGTGCGACGACAATGGCGATCCGACGGAGTACATTTTATCGGCTCTGAATTTTGAGCATCCCATTGATGACTTTGGTAACCTTTGCCTCGAAATCTACAAATATAGAGATAATATCCGAGGAGTCATTTCAATGGATCACCTGCGAGAAAATGTCCTCGATTATCTCAACAGTCAGCCACCTGATCCTGGTACTGACGCTGAAATTACCAACAGTGAGGCTATCGGCAATGATGGGATCGGTGCTATACTGGATGACGTCGTTGACCGATCCAAGCTGGAGAAGCTGGAGAAGGATGGTTTTGTTGTCATTGATGATGTAATGCAAACTTCACAGGCTTCCAATGATAAGTTCTCACGATGGAAAAACAAGAGCCAGACTGGTCAGGACGAATGTCGAACAGACACTGTTGCCTTTATGGATCGCGACGATATCAAACAATGTGGCGTTGAAAGTCAGTATGATCTCCTACTGGCGTTGGCAAGTCACCTCAATAACAAATTGGACCTGCGCGACTCACCCTTTGCTCCTATATTCCCAGGAACAAGAGAAAACCCTCTCACAAATCCAAGTGGGCCTAATGTCCAAATGGCTGAATACGGGTTTCAAGACTTCTACGATCCTCATTCGGATAATTCGATGAATAAGGCTTACAGCTGCGACTACTTCGGCAGTGAAGAAGAGAATATTGACATTTTGTACGGCAATGACGTTTACGATAACACGACACCTTGGAGAGCGGCGATGCAGAAGGATATGTATATTGGCGAAGAACGACGGTCGAACTATCGCTGCATAACGGCCATCCTCTACCTCAACGAAGGGTGGGAGGTTCGAGATGGAGGACAGCTCAGAATGTATCTCGACAGTGCCCATTGTGAAATTCCGAATACGGCAAAGGCCACTCATAATTACGTCGACATAAATCCATCGAACGGCAAGCTGCTATTGTTTGACTCTCGTATGGTTCACTCCGTTGAAAAGGTACTTCACCGTAGTAAGATACGAAGGGCATTGACCCTATGGATCACTCGTCCAGAGGAAAGCGGCGTTACTGGGGAAAAATACTACTTGTTTGATGATGATGAGAATTAATCTATGGAACGTTCGTACACGCATCTCTGAATATGCACGTAATTCTCACTAAATTTAAATGACGACATTCTTTACAATTTCTATTTACTAGTAGATCTACCGGGATCCCTACAAGGAGATCTTTCGACTGTCTTTTTTCACACAAATGCAAGTGGGGGTGTACGAGATCTCGCCCAAGGCCCGGGCAAATGAAGATAGGGGTGATTGGATTGCTGCGGTGTGTGGCGGGTGCAACGGTGAGCAGTCTATGTTTTTTTGTCATTTGGCCAACAGGCAGAAATGCCGTAGATGCGGCAAGAAACAGATGTTTACTCGAAAGGACGAAACGATGGATTCAACTGCGGGAGAGGGCAATGAAGCATAAAAGACACAAATATATGTAGGCTTCCTTCAAAAATAGTAGATCTAAAACACTGTATGTCAACTAGCACGTCAAATAGCACATCAATAATCAGAAATGGCGCAATCTCCATCAATCATCAGGCAGCATGACGCCTACACTAGTACATGACATGTAGCTACACAAATGCAATATCGTTCCAATTTCGGGTGGAGAATCGGTCGGGATCGTCGTCAATTTCCGAGTCTCTATTTTCTGTTTCGTCTTCGTCGTTTCGGCTGGTGTTTTTCTTCCTCCCACCTTTCCGTCCAAGCACGGTAAAGAGGATGCTCGCAGCAGAGCTACTCTCGTCGTCATTGTAAGCATACTCGTGGTTGTAGTATGTCTTCCTCGAACTTGTGGTACATGCACTGTCCGGGCTACCAATGCTGCTGCACGGAGGAGGAAATGGCGAAATGAGACTGTCTTCATCCCTCAGCTGCATGTGATCAGGGGTGATGAACGGATCATTGGTACTGGTGGCATCGGAAGAGTGCATGGAATCGGCGTCGTTGTCGTTAAAATCCCACTCAGACGGTTCGAATGTTGGTTGTTCAAATTCCACTTCCTTCTCGAGAGATGAGACACGGCCCAGAGTCAAAGGGATCAAGGGTGGTACTTTTGTTGGCAGTGTTATCGGTACCCTGTCCTCATCCATCTTCTTTTCTTCTGTGACTGGCGCGGAGGTCGTAGCCGACAGCCTCATTGGTGAAACAACGATCTTTGGTTCAATCATTTTCAGACTCATTGGAGATGTAGGTTCGTCAGATGGACGAAATATCGAAGTTGGACTCGACGCCGTGGGCGAAATCAGAGAAGACGGTGAAAGAGGAGCTGTGGCGGTGTCATCGTCGACACTTACGCTTCCTTCCGGTATGTTCAGAAGGAGAGGTCGGTTTGTTTGTGACTTTGTCCCGGTGTGTATTGCGATATCAGCTCCACCGCCGACCAAATCAGCAACAATATCGTTGCAGTCTTCCGGAGCTGTGTCTCTTGATGTGTCCAGAGTTTTATTTTCCTCGTCGTCAAATCGATAAGCGTCCCCTCCCAGGGATCCATCGTCATAAGCGTGGAGAGCATCCAAATTGCGTAGTTGTGTCGACTTGTCGCCGTTGATGTTGGTCCTTGTTGTAGATGACCCAGCTCCACCTTCGCCGCTTGTTGCAGACGTATCATATTCCTTCTGATTGCGACGGCGGCGGTGGACAAAGAATGCGCCAAGCAAAAGGACGGCAAGAGACGTCACAACCGCAGCAGCCATCAGAGTAGTATTGCTGCCGCTGTTTCCGTTCGTCGAGCCCCCTCCGTCAGTAGCTTTGGAGACGTAATCATTGGGCGAGGGTGCTGGTGTTGAGTCGATTTCGTTGTCTCCCATGTCCTCTGACGCCGCTGCATCAATTTCGCTCAACGTCCCCTCCGTTGTTGGTTGCTCCGTACGCAACGGCTTTGTCGGTCTCCTCGTAGGCGCAGCCGTAGGCTCGTCGGTGTTCTTTACGGGTGATCGGGTGGGACTGGGAGTGACTGGTCGACTTGGTTTGGCTGTCGGTGGGGAAGACGTTGGACTTTCCGTAACAAGACCACTCACGCCCTCCTTCGGTGTTTCTACCGCATAGAAGGAGCCTCTTTTTATGTTGATGGGGAAGGTAAGCTTCTCGTTGAGCGCGTCGACAAAGACAGAATCATCCCTGTCGCCGACATCGGCTTCTTCGTCGGCGCCGGGAAATAGGCTCGATGTGATAAGAGAAAACAAACCCAACTGGTCTGGAAAATCTGATGGCGAATCGGCAGTAACAACGACGTATCCGCCGATGGGTTGCTCGGATTTGATCATCACCTCTCGCTTGTCCTCTGGCTCTTGCGGAGGAGGTGCGTTGGGGTCACAACATTCTTTGGTGTCCGTATACGAGCGGCCTTCTAACCAGCAGGAGTATTCACAAGCTCTATGCTCCACCCAGTACGGATCCTCTCGGCACCGCTTGTCGACGGCATCGTACGCCTTGGGACAGGTTATTCCCCGTCGAGCCATGTTTTCGGTTGGCTCGTCGGTGCACACTGTGCACTCGGCGGTGTGGCGCCTCTCTCCACTCGTGTCACCGTCGCCGTCGCCGCCGCGCAAATTTCGTTGGCGTTCATGATCATGAAACGACCAGCTCCTCAAATCAAACGAAACGACGTCGATAATTACACCCCTATTCGCCAACTGATTGCCAAGATAGCTCTGCGCCGTCTCGGCGGCAATGCTCAAAATGTTCCGGGCCGACTTCTTATCGAAAGCGGATGTAACAGGAAAGAGATTCAGGCGGAATTCGGGGACCTCAACGCTGAACTGCTCGGCATCGGCGGGTGCCATTAACGCCGCCGAAATGATGCTAGCGAACAATATGGCACTACCGCAGCGTAAGCGTCGTCGTGGGGTCGTCATGGTTGGGCTCTCGGCTTGACTTGGGGAATGAGGCAACTCAACTCACTCATTCCAATTCAATCGTTTGTGACGTTTGCCACGGCGCATCTCGAAAGCTCGAAAGGGCGGGGCTGGCTTTTCTGTTGGGCGCGGGACTCAATGGTTTTTGATAAACATAAAGGGATATCCCTCTTCTCATCTCTAAAGGAGGGAGAGCTCTACGGTACATGTACTTTCTCATCCTCCTGCTTTCTAGCTACATGTAGAGATCTACAAGAAGGGTACTTTATTATTATTCGTCCCAAAGAGCCTCTCTAGAGATCATATTTTTATACATGTATCGATCATAAATATAAACATAAATATAAACACTTCTACAATGCCATAGCCTCGTCTACATCTGACGGCAACAAGTTTGCCGTCCCTCGTTGTTGTCTCAGTGCTCCAGAAATCAATTTCAGCTCAGCCCTCAACGCTTGTGCAGCAGGGTGGCTCATGTCTCTTGGCACTCCTATTCTATTTCGAAGATAGTCGAGACAATCTGCGACTGCTTCAACCGTTTCCGTGCCAAAGTCTCCGGATGAGAGAGAACTGATCGCTGCATTGACAGCACTGCTGCTGCTGCTGCTGCTCTTTGAAGATGAAGCTCGAAGCAGCGATCCAAACATTCCACTACCAGTTGACGCTGAGAGCAGTGCATCCACCGTATGCCTCAACATCAAATCAACTGCTGGTTCAGCATCTTCGTTGGGATTATCTCTGGGGCCAGCGAGTGGCGCCGCTGATGCTGGGAGACCGGGAGTTCCGGCAGCCCGGGAAGCAAAGCGCGCAATGTTTGCGTTGTTGTAAATGATGCGCTCGGCGGCTTCTCGACGAGCAGTAGCCATGTCCCTAGAGCACCAATCCCAACCAGGCTCGATCCAAATATCATTCCCAGACGTCAAGTCTACGATGTCTGAAGGGCCCTCAGGCAGGTCGTCAATCAAGGCTTGCATCGCTTCCACCTCTGGACCTTTGCCGGGTGCACAATCGGCCGACAATTGAGGAGGGAGAGCGCGGCTATGAGTATACCAATCGCTCTTTGTCGCTTGATACGACGGTCTGGACTCCATTGCTTCGAGCCAGCGAATCAGATTTGGTCGCCTTTGTCTCTCGGCTCGATAATCAACTCCTTTGAAATATGCAAGTGATGCTATCTGACGCTCGATAAATGGAATGAATTTGATATCAACCAAAGAGAGGCTCTTGCCTAGAAAGTAGGGACCGCTGGCAGGAGCGTCTGCCAATGCCTCCTCTACTTCGTCCAAGTGCTCCTCATACAGCTGCCGGTATTCTTCCGGCTTTCGAACTCCGGTGAGCAGATACATCCAACGGGTATAAAGCCGCCGTTCCAACGAATTCCGGCCATCGTCGCATAGATATTTCAATCTCTCGGTGGCATCGGTTCCCTCCTGTGGTCGCAGAGTTGGTGTTTTGGTTGATCCCATTTCATCAATGAGATCCAGAATGACGTCGGACTCGCTGTAGGCCTGACCAGCAATGACAGTAACTGGAAGGTTGCCATTTGGCGAAAGCTTCAGAAATTCCTCTGGCTTGCCTGCACCGTAACATCTCATATCGATCTTCTTTACTTCGTAGGATACTCGTCGCTCCTCAAGGCCAATCCAAACAAGTTGGCAGTAGGGACACCAGGCGGCACTATCGCGATACAAGAGTACTCGCGGTTCGGTATCCCCGTCGAACAGACGACGATCAGCTGCTCGAGAGATCTTCTCCGCCGGTGATGATTGGGCCTTGGTCAGCTTGGCGCTCAATTCATCCCAGCTCGGGGCATTGTCCACCATGTTGCTTGTGTCGATAGTAGCAGCTCCCTTCTTCCTCCCTTCGATGGCCTCGGCGACCTGCTTCAGATACGACGGCTGGAGAGCTCTCAGCACGTCGCCCACGATGTGCTGGGTTCCGCCGGCCATTCCCTTGCCGTCGAGGTTGAGGCATGTGCTACTTGTAATGTAGCCGCCAATGCTGATCTTGCCGCTGCCGCTGATCGGCACAGATGTGAACGCCGAGGCGCCAAGCAACCGAAGCAGCAGCAAGATGTGCGGGAGCTTGTGGTGCACGAGCATTTTAGAAGAAGATATTACATGTAATCTACTTTCGCTTTACGTGTGTGGTTGGTGGTGTGGTGGTGGTGGTGCGGTGGTCGCGGTCGTCGTCGTGAGTGCTGAAGTGCTGTCCACGTCATTTTCCTTCGCCGCCCCGCCCGCGCGTACGCGTGGCGAAAAACAACTTATTACAATTGCTTACATGTATTAGGAATTCCTCTAGCTACACGTACTCGTAGGTGCTTCCTTGCTTCATATTTATTTGTACGACATTGCTCTGCTGAACACCATGCGCTCCACCGCTACTACGCTCCTCCTTATCTCCGCCATGCGCTCCACCGCTACTACGCTCCTCCTTGTCTCCACCGTCAACGGTCTGGCCATCCCGTCCTCTCCAGCCGAGCAGACTCGGCGGGCAATCACGTCGATTAGATCGGCCATTCTCGAACCCTCTGACAAGCCCAAGAGGCTGTTCATTGACTATCTAATTCCACTTCCCGCGGAAACCAAGGAGGAGGACATCGACCCATGGCCAGGGGGGTTGGCACAGATGTATCCTTACGCCGAAGATATCATACGAGACATCCTGAAGGGCGTGGTCAATGAGGCGGGACAGTGCAGCTCACAAGTACTGAGCGCGCCTGATTGCTGCGGATTCTTCATTCAAGAGTCCCAGGAGGATCCCAAGAAGGATGTGGCTGCCATTCTGTTCCCCAGCGTCGATCAGTTGGATGATATTGAGCGCATCGATGAGATGGTGGGACCGGATAGGACGTTGATCTTGATGAACAAGCAGTTTCAGCGGCCGGCCGATTTTGGGATGTCCAAGAGCAGATCTCGGTCTGCAATATTTGACAGATTCAAATGGGGGTTCGCCTTTCAGGAATTGGCGTGCCGGGGAGAGGATGTCAAGCTGACGTTTGAGCATCCGAATTGGTATTCCTGCGCCGTTTGCGACGAAGATGTTGACCTCGGCAGCCAACAAATCAAGCTCCTTGAGCCGCAGTTGGAGAGGCCGGCGTACGAGGCACTGGAGGCAAAAATTAACGAGGTACTTCCCGAACCGCTTTGGATGAGAAAAATGGGAGAAGCGAAGGACAAGGGTTTAAAATTTCAGAGATAACTCTTCATGAAGTGAAGGTTTGAACTCACTCTAGAGCTAGCTAGATCGATGTACCTTGGTATACTGGTTGTACATGCATAATCATAACGTTGGAGCGCCACTTACTTTGGTACAATTGTACATTCATTATATATATTTTATTACGTAGTTTTTAAACGCCATAGGTGTTAGTAGGATTGCCGTAAACAGCGACCGCACCGGCATGATGAGCTGCCATGTGCACGTGATTACCAGCAGGGATCGTTGCCTCCTCCGCGGGCAGGTGTTGACCAGTTTTGGCGGCGGCGCCACCATTGTTGCCCTTGTCACGGGTGTCGAAGACAAATCCAACTTCCTGCAGCTTGATGGCGCGCGCGGCAGTCATCTTGGTCGGCTTACCCTCCTTCAGTGCCTTGTAATCCTTCCTCTGGCGGTGCACCCACTCGCCCAGACCTGGCGTGCTCTGGGGGACGACACAATCGCGGTGGACCTCCTTATACTGCAACAGCTCCTCGAATCGCTGATCCCAATTTTTCTGCAGATGCTTCGGGGGCAAGATGATCCGCTTCCCAGCCTGGAATACGAAGCCAATTTCGGTCAGATCGGCGGTGCGCTTGCGCATGGTATCGGCAGAGATCTTCATGTTGGGATGCCCGTCGTTGAACTGTCTGCACTCACGTCGCATCTTGGACGTGAAGTGGCCCAAATCAGGGTGCTGCGTAGGCACCTTCAAGTGCCCATGTTCAGCCTTGAATTGTCGGAGCTGGTCCATTCGTTCTTTCGGCGTAAAAAAGACGAAAAAAGTTTTAGAATGCAGTTGCCGATACTATTTGGTGGTTTCCCCCAGCATTATCACATACACCACAAATCATATAATTTAAGTATATAAACTCACCTTCCCACGTCAGGAACTTCTCCCTGCGCTCAAATACGAACCCAATGTCATTGAGCTTGACCACGTGATCGGCCGTCAACTTGGAACCGCCCATCTTGTTGGAACTGTTCCTCTCCTTGAGCTTGCGATATTCCTTCTGCTGATGGTAGACCCAGGTAGCCAGCTGGCTGTGTTCTGGGGCCTTCTCGGTGGGGACCAGGCAGTCGCCGTGCGCCTCCTTGTACGCGCACAGCTTGTCGTACATCTCGTCCCACCGCGCCGTGTACTGGAGGCTGCGGTTGGAATTGCGTATGTCGACGCCGAGGGCCTCGAACTTGTCGATCTTGGATTGGAGGTTGGCCGACACCATCTCGCCCTGCTCTTCGGCCTTGGCAAAGCTCTGGTAGAGCTGCGACCGCTGGTTGACGAGCCACCTGCGCAGGTCGTCGTTGGACTTGTCGGCGATGGCGATCTTGGTCGAGCCGCCGTGGGTGGCGTGGTAGTCCACGAGGCGATGGTAGCAAGCGTTCCACTTCTCGGTGGGCTCGCGGGCCATCCTCCCGGCGACCGCCTTCTTCCGTTTGCTCTTCTTCGACTTGGACCGTTTCGGCCCGCCGTCTTCGTCGGCGGTATTGGTGCGCTTTCGCTTGTCTCCGGCAGCTGCTGCTGCTGCGGTGGCTCCACCGGGGACAAGATACGCGGCGGCATCCTCCATGGTGTCGAATGCATTATACTCGGCATCGGCAGCATTGGTCCCGGTAACATGAGGTTCGGCGTCCGTCCAACGGAGGAAGATGGCATTTTGGATACCACCGCCGCCGCGGCGGACGGCAAAGCACTGAACCGAACCGGTCTCTTCTTCCGTTGGTCGGGAAGCGGCGGCGGTGGTTCCGGCACCGGTGCCAACGGGGTCCTCTTCTACGGCGCCGGCTCCGGCTCCCGCGATACCGGCGACTAGTCCGGGAAGCGGCGGTGGCTCCATGGTTTGGTGGTCAGACGGTTTGAATTCGAAGATACGATGATACGATAGCAACGACGGTCTCGTAGGTCTTCCACCTTCAGTCTGAACACATGTCATGTTGTGCCGGTTTTTCCAGCGGCAGTTTTAGTAGCAGACCTTGCCATACATGTAGGAGGGCGAGATCGGGGAAAAGGGAGATGCTCCCACCAAAAAATCGGTGGCTGTGCTCTGCTGTGCTCAACAACAACAAAAAGGGCCACTTCATTACTTATTCTAGCTAGCTATCTAGAGGAATTCCTACGTAGTAGCTCCTTCGCTCGCTCCTTCATTGCATATTGCATCGGCACGTCGGCGTGCGCTGCAGCAGCATTTGCATCTGCGCTTTTCCGTTGTATTGCATCATGACCACTTCTGTTGAATGTACATCTGCATCTAAGCGCCGACGCATTCGCAATGCTTCTTCTCCTCCCACCCTCCTCCTACGAGTACCAGTGCTGCTTTTGCTCTCCTCCGCCGCCAGTGCCTTCCATGCCCCGATGCCGATACATGTACTGCATCGGCATGTACCAGTATCGCATCATCTTCGTCCAGCTACTACTACGAGGCCCGCGTATAACTTATCATCACCATCACGTCCTAAGAGTCGATGGGAATTGGCACCTTCTGCGATGAGATCTCGGGCCACCGATGCTGCTGCAGCTACTGACGAAGACCAGCAAGAGCAAGAACGAGTGATGGGCGCAACGAGCAACAATGCATCTGCAGATGGGTTGGTAGTCGAGAGCGATGCGAAAGATGCAAATGACGAACAGGAAATGGGTGAAATATCGTCATTGCTCGAATCGTCGTCGCCGGAGGAATTGCTTTTTGGCGACACATCCGCATCCATCTCGTCCGTCTCTACTGGCGTCAGTAGCTCTTCGTATCCGCCGGTTCCATCTTTGCGCGAATGCCTGGGGTTCATGCTTCCAGCCCTGGGGATATACGCCGCCCCACCTCTCATGAGTCTCATCGATGCCGCCTTTGTCGGGCGAACCTCATCGGTGGAGCTGGCTGCCTTGGGCCCGGCATCGTCCATCAGTGACAGTGCATCTTTGCCGCTGCTGTTCCTGTCGATTGCGGCCACCAACCTCATTGCCAAGTCGACTTCCAAGGGCAATGCAGATGAAGGCCGTCGAGTGACACGGGCATGTTTGGGATTGGGAACGATTGGGGGCATCGCCATTGCCCTCGCTGTGTTCTTCAAACGACTCTGGCTTTCGTCGGTGTATTGTGGCGAACCACTTGGCGGTGCTGCTGCTGCGATACTCACACCGCACTGTTCTAGCTACACTGCCATAAGGACACTCGGCCTGCCAGCTGTTGTTGTGGCCTCTATTGCTCAGGCAGTTTGCATTGGTATTAAAGACACACGCACGCCCATGGTGGCCGTTTTACTGGCTGCTGCTCTAAATTTGGTTGGAGATTTCGTCATGGTCTCTAAACTTGGATTGGGAATTGCAGGAGCAGCGTGGGCGACATCCCTCTCGCAGCTTTGTGCAGCTGGTTTGTTGCTCAGAGTGCTGGCGAAGCGGGGAATTTTGCGTGGACGAGGCGTTAGTCAGGAAACCTTCGCTCCGGTTCAAAGCAATGTTGCTGCTACGGCAGAAGGCGGCGAGGCGGAAGTTTATTGTGAAAGCAGCACATGGGAGACCATCTCGAGCATCATGTCCTTCATCCCCTTCCTCTTTGTGATGGCAGTCAAAATCGGTATGCATAATTCGGCCGCGGCTACAGCAGCGTCGCTTGGTGGAGCTCCCGCGGCCGCTCACACTGCCTTGTTCGCGGTGGCGATGCTCTGTTTCACCTTTGGGGACACCGGTAGTAGTTTATCGCAGGCGTTCTTGCCAGCATTTGCTTCAAACGATTGTGAAATCAATCCAGAGAATCCAGGCAGCCCCAGGGGGAGACTGAGAAGCCAAGTTTCCTTTGATATAGCGGCTGCAAAGCCCACCATAACGCGTTTGCTCAAGTGCACATTCGGCGTCTCGGTGACGGTTATTGCTATATCGTCGGCGTTGCTAACAATCTTTGCGTCGCAAATAACCAACGATCCGGTGGTCCTGCGCCAGATGCGCAGGGCATTGCCGTTCATGGTCGGCACGCTCTCCCTCCATGGAACGGCCGTCACTCTGGAGGGACTTCTCCTCGCACAGCAAAACTTCCGAGCCTTGACGGCAACGTACGGCGTCCTTGCCATCACCATCGCGGCTGCTTTGGGATACGTTCGAACCTCCGGCGTCGGTCTACTCGGCGTCTGGGCCACCTACATTTGGTTCCAATTGTTCCGAGTCGTGACATTTTCGGCATTTGGCGGGCTGCTCCCGAAGCGTGGACTGGTGGCTGGCTTTGGGAGACTGTGGAAGCAAGTCTTTGGGCGGAAGCCAGGCTTCACTTCTGACGACATGCCGCTATATAATAATTGAAAGGTGCTCCATGAGAAAATTCCATTTGGATACGGCTTAGCTACGATAGATAGATCTACATGATGCACATAAATAGATGGGATAGAGACTCTATATATATATATATAACTTTCATGTATGTTAGAATGGAACTCGGTATAAGCAGAATCTCTCGGTGTCTGCATTGTTGCAAATAAAAATAGAAAAATGTTCTAATAACAAAAATGTTCAAAAGCGATTGTTGTTGTGCCTACGATAAGTAGGGTTGTTGTATGTACGTTGTGGCTTCTTGGTCTCGTCACGGTCAAAATTGGCTCTTTATACGTGAAGTGCCAAAATGGTGGGTGGGGTGGTTGGATTGGAAAAATGAAGCTCAAAAATGGTGGGTTGGGTGGTTGGATTGGAAAAATGAAGCTCAAAAATGGTGGGTTGGGTGGGTTGGAAACTGCGTGACAGGATGGTGGATCTAATGTGGTTTGCATTCCTTCCCTTGTGTATGTTCAAAAATTTGGCGGCGCTGCGTGTGCCATGCCCCGGTCGCCTCATTTATTGAAGGCGGTAGCCATCGGCAGTACCGGTACATGTATCGGTGCGGCGCTGCTCGGCGAGACGGTTGGCCAGAAGGGCAAGGTGGTTGCTGCTCAGCGTCGTTGGCCTACTCGTACCACCACCGGTGCTGCTGCCATCGCCGTGGATGTTGGTTGGCGATAGGGCGGGGGCGGTTATGGCGGACGCCCTCTCCAGGATGTGGAGGAGGTGCGTGCGGCAGTCGGCGTCGGCGTCTCCTGATCCGGACGATGGGGGGAGCGGTTGCAATAAATGACCGCCATCGCCGCCATCACCTGCTTTTCAATAAAGGTTACGTTGGGAACGTAGAAGGGAAGTGGGTTGTGTGAGTGAAAAATGATTCAGATTTGCTATTGAAGATTCGCCAGATTCCGTGGAAGCCACATAGAGTACCTCTACTAGCTAGGTATGCGTTTCTTGCATGCGATTGTGCTTTGTTATCCAACTGCCGATGGACCTAGCTAGCACAGATGAGAGATTGGGCTACAGGGGCATGTTGCAGGCTACGGCACGCGCGATGCGATGGACCTCGCTCGGCACTGCTGCTGCCGCACTCACCGTTCGTGTTCGTCGCCAGCGACAGGTGACCCGGCTGGCACCCGTATCCGCCCCTGTCGCCCTCGCTCATGGTGGGGCCCGGCAAGTGTGGTAAAAAGTGATAAAATGATAAAATGCCGGATGTCGCTGGGAGGCTGGGAGCTGGGAGGCTGGGCGGGAGGCCGTGGGGCGGAAAGTCAGCACTTCTCACCTCTTACGTACGTACGTAATTTAAATATTTCTCTTACGTCATCACTTTGGTGTGGCAGGCTCGCCAGATCAACAACGTGATGTGTTGCGTGGTGGGCTGATGAAGAGCTGGGAGAACCGCCGTTCATTCTGGGCTTGTGCGGGTGGAAGATACCGCCCATTGCTGCCTTCCGTTTCCCTGTGGCCGGGCAGTGATCATTTCTCGCCGCACGTGTGTGCTCGTCCTACTGCGCCGTATCCGATTGTAGTGGTCGCATCCCATCATTTTTGTCGGGTCGAAATTTTTGGCCTCTGTGAATTTCAAAAAAAAACTCCCAGCCACCAGGAGAAACAAACAGACAGCCAGTTGCGATTGCTGAGGCTGGGTTGGTGACGAGAGCCTAAAAAGTCGTTGGTCCGGTACTCTAGCTAGTACTATATCGGTCCAAGGGGGCATCAACTGGGTCGAGTCAAATCAGAGTCAGAGTCGCTGCCACGAGAACTCAAGAACCAGAACCATGCCCCGGGGAGGCCGCTCGTCGCGCTCCCCCGCGCCCAGATCGTCCGGTGGTGCCGGCGGGAGCGGCGGCTCGTCCGGCGGCGGCGGCGGCTCCGCCGCGGCGAGGAGCATGCTGACCCGCAAGCCCCCGACGCATCCCGACGAGAACAACCAGCTGCACAAGCAGAACCTGGTCCGGAACCTCGACCGGAACGACGCCGAGATCGCCGCCCTCGTGCAGTGCAACCGCACCCTCCGGGCGCTGCGGGAGGAGATCGGATCGCGGTACGGCGAGGGCACCCTGCTGGACGTTGGGGAGGGGACCATCGGGTTCAGGACGGGCGAGCTGGGCAGCACGGTGTGCCCGACGGTCGTGCGGGTCGTCCCCGGCGTCGTCCTCGATGCCGACGGACATCGCAAGCTGATGGAGGAGCGGGTGGCGCAAATCCTGAGGGAGAGGGCCCTCCAGGCCGAGAAGGGTACTGACGACGACGACGACGAGGCTGCTGCCAATGCCAAGTCGGACACCAACGAAGACGACATCGTCAAGGAGGAGGCCATCATCAACACCATCCCACCCGACGAGGTTCCCCTCGACGATCCCGACCACGCGTCCGACCCCACCGATCCCACCACCAAGACCAACCTCGTCCGGGCCTTCCTCCTCCGCCTCCACCTGCGCCGCCGGATCCTCAACCGCCTCTTCCGCCGGATGAACCGCCTGGCCAGGGCCATGGACGGCGAGTCGGCCATCAGCTCCGGCCTCAACGGGCCGACGCCGCCGCGGTACGGGGACTTCCGCTTCCTCGTCGACGAGGACGGGGAGGAATTCGCCCAGTTCGAGGCCATGTTCCGCAAGAGGGCCGAGGCGAGGCGCAGCCTCGAGGAGCGCCGGGACCTGCAGCGGAACGACGAGGTTGGTGTCGTCGTTGCCGCCAAGGAGGACGAGGACGAGGATGGAGATGAAGCCATGGCTGCCGCCGAGGCCGAAGAGGCTCCTGCATCCTCTGCCACCAGCCCCTCGGACGTGGCCAAGTTGATCATACCCCAGGAGGACGCGGACGACCCCAACGTCCTCATGGAGACCGAGGTGGGACGCGACAAGATGGTCACGTATCAGGACCTGACCAAGTCCCTGCGGGCGTTGGGCAGGTCGCAGTCGCAGTCACCGGACAAGCAGGGCAAGACGACGCCCTCCAAGAAGACGTCCAAGATGGACGTCGA
>Ga0115006_10000908_pt1 | contig 17328 bp, 17 predicted proteins | sample ArcOceMetagenome_3_FD_88943 | JGI IMG/M metagenome (GOLD analysis project Ga0115006, IMG submission 88943) | Marine eukaryotic phytoplankton communities from Arctic Ocean - Arctic Ocean- Svalbard ARC20M Metagenome | ecosystem: Environmental > Aquatic > Marine > Oceanic | place: Arctic Ocean...
CCTTCGACATCCTTGATTGCGGAACTGGAGAAGGCTGCCCCTTCTGCAACATTCAGGAATCCGAGTCCTGTTTGGCAGCTGCCGATGGAAGAAAGCTTCTACTCAGCAACTTCATCCTGGAAACCTTTTGGAGCTTGTCCCAGGTAAGGTCCAGGAGTTGCGCCATTTGTAGCATCACCAAGACGCCCACCGGCGTATTGCGCACCTGACTTTGAGGCATCAGGCTACTGCTCGCTGGAAGATGTCATGGTGCTTTGCCACACCGACCCTCAAGTTGCTGCAACGTCTTGGGACGAAACGAGCATGGACGAGCACATTGCAGTCTTCGTGCAATTGACGCACAGAACATCAAAACCCTGCAATCTGGAGTGAGCCCTGGAGAACTGACTTGAATGAATTTCCAAAGGGTACTGCTGCTTGCTCTTCCTATAATCGCCTTCGTCATAGTTTCTCATCTCAGCTATGGGTTGTGAAAGGTGCATGGAATGCGGCGAGAAGTTTGAGTACGATGCACTACTCAGGGACTGCAGTGCATGTCAACAAACTTGAGTCACAAGACTTTTGGAGCCAGAGGAGTATGCAGCTGAGCAGTGCTCCGATCCCGATGTGGATCCTGGCTACAACACTTGCCCGGGCAGCCTTGGCCTCAACTAGTCCATGAGATGCACTGCATGGATCTCGCACAGGGACCCGCACTTGCAAGCGCTGTGTGGAAATTCTTGCGAAGCCCCGATGAATTGCTCGTCCCCTTCCATCCGGGTGGACGAAATGGCCATGAGCTGCATGGTTCAGCAGGATAGCGCATGGAAAACTGGAGCGAAGCTGCCAGGCCCTGGAAAAAAAAACAAAGGCTAACTCAAGTTGGGAAAATCTGGAGCGAAGCTGCCAGGCCATGCACAGCCCTGGCATAGCACGAGCTGCTAAAAAATGAAGTTTCTGCGCAAACACCGGCTGCCCCTCTCTTGTGTTGCTTTGCTGACTTTCATTGACATGGGCGGGTCCAATGCACACTGACTACGCTTGGCCCATGCTGATGGTGCAACCCAAGGCTGGGAATTGGCCTTGCACACATAAGCCTTGGCAAGTTTCGAGAACTCGTTGCAGTGACAAAACTGGCAATGGGTAGCTGCTCAACTAACATTTTTCCCCAAATGCTGGCAGGTATCTTGGCAGCCGATCCTCACATAAACCCAAGAAGGCTTGGTGGTTGACCTGCTGGTCCTGGCAGCTAGGCATCGCAGCAGCCGCTTGCTGTGCCAACCAGGCCGGGTAATACAGTGCTCCACGATCTCATAAGCTAGATGCACCTTGGTATAGTCACCAGCACTGTTGCTTGGTGAAGCCAGCTGTTGATGCAAGCACACTTCACGGTACCCTGGCAAGCAGCCATGTACACCATGTCGGTATTGGCTTTGCAGATTGAACTTGAACTTGGCCCCAGCCTTCCATGGTTCTTGAGCGAGGCAAAAGGTTTGCCAGCCAAAAGGTCGCCTGTCAAGCGCCACAGCCAATAACAAATTCTTGGTCGACAGGCCGTCCTGGAGAACCCGGCAGGATCGCCGTGCGTTGATGATGCTTCGAATGCCTAGCAGGGACCCCAAAATCAACTCCAGGTCGTAAGCATTCCGCTGGCCGCTGGTGATGCACTGCCACATAGGCCAATGCACCTTCTGGATCTTGGCAATGCATTGGGCCAATGGGAGGAACGGCACTTGGGAAAATATGCCTGATGTCGCTCAGTGGAACCGTGAACAAAAAATATGAAAATACAGACTTGCCTCAGAATCCATTTATTGTTCCACCAGACCTCATTCAGTAATCAATGAAGGCAAGACAAAAGATGCTGGTCGTAGTCAGGTATCCGAAGTCGTCGTCGGTCAATGTGCAGTGCCCGTGACAGAAAAATTTGATTCGTCGACTATGGCCACAGTGGTAGTCCAGATAGATGTTGCAGTGGATGAGCGCAGGGAAATCATCGACATTGATGATAGCTGGAGCCCCTTCTTGCAAAACATGACCATTTTGGTCCAGTAGGCACCCACGGCATTTTCGAGAAACCCGCAGTGGTGAAGACTTCAAAGTGTCATCATGGCAAAATGGGCAGTTTCCAGGATCTGCCCCCCACCAAGTAGAACATGAGGCGCTGGTGGCATAGCATCGTGGCTGCATAATGGCCAAAGTGCAGTGCTGAGAGCCAAATGTCACAGCTTCACTGATTGGATTACGGCAGGAGCGGGGCTGCTGTGTGCAACTGCTGGTTTGCTTTGTTATTTAGCATTTCTAATGCTGCCTGACCAAGCCGCCCTAAATGCAACTGGGCACACATGGTCGCATGTCATCGACTGCCTTGGAGCAATCTTAGCCTGCTGTGAACAAGAATCAATGCACCAACCTCGTGAAATCGCCCTTGGAAAGCCTTCGGTGCCTAAAATTGCATACGCATGCATGTTTTTTCAATCCGCTTCTGCGAACGGGAGTACTGTTGGTGATGCAAGTTGAGCAGGCTAACTGGCTAGCTGAACGGTGGTGTGAAAAGGAATAGCTGGAGCGAAGCTGCCAGGCCCTGAGGCACTGCTGGGAGTGCAAAGAGAAATCAACACGGATGAGTGAGTGATGCATCTGCCTAGTTGCTAACACATAGTGCCCAAAAATTGTTGTTCAGGACTCACTGTGGCTCACTGGTTCACTCAGAGCACTTGGATGAACCTCTAACGTGTGTGAACTCACTCACTGACCACTCTCCATCGCCCTCCTAGATCGTTTCTGGCCCTGGGTTAACAACAATGATGCTGCTTGCATCTGTTGTTGATCCTCTTCTGCTTCATCACCACTGACATCACCACCAACACCACTGTTGAAGTCAAATTCTCGCTCTGCGATTTCAAGTGCTGCCATGCTTGGCTTGCCTAAAAATACCAATGGCTTCAGGCCTCTTGACGTTGCTGGTAGGATGTGACACTTTTCGTCACAGCGCAGCGTCTGCAACTTGGCCATGCTGATTGCGTCAGCGAGGCATTGGCTGCAAAATGGCCATGCTGAGTACACGCTGTCTTTGATGTGTGTCCGTGTTTCAACACTGATCCAGTTACGCTTGGCAACCAGAATAGCAATCACCACTTCTTTGGCGCAGCCTGTGCAATGTGGCCATCTTTTATAAAGAATATGATTCGACACTAGCTCCACAATTGGCCTTGGCTGGGGCTCCCCCCTTGGCTCTGGAGGAGGAAGAGTTCCATGAAGCATTTGGTACAACTTGGCTCCATCTTTAATGCGTTTGTCTGGAAACTGTCTGATTGGTGGTGCCAATGTAGGCCACTGTGCATGAATTGACTCCCAGCCATACCATGGATGGATGTGATCGATGAATTCATGGTGGTACCAATGGGGGCCATTGCCTCGACGAGGTCGTCTCTCATCAGCTTCTTCGTCCATGGCATCCAACACTATGACATTTTTGTCCATGGCTTGAGTATAATGCTGCTGCACATCAACATTGCACTGTAGCAATCACACTGGGCCATTGGTTTGGGACACTTGCACTTAGAACTATCAGTGAGATGAGCTACCTCTCCTACCCAATGCTGAACAATGGAACAGTGTGATCACAATTGAACCCATTGAAGTGACCTAGCACTGTGTTTTTCTTCCTCTTTTTTTACTCTCACACGCAGAGAAAGAAAGAGAGATAGACGTATCAAAATTCTCAGTCACTGGTCTTCATGGCAAAAAAAAACTACGTCCAAAATCTCTCTCTCTCTCTCTCTCTCTCTCCCTCTCTCTCACTATCTTAGCTCCAGGATAACATGGCAGAAAGACAAATAAATCATCCTTCTCTCTCTCTCCCATAACTGATAGAGAGGGAGAGATCAGGAATCAATCAAGGAATCCCAGGGACTCGTCAGGTATTATATAATTAAAAGGACATCCCATGAACTCGCCATGTATAAAAAAAAGGAAGCTCAGTGACTTGCAACGTATTATAAATGAATAGATCTACTGGATCTGGAGAACGCTGGACCTCTGCCCTGAAAGAATGTGTTTTTCACAATACTCAGACCATAGTCAGAATCCTCAGGCTCAAGACTCTACAATTCGTTCAACTCTCTGTTGGGTTTGGGGCAGAACCCGAATAGCATCTCGCTCGTGCTCTTCGTCTACTGCATACACTTTGCACCCACTCTTTAGTAGCACATTGCCTTGATCAATGAGATTGGGGACACTTTCTTCCACTCCATGGCATCCAGAACTACACATTGTCTTACATGGTTGCAGGCACATGCCTGGAATATGGACGGCGAGTGGAAATGAGATTGCAGAATTGATGATCACTGATGATGCATCATGTCCTTTTCCAAGAATTGCTGGGATGTCTCGCAAACTGATAAGGGATGTATTGCTACACATGCACATTAGTTGCGAAGCCAACTTTTCTCAGGAAGGTGCCAGGAAAGAGGAGGAATGCCAGGTAAGAATCTCGGTACTCCATGAATGTGGCAGGCAGCTTCTGGCACCATGCATGTTTTGCCTGAAGGCGATCACAGCTTCTCATATCCTAATGATATGAGGGGTTCAAAAAATTAGCAACGCACCTAATCTGTGTGATTGGAATGTCCAAGAGTAAATACACCCTCTCAATGACCAATGCTATCCCTACTTGGGTGCTCTGCACAAAACAAAAAACTTGGAGCGATGCTGCCACGTCTCGGTGCCGTAAGATTGCAGAAATTTGCACTGCCTTGGTCTGATCAGCCACATTGACCTGTGCTGCAACGCTCTGCCAAAATGCACCCCCCATGTGAGTCGCAGATGAGCTTGACTCCCCCAGTAAAAATGAAGGCAAAACCTGGCATGTAGCAAAACTGACATTTTTATTGGATCCTACTGTTCACTCATCTGCCTCCTGACTGATGAACTGAGTCGCTGCTTTGGCTTCAAGTGTTCTGGCGTTTTCACTGCAGCGCCCTCTCGCCTGGTGCCACGGCGCTCTGGAGTCCCTGGTGGCGGTTTGGGAACTTGCAACTGGTCATCGTGGTGCATGGATGTTTCTGAGCGCTGCAGTGTGCCATCTTCCCAGTGAGAATCCTGGACTGCACTATCGATCCAAGACGCACATTGGCCTTCGTCAGAGTAAGTGGAACCTGGAGCAAAACTGTTCTGTGGGGATGCTGGAGCGAAGCTGCCAGGATATGCCTCAGAACAGTGAGCAGGACTGCCATGTCGCTCAGGCACTTCTCCATGAGGAAATGCAGGCACCCTTGAGAAAGCATCATCCACCTGGGCAGTCTCTCATTCTTAATTCTAACTGCCAAATGAAATCCAATCTACTTCTGCCATGAACACACATTAATCTCACTTTCTTGCATGAACACACACATGCACACATGAAAAAATGCCAAAACGAGAAGAGAGAGGAAAAAAAGGCGCCTCGGCAGCATCTTCATCTGTGGTGGTTGCTGCTGCCATGAACGTGCAAGCACGAGGAGGTCGACCTGGTTTGTCAGATGGAGGAGGTCGAGCTTTTGCTTTGGAGTTAGTTGTCCGACCGGTGTTTTCGCCATCCCCAGGGACGTCAAGGTCGGGGATGTCATCCTGCATGACATCCAAGATGTCTATCCAATCGAAAGGCTGGTCGACTGGCACCCCGAGGCAAGCGGTTTCGAAAATCTTGTACACTGGCTGACTGCTCATAGTTTTAATGTTGTGCAGCTGGGCCTCTCTGGCCGTGTAGTTTTTCCTGATTTGCCAATTTCCTTCCTTGGCAGAAAATTCGACTTTCGTATTGGAGGCGTGGTGGATTATAGTCTTTCCATCCAAGCCAAAGTGGTAACATCCGACCTTTGCTGCCACAGAAAATGGGGCCAATGAAAAAGCGGTAGGTAAGTAAACGCACTCCCAAATCCAACTGAGCCCAAACGAACAAAGCTGAACCAGAATAGCTTGCCCACTTTTATAATCCAAATTGCTCTGCGGAAGTCTGTGATGTTGCCCTGATCGTCAAGCTCCACATCCTGGAACGGGCGACCGTTCCTACCAGACGATTAACTGCATTGGGAAAATGTTTCGGGCTTCTGGAATTATGTCAATCAATCGAGGAAAAATGAAACACGCAGCCATCAAATGAACACAAGAATCTTTTCGTATGCCAGTCGGCATGGGAGCACCAACGCCGAGTTCGGGAGGCCAGATTTAACTGGGAGCTTGGTTTTGTTATTGGCACCGGTGCCCAAAAGTAGGATGTTTCGCATTTCGTTGACGTTGTTGGAGCGGAAGATGCCACTGGACCACTTCTCCCCATGCCACTCAGTGAAGATGAGTGCCATCTGATCTTTGTTGCACTGATCCAGTCGACGAACGTTTTCATGAATCACGACTTGGGCATCTTTTTCGGCCTTGACCGAAAGCTGGTGACGGAGAGCATCAGCAAGTCTTTTCAACATGGTTGGGTCTTCATCGATGGCTGCCAGGATGAATTGTCTGTCTGCCTCCTGGTAAGCGAGGCTCTGGTAGTCTGCGATTTGCTGTTCCTTGCCAAGCTCAGGCAGACTGTCCCTGGTCATTATTTGGTAAAATCCAAGGGATGCCACGCAGCAACCGAAAAACGTTGCTCCATAATTAATTAATTGGAGTTGCCTTTTTGAGGTTGACGGCCTTTTTCCCCATTGCTGAAAACCCTAGGTAGCAAATTTGCTGTGGCCTGTCCTGGTCTCGGGCTGACGAAAATTGCCCTGGTCAGTGGCGTTGTGGGAAACAAATGGGATTACTACCTATGGTAACCTTTGCCATAGCCCCCCTTTGGTGCTGGAAACGACAAGGCTAGCTTCGTCTAATCGCACACCCTGGCACTGAACAAAAATCATTTAGCTGGTGTGTTCTTTCCTTGGTGCCAAACATAGTGGTTGATGCCACTGCTGATGTCGCCACAGATGAATGTGTTTTTTTCGTTCACAGTGATCCTGGAAACTCTGCTGTGCTTCCCTTCTGAATGATGGCATGTGCCCCAAAAAGAAATTGGCGCTTGACTAATCGAAGATTGCTGGAACCTCTAAACTACCACTGGAAGCTGGAGCACTGCTGTCAGTATTGGCTGGTTTGGTTTCAAGTTTGCTTGGCTTGACTGCTTAGGCCCCTGGCTTGTGAGATGATTTGATTAATCAAGCAGCCACAGCAGTGGGTTCCTGTGACTGGGCCCATAGAAACTAGTCAAATCCCCACCAAATCACACACATGCAACTCCATACGTTCTTTGCAATGACTGAATTTTCGTTGGCCTGACAGAGTTTGAGAGCATGCACTGCAGTTGCATATGCACATGCCAGAGATAATGGTGTCAGAAAACACATCATGCTGGGTCATGATGCTGGGCCGCACCGCCAGTTTGTTGCCATACCTGGGTGAAGCGATAAGAAGCCATGGCACATGGCTACTAAGGGTGTTCTTACATTTTGCTGCTACTGAGTTGAAAAGGGTAAGCCAGGCTCATCATCATCGCTTGGGACCCAGGCCAACTTTTTCTGCGACTTCTCACCGACACAACTTGCTCTGAGTCGCTTGGGCAAAATGCGCCAAAGGCCCCTAACCGTGGCACACGACAAATCTGCTGGACGGAATGTAATTGGAAAAATTACATCTGATTTGCTTGCAGCTGTCAATGGAATGCATGATATATATATATATATGTTTGTTGCTAATGCATGATGATCTGAACTGATGTGTTCTGTGTCAAGTTCCCATTCATTCTGAATGTGCTTGCCTTTTGTGGCTACCTCTCTGTTTATTTGAGAAAAGCAAATGAAACATTTCAACATGGCCTAACCCTTTTCAAACATGAGGGTGAGACTTTGGTTCTGGAGCAAAGTTGCCAGTGGCTGTACTAGGGCAAGTTTGCAATCTGGTGCAAGAGTTGGTAATTTCGCGCAGTCAACTCAGTGAGAGCTGCCTGTCTCGCCAGCAGCTGCCAAGAACCAGCAGGTGGTTGCAGGATGAACGCTGGTGTATGACCACAGCGGCAAGCTGGAAGTGCGTTTTCTTGGCAAGTGCCATTCTTCCAATCGGGTTCACAGTGGTGCAGTGGGTGGGACCTCGGCTACATGATGAATCTGGTGGTAACTTGAGGTTAGAAAAAAAAAGGAAGGAAACAATCAATCACACCTCAGGGATGCATATATTGCCAGCAGACTAAGCATTATTGAGTCGCACATTGAAGCCCAACCAAAGGAAAATTTCTCGTACGATGATCCACCCTGTTACACTGCGATGCCGTCCTTTTTTGCACCACGTGATGAACCAAACTTCACGCTGTGAAGCACATCCACGTGTCTGCATCATGCACTCGAGGACTTTGCGCATAAACCGAGGGAAAGTGTCAGCACGGATGAAGGCATATATGTTGTCATCGGAAAAACCCAGGTGGTTGACTCCTCTTGTGGCTCTCCTTCTGCGCTGTGCCTCGGGATCGCCGAAATTGAGGCAACTGACGGCTTCAACTTCTGCTCCGTGCATCTTCGCCAGCAACCACTCCATGTCACCTTCTTGTGGTCGTTCTCGGCGTGCCCTGCTCACGACCCACAGGTTATGGTCATTCAGGTTCGGTAGAAAAAAACAGCCCTCCCCATTTTTGTCGAAGTCGTAACATTCGTAGCCGATCGTTGCCATGTGGTACAATTTTTTCGTAGTCAACTTGCCCAGTGTCATGCCCAAAGGACTTTGAGGATTGATACGGGCCAATGTCGCACTCAAGTTTCCAAAGTTGTGGAATAGACTTGGATCTCGCCTTGGCTGGTGCCTTGGCAGAGGTGGCCTTGGCGAAGGCGGCCTTGGCGAAGGCGGCCTTGCTGGAGTCGGCCTTGGCATAGGCCTTGCCTTGGCAGGTGTCGGCAGCTGTCCACTGGAATGTGGCACAGCTTTAATAGTGTCTGCTTTCGGCAGTGGCCTCGTTGGCTCTGGTGGCCGTGTGTCACTGGACAGCAAGCTTGGCTGAAGGTCAGTAGAGCTGCCACTGGACACGGGAAGGCTTGGCGCATCACCAGATTTTGGCTTGGCTTCTGGCAGTGTCGATGCCAAATTTTCTTCGGCTTCGGGGATTGGTGTTGCTGCTGCTGCTGCAGATTGATGGTCTCCAGTCTGGCCTCTAGCCCTCTTGCCGCAGTTGCCCTCGTTCTGCGCCTCCTTCTCCTGAGCCTGCCCTCGGGGAGTCGGTGTCGGCATGGCCTGCTCAGCCGGTGGATCTGGGCCTTTTCTCTTGTGAGTTCCTGTGACTGAGCTTCGGATCAGTCCCTGTGGTGAAGCAAAGAAACTCTATGCACAAGTCCCTGTACAAAATAAATACCACGCAGAAGTGAAAATACACATGGCATTTAGCAATGCCATCAGCTGCAGAAATTAAGAAAAACTGAGCTTCGTTTTAGTTCCTCCTCAGACTCTGAGGCTGATACGTCCACCTCTGCGACTATCCTCGCTTTGGGGCATGGTGAGGGTGGTGAGGAACTGGAGCGACTCTGCAAGGGGTCTGCATGAAATGGAGCGATGCTGCCAGGGCTGACAACTGCAGTGCTGGATGAGGGTGGCACCATGTCCCCTGGCTGCAGGTGGCCATGATGAGCATCAGTCATGGTGTCACTAACGGGTTCGTACAGTGCTGCGGCAGCCATTTGAGCTTTGTCATTTGACCATGCTTGGTTGGTGGTTCGTGGTCCCTGAGTGAGACCAAACCTTGCCCTAGTCATGTCCCATCCGTTGTCTTCCTCGTGTGCCAAGTTGAACGCCCTATCAAAAAAAAATATGGAAAAGCCATTTGTTTTTCAACTATGCTTAGGAGCAAAATGATTAAACTGTCACAAGAGGCTAAACACCATTGTTGGTTATTCTTATTGTTTGGCCCAGCTGCACAGGTCAGAATGGTCTGATCCATCAAAATCTTGATGTCCATGGGCCGAGGTCCTGCAGAAATCGGGATGTTTGTGTTGATGCCTATTGTGAACCAGTACTCCTTCAGCGGCCCTCCAGGGTTGGTCAGTTTCCGATAGTACCTCCCTGCTGGGGCGATGTGCAGGGTTTCCTCTGTCGCATAGTAGCTTTCCAGGGGCATGGCTGGAGAACACTTCGTCCACAATCTCCCTTTGCTTTCCATCTTCATGCACATCAGGTCGCTCCAACCCATGGCCTCTCTCAAACTGCTGCCACCAGGAGTGGTTAATTTCATCGGGCCTGGCCATGGGCAGGTGATGAACGTTTTCTTGTTGTAGTGGGCTCCATTGCTCTTACGGATCCACTCATCCTGCTCCTGCATGCTGCTTTGCAAAGACTTGCCTCTGCGTTTTGCCAGGTAGTGCTCATACACCTGTCTGGGGTCCATGTCAGGCAAAAAACACAAATCCCTGTCTGCCACATGGCACGGATGCGAGCGGTCAGTTGCAGAATCGTTGCCGTCTTCGGCGTCACTGGTGTGTCCCTGGGTAGGATCATGCCCCTTCCCAGGATGCCCCTGCACATGCCACCTGTCGCGCCACTGCTCATGATGCCACAGCTCATGATGCCACGACTCATAACGCCACTGCCCAGGAGCCCACGGCCTAGAGAACCACTGCCCATCTAGCGAATGCCACTGATGCCACTGCCCATCGTGCCACTGCCAATGATGCTCCTGCCCAGGCTGCCAAGTCCATTCTTGCGAACCTGTGCTCCATGAGGAAGAACTCCTCTGCTGAGATGTCCAATTTTTGCCTTCTGCCCCATGATGGCTCGCCATGGCTGTTTGGCTACCCTACCAGGCTGTGGAAATCACAAGATGCAAGTGCTCCAGTCCAACCAAAAAGCTACTGTGAAAACATGTATACTGTAGTGAGTGGATGCTTCTGAAAAATTGGGGCCTGTGGAGTGAAACTGCCACTTGGGGATGATGCATTGGTGAGAAAGAAAATTCAACTGGCTAATGGACTGGGCCCACTCCCCCACCTAGACTTGGGAAGCAGAGTGGCTCGTCGAAGCATAACTGCACCTGCTATGACTCATGATCTACTAACGCAAAATGAACCTCGCTGAAACTCAACTCTTCTTGAAATCGGGGTCCCTTGCAGTCCCTTGCAGTCCCTCGCAGTCCCTTGAACTCCCTCGGGGTCTACTAGAATCCCACAGAATCCCCCGAGGTCCTACAGAGTCCCTAGCGGACACTTGGAACCCCCTGGAAGTTCGTTCCTTGATGCCCCTCGGAATCCCTTAGAATCCCTCGGGGTCCCTTGCAATCATCTGTAAGTCCCTTAGAGTCCCTTGGAATCACTCGAAATCCCTTGGAATCTTTTGAGGGCCCCTTGAGTATAGTCCCTGGAATGTGTCCCTTGGGGTCCCTTGAGGTCCCTTACCCCTTGGAAGTCCCTTGGAGCCCCTTGGAATCCAGTGCATCAGCTTATCCCTGGTGTCCACTGGGGTCCCTCGAAGTCCCATGGAAGTCCCTCGAAGTCCCTTGGAAGCGCCCTGGCAATCCTGCAAAGTCCCTTGGGTTCCCTTGAATTCCTTCAGGGTCCCTTGGAGTCCCTTGGGATCCCTTGAAGTCCCTAGGTGTCCCTGGGAGTGCCTCAACAACCCTTGAAGTCCCCTTGAGTCCCTTGGGGTCCCTCGGGGTCCAATCCCTGGAGTCCTTTGGAATCCCTTGAATCCTCTACTTCCTTTCTTTCCTCTGTGCGCTCTTTACGCTGTTTGTGAAGCCTTGAGGCCGCACCAGGCCCACATCTACTTTTGGAGCGAAGCTGCCAGGACAAGCCTACTACTGGGAACAAATAGTTTTGCAAGACCCGTCCAACTTATATTGCCTTTCTGCCAGTAGCTGGTGCACTACTCGAGCTGCTACCCTGCCCCTCACCAGTACAGGGCAGCAAATCTGTCCTACTCAATACTATCTCTTCCACCACTTTATACCATGCAATCAGAATCCTTCTTTTCCAAGCACGAGTTTTTGAATGCCTCTCAGCTGAGGCATTGCCCCTCTCGTCCACGGTGGTAGGTTTCACAAGACGTTTTTCAATAAGACTGGTCACAAAGTTGTCGATTTTCTCTTTCGTGAACGGCTCACTATCAGCTGGGTGCTTTCGCAAATCCCATTGTCGCTGTCCCCATTTCATGAAGTCTCTGTCTGTGGCAGCTGAGGAAGATCGTGTCTTAGCTGACATGAGCGCAGTGTTTAGAAGGGCTGACTGACTCGTAGGAGGAACCCTCCCACAAGTAGCTACGGCGATTTGACAAGGAGCAGCCTGCAATTACAGTGATTACCAACAACAGTTGCAGAGAAGGAATTTTGAAGGAAGCAGGAAGCTGAGATCGTGGAGTCCACACAAACGCAGCCATGTTGTTAAACAGTAGCTCATGGCAACTGGCATGATGCTCTTGTGGAGAATCGCTTCCCACCGTATTTTTTTTCGCTGGCCTACTTTTGAATTTGAAACAGTGTGTCATTATGAAATGTGCGCCTAAGGGACCATGGTACCAGAATATGCATTATGCTTGGTCATGGTGCCACATCAGGCTACCAGTTGGTACAACACCTAGCCGATGCAGTAACGAAGCATGGCATGTGGGCAGCGAGGGCGTACTTACATCGCTATGATTAGGATGGGAATCCAAATGCATGCTTCATTGTCGCACTCAGGCACTTTTGGCAGGCCCTGTCTACTGCTCTGATTCAGTTTCCATTAGCTCTCTTGGGCAAAATGCGCCAATGTCTCTGGCTGAAGTCTATGTCAAATCTGTGGGAACGTGCGCTACTGGAAAAATGCAAGAACCGATTTGCTTGCAACTGTCACTGACATGGGCATGCACGAGTCGGACGAAACCATGCACTCAACTTTGGGCATTCACAGAAGTGTGCTGAATTTGGTTAGGGATGCTGCTGCTGTCAAGAAATGCTGAGATGGCCAACCGATGAAAAACTGTGTGTTTAATTTATTAATTTCATCCTAAGGTGCATCCCTGTCAGTGTGCATCAACTCACCCACGTGCATTGGGCCAAACAGAAAAAAAAACTGAATGGAAAACCCCAGCAGACATGCATGGCCAAGCTGTGTCAGTCTCACCTGTGCTTTCCTGTGGTGTGATGGCTGGTACTTGGCAAGTGCGATAACAATCCAGGACGTTGGTGAATGTGGTGTCTTATGGCCACACGGAGTAAAAAACCAAACGTGATGCCAATGGAACTGCTAAAATCGCACACTTTGTTGACTGCCTGTGTGGCTAGTGAGTCGTCGGTCTGCCAGGGAAAGTCTATTAAATTGAAACTGTGCCACCCCTGTTGGGAGGATAATCCCATTGCCACTCACCTGTCTTCAGGTTCACCCAGTATGGCATCGGTGGGCCATGTGAGGTAGGCCAATGCATTTTCTCCCATGGACAGAGTGGCGAGAATGTTTGCCCTTCTCGTAGGGCTCTCGTGGTTGTGGCGATTGGGGTTGGGTCGACCCCTGGCCTTGGGACTGCACAGAATGATGACAGATCTCGCCCTGTCTTCCTCATGGCAGTAGAACAATCTGCTGTACCTAAGATCCCATTGTGTTGTTGGGGTGCTGGCACCGGTCCCAGAGGCTGAGATGGAGCAACCTTGCAGGTCAGAGGTGGTGTGATTGGACCAGGGGGAAGCAGACCAAACTCTCGGCCGCTTGGGCAGTCACTGTGCTCCTCCACGTTTTTTTTGAAGTCTTCTGGCGCCATCAAGGATTTAGAACTGCTCTGTGGATGGGGGAAAAAAAACTCCTGCCAAGGTGAAATTCGAAGTGTGTTGCCACAGCCGCGGTAGTAACTGGTAGGTGGCAGCGTATCAACATGGTAGCTGCGCAACATATCATCTTCTGCCTTGAAAATGTTTGGTTGCTGTTGACGGATCTGCTCGGCATGATGGCACTGATCATTCCACCATTTCATCAAGGCTTTTTTGGCAACTGTTTCGCTCGTGGAATGGCTGGCTAAAAGGTTTGGCTCCAATTTCACAAAGTATGCAACATGGAGGGCATACTCAAATCCCCCGCCTTTTGAAGCGTCTTCACAGAATTTGACCAATCCTTCTATGCAGCTGAAAGGTGATCTCAGCCGATGGGTGCATACCAAGCACATCCATTTGCCAGCCAACCTGATCATCATATCTGGAACATCACAGAAAGTTTTGCCGCACTGTGCACAACTGCCTTGAACCACAGGTGCTAGTGCTTGGCTCATACAATCTACTGGTGCGAAGCAGCCAAGACTGGTGTTTAGCTCTCTGTGGGTTCTGGCTGACTTGTCTGAGCTTTGAGCCACAGACGGGCAGGTCGAACCCGGTAGGGATCGAAACCTCTCTGAAGTAGCACGTTGGAAGCAAATATCCTGTTGCACACACACACACACACTCTCTCTCTCTCTCTCTCTCTCTCTTTTGCTCGCTGGCGCAATCCTGTTTTTGTTGTTTGCTAGTTGCTGGTGCCAAAGACTGATGGCATTAGTGAGGGTGAAACTGGAATGCAGTGGTGACAACTCAAGAAAACCTGTGCCCATGCTTTTTTGACAATCTGAACGTATGCAATCTGCATACAGCTAGCTGCCAATCCTCGTTACTACTCAAAAAACTCAAGCGCATCTGCCCATGAAGCCCACCTAGGCCATGGTTGCAACACTGCTAACCACACATCTGCAGACACAAAAACCTGTGATTCTTCTCACATGTGGCTCATAGTAGCACTGGCAGCTGTTCGGAGTGTGGAAACGAACAATGTGATGTGATCATTCCTGAGGGAAATTGCAATCTGCAGCCGTGTCTCCTCTGCAAATGTAAGGAACTGTCCTATCGTCCCTTCGATGTCATCCTGCCACTGTCCCAATTTTCGAACTTTTCGAACCAATCTCCAGCCGATAAACGCCAAGGTGAGTGTCCCATACGTTTGGTCCCTGGAAAGGAGTGCATCGATGGCACTGCGTGCCTGATACAACACTGCATACTTTCTTCTCATATGTGGGATGCAGGTGTAGGGCCCACACTGCAAGCAAATTGTGTCCCCTTCTCTGACCGGGATGCTGTCTATGCCAGTAGGGCCCCACGAAAAACTCTTCTCTGGCGGCGCTTCACTTGGGCCCAGGGCCAGGGGATCGAAGATGTATGTGCATTGTTCACACATTCCTGTATTGTCACGGGATACACAAGTCAATGCAATCTCTCCAATCTCCCTGTGGCAAACACAACACAGTTCTTCTGATTCTGAGAAAACATAACCCCTAACTTCGTCCAACAAGCACTGCTTGAAATAGATTATAATCTCTGGGTCAAATTCAAGGAAAACAGCCAGTATTTCATGGATGCGACCATGCGCTTGCCAGCCCATGGCCACCTCAAGGACTGCTGTGCCTAGATGAATCTGGAGCGAAGCTGCCAGAAGTTGTTAATTGGCTTGAGCCGACGTGATCATGGTGATTTCAGGCTTGCTAACAAGTTCTGGGCAAGTGTGAGTGCTATTGAATAAAATGCATGAAGAGGCACTTGCGCAAAATTTGCCTTGAATTAGAAGATGCAAATAGGGCGACTGGGCTGCACATCTGGATTCAGCTGTGGCTGCATTGCTATGTGACATGAAACAGTGATGAGTTCCATACTGCAAAATATGTGTTTTGCCCAAGTTATGCAGTGGGAATGGAACTTTCTGCCAAATACAAAAAAGTGCAACAGTGGGCGAGTTCTACGGAATTGCCTTCTTCACAGTGATTAATGAGGTTGGGAAAACGTGGCAAAACGCATAGCCCTAACGACTTGCGTTTTGATTCTGTGAAAGTGCAAACGATCAGTCATTTTTTGGCACGCTCATGGCAACACATGACATGGAAGCGAGCTGTGGCACACATGAGGATTCAAGGGCACTCCCATTTTGTATTTTACCGTTCCTGCCCTGGTGCTTCACACTGGATGAGCCACAGCTGAGATGACCTGCTAGTGGAATGGCAACGTGCAGAGAAGATGATGCTACTGTATGTTTGGATTGTTTGGCTGGTTTGCAAATTATGGAGCGATGCTGCCAGTGATTAATTGCCTGAGCAATCCATGATGAATTAAGGCAAAACTGAACTACCTCAAACATTCGAAAGCTCGCTGGGCTGCCTCATCTGACTCTGATGTCTCCATCATGTCTTGCCAATTTCTCCAAGTGCCTGGCACTTGGTACCCTGAAGCAACCCACTGCTGGACCAAGTAACTCGCAAAAACCATTGGGTAGTGGCCAGTTCCTCGAAGGCCAGGTCCACCGGTGACCCCGCTCAAATCCACTCGGTAAACGTCTGAGCTCGTGGGTGGACAATAATTTCTGGCTCTGCGAAGGTTCTGGGCCCACTCAGCGTTGGAAAACACCTTCATGGCCTTCTGGCAACCGATGGCTTCATCGAATGCTGCCATGTGGAAAAGAATGCAGTTGGCCATGGTCATTCGCACTGCCTTGTGGAAAGGTGGGAAATGTTCCAACCTTGAACTACTTGGCTGCTCGACACAAAACTGCACACCGAGCCAAGTGGCCAGGCGCATGAAGCCAGCCACCAAGTAACCCATAGCATTAGCTTCCTTGGCAGTTTGGTTGGCAGGATCGCCACCCCACTTGTTCTGCGCATTTCTATTGTATAAGCTCTGTGACATCCAAATCCAAGTATTGCATGGTGGGCCCAACCATAAGAGTCCCCCAGGAACTAATGTGATAATATAGCTCACCAGCTGCACGATGTTCGCCTTTTGCAAAACATCCCAGCCGTATGCCAAGTCAAAAGCGTAAGCAGTGAACCCAGCAGCGGCAAAAGCACTGGCCAAGGGAGCGTCGTATCCACAGAAAACATCGACTACGTGAGTGCAACGTGGAACAGGCAGTTGGCCCCTCGTCTTCTGGCGGTTGAGGCAAATTAAGATGAGGTTGGTGAGCCAGGAAGGCAAGAATTCCGAACTTAAAACTGGCTGGGGCTGGATTGCCCCTTCTCGCACCAGCTCATCCAACTTTCCACTCAAACCTAAACCGGTCGCCATGGCAAAATGACAATGGCAGCTTGCTCGCCAGGCTTTTTTTCCAACTACCAGGCAATGACTCGAACCATCGGCGTTGAGAGAGGAGAGAGAGAGAGAGAGATAGAAAAAGATAGAGATAGAGAGCTAAATCGACCAAGGCTGATCTGGCGAGCAGGGCAAAATGGAGATCAGCATTGTTCCCTTATAAAGAGTGGGCAGAAGGGTGCCCTAGTCCACAGTCACTTGGTATCCCTTGAAATCCCTTGGATTCCATTGGAAGGGAGGGATGGACACACACACACACACACACACACACACACACACACACACACACACACACACGTGCTCACGCA
>Ga0115006_10000910_pt1 | contig 17316 bp, 12 predicted proteins | sample ArcOceMetagenome_3_FD_88943 | JGI IMG/M metagenome (GOLD analysis project Ga0115006, IMG submission 88943) | Marine eukaryotic phytoplankton communities from Arctic Ocean - Arctic Ocean- Svalbard ARC20M Metagenome | ecosystem: Environmental > Aquatic > Marine > Oceanic | place: Arctic Ocean...
TCCGAGGAGAGCATCATGAAGCGGACGACGCTGGTGGCCAACACGTCCAACATGCCAGTCGCAGCTCGCGAGGCTTCCATCTACACCGGCATCACCCTCGCCGAGTATTTCCGCGACCAAGGGTACAACATCTCCATGATGGCGGACTCAACCTCGCGGTGGGCGGAGGCGCTTCGTGAAATCTCGGGAAGGCTTGCGGAGATGCCCGCGGACTCGGGGTACCCCGCGTACTTGGGCGCCAGGCTGGCGAGCTTCTACGAGCGAGCCGGGCGAGTCAAGTGCCTCGGTTCCCCGAGCAGGGAAGGTTCGGTGACGATCGTCGGCGCGGTGTCCCCGCCGGGTGGGGACTTTTCCGATCCCGTGACGAGCGCGACGCTGGGCATCGTGCAGGTGTTCTGGGGCTTGGACAAGAAGCTGGCGCAGCGCAAGCACTTCCCGTCCGTCAACTGGCTCATCTCGTACAGCAAATACAACAACGCGCTCGAACCCTTCTACGAAAAGACGGATCCCGAGTTTCTTACCTTGCGCGCAAAGGCGAGGGAGGTTTTGCAAAAGGAGGATGAGCTGAACGAGATCGTGCAGCTCGTGGGGAAGGATTCGTTAGCCGAGTCCGACAAGATCACGCTGGAGACGGCGAAGTTCCTCAAGGAAGATTTCCTCCAGCAGAACTCCTTCACCGCGTATGACAAGTACTGTCCGTTCTACAAGTCCGCGGGGATGCTCCGGAACATCGTCAAGTTTCACAACCTGGCGAACGCGGCTGTTGAGAAAACCGCAAACGTCGACGGCGCGAAGATCACCTACAACGTCATAAGGGCTCGGATGGGGGACCTGATGTACCGGATCGCGAGCCAGAAGTTTGAAGATCCGGCAATCGGGGAGGAGGGCGTGACGCACAAGCTGTCGGAGCTGGGCAGCGACCTGGCGACGGCGTTTCGGACGCTGGAGGACGAGTTCAGGTGAGAGATCGATGAGAGAATGTAGACCGCGTCTGACTCGATCGAGTCGATGAGATTCTCCGCGGGCTCGATCTACATTCTCTGCAGATCGATTGTTAGTTTTTCTTCGGGCGCGGCGGCGGCGGCTACGTATGAGATGCTTCGAGGCCGGCCAGCGCTGACCGCCGCCGCCGACCCACACTGTACGAACACGGAACGGAAATAGACGATGTCAAATAGCGAATCGAAAACGACGTTCAAACACTAATTGCACTGTCAACTCGTCACACGTCCACGGCGCTTTTATTCGCCTTTGAGAATCCGACGTGGTCCACGCTCGCGAGCGCCGCCCGCAGTGACTTTTGTCTCTCACCGAAAGCTTCGTCGCTGAGCGCCGGCGTCGCCTCTTCACCTTTGACCGGCACCGAGAACGGCAGGTCGATCCAGCTCTTGCATCCCCCGTACTTGTCCAGGTCCGGCGGCAGGACGTGTATGCGCGGTTTAGGAAGTTTCTTGGCTCGTAGTTCCAAGACTGTGATTGGAGTTTCCGGTTTCCATGACAGCCTGGACTCGAGCACGTCCCTGGACCACACGTGGTGTTCGTTTAGGGCATCCAGGACGGCGCTGTCGTGCGTGACCCACGCGCCGGTGACCTCCGCGACGACGGCGATGGGCACGTCCTCGCCTTTCTTCATGTCCGGCACCTTCGCCTCGACAAACTTTTTCGAAGCCGGAGTCGATTGTTTCCCATCGACGTCGTTGGGGTGGTAGACTGTGGGAAAGAGGCCGAACTGCCGGGCCTCGAGCTTGAACCCGCCTTTGCCGTCCTGGAGGCCGCCTTTGCGGAAGATGACCGTCTGTTCGCCCTCGGCCAGCGCGTTGACGACCGCGCCCCACTCCTTCAACGCGCGGCGGGTCGTCACCGCGTCCGCTTCGTTCGCCTTCAACTCGTCCACGCTGCCGCAGACCCCTTTGTCGTCGCACACGTACGACGGCGCATCGGCCTTCTCGGCTGCGGACGCGGCGACGCGGTATCTTCCTCTGTGTCGGCGGCGGTGGGTGTCGTGGCACCCGGCGAAGGCGGGTGGCGCCGGGCGGAGCCGGAGCGCGGACGCGACGCAGGCCATCTCGAGATCGTGAAGGTGTGGTGCTGACGAGGCGATCGGGCGCGAAATATCAAACTCGCGCCGAAACTCAGGCGGGAAGGTGCTGGGCAACCCCAAATAGGGGATTTTAACCCCAAACTCGCGGCGAAAGCAGTGAGCGACAGTCAGGAAAGTCGGGAGGGTGCCGTCGAAACCCGCTCAATAAATCGCCTTTCCACTTGGCACCGCGGAGCCTGATTGATCTTTCTCGGCACAGACGTACGGCGCGTTCGATGGCTCTTCGACACGCGGCCCAGCGACTGGCGCAGCGCGCCGCGCCCCTCGCGGGCCAGGCCGCTCGCCCGCTGCTCATTCCCACATACCGCCACATGGCCTCCGACGCCAACCTCCTGAAGACGGCGCTGTACGACTTCCACCTCGAGATGGGCGGAAAGATGGTACGTCCCGGTCCCACCGTGTTTGAAGGGGCGCCCGCGATCGAGTAACGAGCCGTCGTCGCTGCTCGGTTTTCGATCCCTCCTTCGCGTGTGTTCAGACGATATGTGTGACGCGGCGTTTGGGGATTCACCCCGGCATCCAAAGCGACGTCGCGACCCCGACCCAAGCGCGAACCCGCGATCGATCCACCCCCCTTCACACGCGACCGAGGAAAAAACACAGATGGATAAACGGGCGGATAACGGAAGCCCGCCCCGGGCTGTCCAGCCCCCGCGCATCCTTCCACCCGGCATCCTTCCCAACCGACGTATCGCGTGATGCACCTCCAACGACACGATCCACTGACCTCCCAAACGCATCCATCCCCACATCCCATCCCCCAGGTTCCCTTCGCAGGTCACAGCATGCCCATCCAGTACAAGGACAGCATCATGGAAGCCACCCAGCACTGCCGCTCCAAGGCTTCCATCTTCGACGTCTCGCACATGCTCGGGTCCTCCATGCGCGGCAAGGACGCCATCGAATTCGTCGAGTCCATCGTCGTCGGCGACATCCGCTCCCTCAAAGACGGCACCGGCACCCTCTCCGTAGTCACCAACGACAAGGGCGGCATCATCGACGACACCGTGGTGACCAAGGTCAACGACGAGGACGTGTACATTGTCCTCAACGGCGCGTGCAGCGAGAAGGACCAGGCGCACATCAACAAGCACCTCGCCGCGTTCAAGGCCAAGGGTAAGGACTGCGAGTTCATCGTCCACGGCGATCGATCGCTCCTCGCGTTCCAGGGGCCCAAGGCTGTGGATGTCCTCCAGCCCCTCGCGCCCGACATCGACCTGTCCAAGCTCTACTTTGGCATGTTCACCGAGGCTACCGTCGCGGGGAAACCCGTGTGGCTCACGCGCACCGGCTACACCGGCGAGGACGGCTTCGAGATCTCCCTCAAGAAGGCCGACACCGTCGAGCTCACGAAGAAGCTCCTCGAGAACCCGGATGCCAGGTTGTGCGGCCTCGGCGCGCGCGATTCACTTCGCCTGGAAGCCGGGCTGTGCCTCTACGGGAACGACCTGAACGAAGACATCGGTCCCATCAAAGCGGGATTAACGTGGACCATCGGCAAGTCCCGCCGCGATAAATGCGATTTCGTCGGCGGTGACGTCATCAAGGCGCAGCTCGAGGATCCCAAGACGGTCACGCACCGACGCATCGGCCTCAAGGTTGGCAAAGGCGCACCCGCGAGGGGCGGAAGCAAGGTTCTATCCGCCGACGGAGAAGTCGTCGGCGAGATCACGTCCGGCGGATTCTCCCCCGTGCTCCAGACGAACATCGCGATGGGGTACGTGCTCAAGTCACACGCCAAGGCGGGTACCGAGCTTCAGGTGGAGACGCGCGGACGGAAGAGCGAGGCGGTCGCCACTAAGATGCCCTTCGTCACCTGCCACTACCACCGCCCCGCAGCCTAAACATGCGTCGTTTTAGCCGTGAAGTGAATCGTGTGTTCTAACGTGTAATGCAAAGGCACGCAGAGTATTAAAGCCCACGCACGTCTCGTGCGCGTTCGTTCGTTTCGGTTTACAACAGACGCGCGCCTGCCTGTAGTGGCGGCGCGGTCGACAATATGACTACATCAACGCGGTCAAACAACCGAGAGTTGGACGCGAACTCGACGAAAGAGAAGAACCTCTTCTCAATCAGAGGAGAAACACGTGTGCCGCTCTCGGCTTGGACACGTGTCACGATATCCCGTAGCCGCAGCACTCCGCGCACTGTTCCAGCGCGGTCCCCAGGCACCTGGTGCACTTCTGGTGCTTCGGGTACTGCAACTCCCCGACGCCCCCGCACAGGACACACCGTGACACCCCCCGCCCCCTGCACCGCTCGCACCGCCCCACAGTTTTGTCAAATTCCATGATCGCCGCGCTCACGTGCTTGCGCACGCCGTCCAGGTTCACTCCCAGGTCGGTCTCCGTCTTTTGCAGGCACCGCAAGGTCTCCTGCAGCATCGCCTTGGTGCTCCAGTCCATCCTCGAGGATGGCGGGTGGAGTCAAGACGCGCTTCGTCGGCGGAGGTGACAGTGGCGAAAGATTGACTCTCGAGTCCGAGTCACGATTTTTGCAACCGCGGAATATTCGCGGCATTTCGCCGCCTCGTTTATAAATATGCGCGCCAAAACCTCGAAGGGCGCCGGACGCTGAGCACTTGCCAAGGCGCGGATGTATCGTGCCGGAAAGGTTATACAATCCGTTGCTACAATGACGGGCATCTCTCTCACCGCCGGCTTCGCTAACGGCGCGCTCGCCAAGCAGGTGCGCCCCGACACGCCGCACGCCCCGCGAGATCACCGCGCGTTAGGTCGCGAAACAACGAAGATTTTCCCACGCGATCTTGAAATACCCGCGCGAGTCCTCCCACGTGTCTTCCCCCTTCACGACCGAACCTGACCGTCCCGCGTCCCACACCGTCCCTTCCTTCCTTCCATCCAGGGTCTCAGGGCCACCAAACGCGCGATCCATCGCCGCGCCCCCGCCGCGATCGTCGCGTCCACCGCCGACGGTGCCGGATCGAACGACGATTCGAGCTTCACGGGTGCCAGCTCCTTCAGCAGCTCCGCCTTCCAGGGCGCCCCAAAGTCCTCCGTCGCCGCCAGGCTCCTCGCGCAGTCCGCCGCGAAGACCGCGGCGACTAAGCGACCATCCCCCACCAAGCCCGCCGCCAAGAAGCCCTCCGCCAAGACCAAAGCCTCCGCCAAACAGGCCAAGGCGGCCAAGGAACCCACCAAGATGACCGCCGAGGAAACCGCCGTCCGCGACGCCAAGAAGAAGGCGCTCGACCGCGTCCTCGGCGAGATCGACGCCAACTTCGGTAAAGGGTCCATCATGAAGCTCGGCGAGGCTGGCCAGGCCAAGGTGGCCACCTTCCCTTCCGGCGCCATGACACTCGACCTCGCGCTCGGCGGGGGCCTCCCCCGGGGCCGCATCGTCGAGGTCTACGGTCCGGAGTCTTCCGGTAAGACGACCCTCGCGCTGCACGCCATGGCGGAGATGCAGAAGATCGGCGGGACCGTCGCGCTCATCGACGCGGAGCACGCGTTCGACCCGGAGTACTCCCAGCGCCTCGGCCTGAACGTGGACGAAGTCGTTGTGTGCCAGCCGGAGACTGGGGAGATGGGCCTGGAGGTTGTCGACACGCTGGTGCGATCGTCCGCGGTTGACCTCATCGTCGTGGACTCCGTCGCCGCGCTCGTCCCGCGGTCCGAGATCGAGGGCGAGATTGGCATGGTGCAGGTGGGCGCGCACGCCAGGCTCATGTCCCAGGCGCTGCGCAAGATCAACGTCAACGCCGCCAAGGCTGGGGTCACCATCATCTTCCTCAACCAGCTCCGCAGCAAGGTTGGCGTCATCTACGGCAACCCCGAGATCACCACCGGCGGAAACGCGCTCAAGTTCTACGCCTCCGTGCGCCTCGACATTCGCCGCAAGGAGATCATCCGCGGCAAGGCGGGCGCCGACGACGAGGGCGTCCGCGTCAAGTGCAAGGTTGCCAAGAACAAGATCGCGCCACCGTACAAAACGGCCGAGTTTGACATGATGTTCGGACTCGGCATCTCCCGCGACGGGTGCATGCTCGACGCCGCGGACGAGCTCGACGTCATCACCAGAAGGGGCGCGTGGTACTCCTACGGCGAGGAGCGCCTGGGCCAGGGACGAGCGGCGGCCATGGAGTTTTTCGACGCCAACCCCGAGATCAAGACGCAAGTCGAGGCGGACGTGAGGAGGACCATCGCGGAGCGCCTGGCGGGGACCTACGGTATCAAGCCCAACGATCCGTCCGATGCCAAGTCCGAGCCGGTGCTCGGGGCGTTCGCGGGCGCGTCCGGCGGCGGGCTCTTCGAGGCGCCCGCGGCTGGCGAGGGTATTCGCGACGGGATGGAGGACATCTTGGACTTTGACGAGGATGAGGAGGAGTCCGCCGCGAGGTGAAGCGTCGCTCGAGGAGTTGCGCCTACGTTATGATACGAGGGTCCGGCGGGGACCCTGAACTACCTGCATGTTGCTGTAAATATTGACTGAGCCACGTACAAACTTGTTTCGTCCATTAACGAGCTATTTCCTGCACTCCTTGCACCGACAGCGTACACGACCGTGCTCGCAGATTGATCCCCCACCGCACTCCTTGCACTCAGAGCGCCGACGACCGTGCTCGCAGATTGATGCACCACCGCACTCCTTGCACCGATAGCGCACACGACCGTGCTCGCATATTGATGCACCACCGCACTCCTTGCAATAAGAGCGCTGACGACCGTGCTCGCAGATTGATCCCCCACCGCACTCCTTGCACTGAGAGCGCTGACGACCGTGTTCGCAGATTGATCCCCCACCGCACTCCTTGCAGTAAGAGCGCACACGACCGTGCTCGCAGATTGATCCCCCACCGCACTCCTTGCACTGAGAGCGCTGACGACCGTGCTCGCACATTGATGCACCACCGCACTCCTTGCACACATGGCGCCGACGACCGTGCTCGCATATTGCAGCCCCACCGCACTCCTTGCACTGAGACCGCCGACGACCGTGCGGACAAGCACCGCACACCTTGCACTTAGAGCGGTACTTCACGCCATGCTCGCATGGCCCCTTCGTCCGAGGGGCTCTCTTCCGCTTCGCGCCCTTTCCCTCGGAAGGCGTCGTTCCGTCTTCCCCATTTATCCCATCGTCGTCAGCGGGAGGCTCCACCTTGACATCCGGGACATCGTCGTCGGGCACTTCCTCCTCGACGGATTCGATATGCTTGATCAACGGGTGTGGGCGCCAGATCGTGGTCATCGTATGCGGCGATATATCCGCGGGGCGTCGGGTTGTGCCGCTCGAGGTGGGGGCCGGCCCGAAAAGACGTCGAGGTCTCGATCTTTCCAACGAGAGCCCGCGAAACCCTCGCGCCTGACTGGTACACATACGTGACAACTTGGCATTTCGTTAATTTTTATGACTGCTGGCACATACGCGCGGTGAAATCACCAGCCATTTAGCACTCTAGCACCTGGGAAATTCGATGCTGCAGAAAAATAACCGTTGCACTCGGGGCTGCAGGCGTTGTTGTACCACGACCGCCACGAAAGGACGCCACTTGAACTAGCGCAGGAGTCGTATCCCGTCGCGATGTTCGGCCGCGACGCCCCGAGGCGTAGCGCGCGCCTGTCGCCACCCGGTGCCGGCGCTCCCAGCGGCGCATCCGTCGCCAAGGGGGACATCGCGCCCATCGCGAAAGAGCCAGATTACCGAACCCCCGGAAAGTCCCTCGCCAAGCGCGCGCCGTGGAAGTCCCCTGGCGCGGCGCTTCGCGACCGCGACCGCGAGAACAACTACGTCAGCGCGAGGAAGAAGTCCGTGAGGAAGCTATCGGCCAGGAGCCCCGCGACGGCGGCGATGGCGAGCGGCGCCGCGCGCAACGGCAGGCCCAGATTCACCCCGGCTGAGATGAAGACCCCTTCCGCCACCCCGTCGAAGAACCAAGATGCCGACGACGAGGACGACGCCGAGGCTGACGCGGCGATGGAGATGACCGCGGAGAAGAAGGAACGCACGCCCCTCTCAGAGCTCGCGTCCGTCCCCGTCACCACCGTCCTACTCACCCCACCGTCCACGAGGTCGAGGCTCAGAGCCGCAAAGGCAAACGCGTACGACGCCTCCGCGGCGGATGCCGAGGCCAAGGCCGCCATGCCCCCGCCCCCGCCCAAGCACGTCTCGCCCCTGGCGAACGTCGCCGTGAACCCGTTCCTGGAGGAGGCCACGATGGTGGTTCCCGCCTTGGCGCCGTATAACGCCGCGTTCGAAGCGTTGCAGATGGGAACGCCGGCGAATGTCACGCTGAATGAATCCCACGAGACGATGCCGGAACCCGAGCCCATGGCGCCCCCGGCAGGTGCCTCCCCGGCGCTGAGCCTCTTCGCGGAGGTCACGAATACTGCCGACGACAGTGTCCTCATCGAGCCGGAGGAACACGAAGGAACCTCCTTCCTCACCCGCGACGACGTGGACGACGACCGGTCCATGGACCTGGACGTCGACGGCGACCTCCCAACGCCGACGACGACGTCAGCGTTCGACGCCGCGCTCGACATCGCGGCGGCGACCGTCGCCATCCCGGCGTTCACCGCGCACACCCCAGGTGAGCCCATCGAGCGACAGCGCGCATCGTCCAAGACGCCGTCGCGGGATATCCTGAACCCGACCCCGGCGAAGATGGCGAGCCCGCTCGAGGATGGGGAGATTGCGGCGAACGAGATTGGATCTGGGTTTCTCGGCGCCGCCGCGCTCGTCGCGGCGGGTGCCACCCTACACGAGATGATCGCGGAGGCTGAGACGATCCCCGAGCTGGAAGGTCCGGAGACGTTCGAGGAGCCGGAGACGCGAGAGACGATCGCGCACGCGTCCCCTGGTCCTTCCCCGATGATCCCGCCGGCGAGCCCCCTCGAGGAGGGTGAGATTTCACTTCGCGATGATTTCACGTCACCCGCCGTCGACGCGCCAATCTCCGCGGGCGCCATCTCCGCGGATGCGATCGCGGCGCTATCCCCGCCCATGCCCGCGGTCCAATCGCCCATGCACACAGCTGTGCAAGCGATGCCGTCGCCGTCGCCGGTGCGAAGGTCCCCGCGACTCTCCGCGATGAAAACCGCCTCGTTCACGCCGGCTTCACCCGCGGTGGTCGTCACCGACGCCGCGCCCACCGCCGCTGAGCGCAGAGCCGCGGAGCTCCAGGCGCTCGTCGAGCAACAGGCTCTTCAGCTCCTCGAGCAGCGCGAGGCGCTCGAGCGTCAGCAGCTGAAGATGCGTTCGGAGGCTTCCAGGCAAGCCGCGCAGTTGGAGGCGCAGCGAGAGGCGCTCACGAACCAGAAGCGTCAGATGGAAAACGAAGCTCGGCTCGCGTTTCAGAGGGCGCAGAACGCGTCAGAGGAGCAAGCGAGGATGCGCGCGGAGTTCCAGGCGCAGCTGGAGATGCGTCGCGCGGAGGAGGACGCGACGCGGGCGCGGCTGGCGGCGATGGCGACGGAGGCGGCGGCGGCCAAGGAGGAAGCGGCGAGAGCCGCCGCCGCAGCCGAGGCGGCTAGGCGACAGCCGCAAGTCGCGCCCAGCCCTTTCCCTTTGAGCGCGGTCAAGGGCGTCGAGGAGGAGCTTCGCGCGACCCGCGAGGAGCTCCAACGGCGCGCCCAGGAGTCCCACGCGGTTTCGCAGCGGATGCAGACGCTGCAACGCGAAGAAACCGAGCTCTTCAACCGCGCCGCCGACCTCCAGCGGCGGATGCTCGAGCTCGTCATCAAGGGCAACCCCAAGATTTCACCCGCCGCGGCGATGGAGCTGGTCCAGCCACTGATTCCGTCCGCCGCGATGCAGCAGGATGCGACGCACGCCGCAGCCATGCCGCCGCCGCCGCCGAGGATGATGGACCTCTCACTCGCGCGCCCCGGCCAGGTTGTCGACGCCATCGCCGCAGCCGCAGACACCGCATTCAAGCCGAACGTCGAATCCCGCCGGCTCTCCTCCCATCCCATGGTCCCGATGGATTCGCTCGCCGCCGTCGCCACCCCGGGCGTGGCCGTGAAACCCACAACGCCGCTCGCGCCCATGAGCGCCGGGGTCATGAGGGCCATGGAAGCCGCCGTCGCGCCCTCCATGGTTGACGAGGATGGATTCATCGTCATGGATTACGCCGCCGCGGGTGCGGGTGGAGCGAGAACCACGGAGGCTGTCGCGAAGATCGGCGACGAGGGCGGCGGCGTCTTCATGACCCCCGCCGTAACCCCCCCGACCGCGCGCGCACTCGAGGTGGCTGCCGCCGCGGCGGAGGCGACCCCCGCGCTGGTCATGACCCCGGGAGGCTCGGCGGGGAAGCATAAGAACCCGACCGCCGCTGGAATCGCCACCAGGAAAAACGCGTCGCAAATCGTGGAACTGCGAAAGGAGGTCGTGAACCTCCAGTTCCTGGGCGGCGCCGACGGCGGCGACGGCGCCGGGATGCTGATGACGGCGACGAGCGACGGTGCGGTCCGGTTGTTTGCGCCGGGGTCCCGCCGCGCGGCTGCCATGATCCGCGGCCCGAAGGATGGGCTCACCTCCGCCGTCGCCATCGGCACCGAAGCTTTCATCGCGAGCGCCGGCCGCGACCCGCACGTCGCGCGCCACGACCTCGCGACCGGCCGCGAGCTCGGCGTGCTTCTCACCACCGTCGACGGCGTCTCCCCCGAGCTCACGTGCATCAAGGGTGGAGGTGCGCACGGCGGCCCGGTCGTCGTCGCCGCCGGCGAGGGCGGCGACGTGTTCCTATGGGACGTCAGGCTGGCTCCCCGCGGCGGCCATCGATCCTCCTTGGGCGGCGGCGCGGCTGTCCCGGCGATGACCCTGCACGTCGCGGGCGCCGCGCGTATCCACGCCATGTCCCTGAGCAACGCGACGGGCGGCGGTGCGCACGGAACAGCGCCCGCGTCCCTCGCGCTGGTGGCGTCAAACGGCGGCCGCGTCTTTGACCTTCGGGCGCCGGGCCGCCCCGCCCGACTCGCCGCCTTGGAGACTGGCCAGCGCTGGGTCACCTGCGCGCACGCGGGTGCATCCGACGACGTCCTCACCCTCAGCGCGCAGGGTGACCTGCAGGCGTGGCGGAGCAACGGCGGGTTCAACTACTCGGCGCACCGCGGCGTTCTTCGCGAAGTCGGCTCGACTTTCGGCGGCGCTAATAACCGCGGCGCGTGCGTGCTGTCCGCTTCGAGGGGCGAGACGGATGTGATGTGCGTGACGACGGCGGGCGAGAGGGGCGACGGGTTCAGGGTATCCGACGTGTCCACCGGGGACGTCGTCGCCGAGTGGGGCGGCGACGGCGAACGGGCGGATGTAGGAGGCGGCGGGCTCGGGGCGGGTTGGGCGAGGCGGGTCGACGAGGAGGTATCGTCGGTGACAGCGGCGGGATGGGGCGTCGGTTGCTTGGGCGACGCGTTCGGTGGCGCGTCGTTCGCGGTGGGGACGAGCGATGGGGTGGTGCGCGTGTACGGACCTGGCGCGTGAGACGAGCGCGAGACGACGGATTAGACCGACGAGCTTAGACTACCGACGAGGGTGTTCATAACCAGACTGCCAGACGATCAATCGTATTTCTTGACGTTTCCGTTATCCGTTCGAGAAAATTCTAGAACGAAACGTGGAAAAAAGCGTTGGATTCCAGTGTGTCACGCCGCGCGGAGTCGGGTCGTCCGCGAGCGTGCGACCGTCGATTGCGCCCCGCGCGATCGGATCTCACATTCGATCCTCTCGGATCAATGGCGTCGGATGGTGATGCGCGTAGTTCGTGGTTACATGGGCCCGAGTTCCCGCGCAAACTGTGAGTGCCATCGTTCGGCATCCGTGGAGGAAAAGAAGCGGGCGAACCCGCCAATGCCATCGCATCGTCCCTTCCCTCGCTGACACGCGCCCCGACCGCGCCCGACTCGCAGGTACACTATCATGGAGGATACGAGCCTCAAGGACATCGTCTCCTGGACCGAGGATGGCAAGGCGTTCACCATATACGATGTGCAAAAGTTCACCGACGAGGTCATGCCTTTGCACTTCTCGCGATACCTCTCAAGATACAACTTCGTCAGCTTCGTCAGGCAGCTGAACAACTACGTGAGTCACCCGTCCCGCGGGCTCCCGACACGAATCTACCGCGGGTTCAATCACCATCGTCTCGTTTGGATCTATACCACGGTCCCGGTCATCGCGCGGGGCCGGGGGTGGCCCTCGATAGCGCACCCGGCCCGCGTTCATCCCACCCTCCCGGTCCGGATGTCATCGCCCACTTTTCTGCAACACTGGCGGGGACCGAAAATGTTAAAAAAAAATGACTTCACATCCTGACCTCCTTCACCCCCTCAATCGCCGAACATCTCAGGGCTTCCGTAAGGTCGAGCAGAACTCCTGGACCTTCGCCAACCCCAGGTTTTTCCGGGGCGGCTCGGAGAACCTCAACAGGATTACGCGCCAAGGTGTCCGGAATCCGGGAAGGAACTCGCAGGTGCAGATCCCCTTCCAGGTCCAAGGGATGGAGATGCTCTCGCACGCGGGGGGCGTGGGTATGGGCATGGGCCGATCGGTCATCGACGAGAGGCTAATGCAGGAGAACCGGCAAGACACCTTACTCAAGGATATCTTCAGGCGCGAGATCCGGCAGTCCAGGATGGAGTTGGCCGACGTGATGCAAAGGCTCGCGTCCGTGGAGCAGATACAGGAGCAACTCGTCAGCTTGGTCATCATGCGGGTGCAAAACGCCGAGATCGAGGCTGGGATCCCGGAGATGGCGGCGGCGACGATGAACGACGCGACCGGCCCGCGTATCCCGGATGTTATCGCGAGACCCGCGGAAGAGACGATGCAGATGATTCAGCACCAGGTTGGCGTCGCCAATCACCATCAGCGATGGTCGGGTGTAGCCGCCGCATCCGCACCCGCATCCGAGCCCGATACGGAAGAGGACGACTTTGGCGTTGACGGCAAGATACCGCGCTTCGCGAGGGACCTGCCGCACGCGCGCGCGTCCCTATCCCCGGGCGCGGCGAGAAAGTTCGCGTCGAACGCGGCGCCGTCGAGACCCAAACCGCTGATGAGATCACTCAAGGATATTTACTCGTACGAGGACGCCCAAGAAGCGAGGCCCGCTCCGCCGCCACCCGCTCGCAAACCCGACGCAAACTCCGGGGATGCCGGGGGGATCAGGGATTTGGCGGCGGCCGCGTGGGACCAAGCCGGCGGCGATGGATCGATGACGTCGAGCCACGGACCGCCGGGCGCCGGCGTCGCGGTTCGCGGGTCTCCTCAGGCCCCCACGTATTCCCTTCTTCAGGGCTTGGGTATCGAGACCTCGGGGGGCGGCGCGGGAGTGGACGCTGGAGTGGACAGATTCGGCAGGGAGGGGGCGGGGGGTGCCGAGGGGGGTGCCGACACAGCTGTGCAAGCGAGTGCCGACGACGCCGACCACCCGCCGATAAAGGACGACGACCCGGATTCCGACGACGATACCAACACCCCCACACACGTTGACGGGGCAATCCGGGGTCGAGGTCCGGGATCGGGGCACGGGGAGACACGGACGATGCCGGGATTCGTTCCGCCCTACGGCGAGGGTACCATGGGCGAGCTCGTCACCCAGGTGCTGCGGGACGCGGGCGAAGGAGGACTGACGGTCACCGAGCTGATCGAGGCGTGCGACAGGGCCGGTCGGAAGTTCAAAAACGCGATGGCCGCTCAGTCGGGCGCGCGCAGCGCCCTCATCGGGCAGGGTACCTCCAAGTCGCAGGCTGACTCCAAGGCGGTGTTCAGGTGCCTGAGCAAAGAGGGGAGGTTCGTGGACCAGCGATGGACGGTGCGGTTCGACAAGCTGGATCTCACAAGCCTTCCCCCGACGCCCACGGGGGAGACGGTCATCGTGCCGAAACCCGGGAGGCGGCGTAAATCGTCGGAGGCTCGGGGTCCGACGTCGGGGTCGCCGCTGGCGCCCGCGGCCGCGGTGACCGAGCTCGGCAGGGCGGAGATGAACGCGGAGAGACACTACGGGCCGTGCGAGCACGGGGTTAAGTACCGCTCGTGGTGCAAGGTGTGTAGCGGTTGTCCGCACGGCCGTCGTCAGCGCTCTCAGTGCAAGGAGTGCGGTGGGAAGGGAATCTGTGAGCACGGTCGTGAGCGCTATCGGTGCAAAGATTGCGGTGGTGCATCAATCTGCGAGCACGGTCGTGAGCGCTATGTGTGCAAGGAATGCGGTGGGTCAGGAATATGTGAGCACGGTCGTCGGGGCAGAGAGTGCAAGGAGTGCGGTGGGTCTGCATCAATCTGCGAGCTCGCGGTGACCGAGCTCGACAGGGCGGAGATGCGGGCGGAGAGGCACCACGGGCCGTGCGATCACGGGGTTAAGTACCGCTCTCAGTGCAAAGTGTGCAGCGCTTGTCCACACGGTCGTTGGCGCTCTAAATGCAAGGAGTGCGGTGGGTCATCAATCTGCGAGCACGGTCGTCAGCGCTCTCAGTGCAAGGAGTGCGGTGGGGGTGAAATCTGCGAGCACGGTCGTCTGCGCTATCGGTGCAAAGATTGCGGTGGGAAGGGAATCTGCGAGCACGGTCGTGAGCGCTCTAAATGCAAGGAGTGCGGTGGTGCATCAATCTGCGAGCACGGTCGTCTGCGCCCTCAGTGCAAGGAGTGCGGTGGGGGCTCAATCTGTGAGCACGGTCGTATACGCTCTACATGCAAGGAGTGCGGTGGGTCACAAATCTGCGAGCACGGTCGTCAGCGCTCTCAGTGCAAGGAGTGCGGTGGTGCATCAATCTGCGAGCACGGTCGTGTGCGCTCTACATGCAAGGAGTGCGGTGGTTCACAAATCTGCGAGCACGGTCGTGTGCGCTCTACATGCAAGGAGTGCGGTGGTGCATCAATCTGCGAGCACGGTCGTCAGCGCTATGGGTGCAAGGAGTGCGGTGGGTCACAAATCTGCGAGCACGGTCGTCGGCGCTCTACGTGCAAGGAGTGCGGTGGGTCTGCATCAATCTGCGAGCCCGCGGCGACCGAGCTCGACTGGGAGGAGATGCATGCGGAGATGAACTCGGAGCCTTGGCGGGACTGAACCTCGGCGGACTGGGATCGGCGCCGGGGATGGCGGGGGCGCAAGATTTCTGATGATGTAGGCTCGAGTCTTGACGACGTATTAGCGCAAATATCGAATGAGTAGAGCGGCAGCGTGAACGACGGCGACGTCGCATCGACGGTTGAGAATCTGATATTCCCAACGAGGTGGGCACCGATTTTCCGTTATCAGCCTCCATTCTGCCGGGCGCGCCACCTCTTCGCCACCTCCGGGGCACTGAGGGTCGATCGACTCTGCCGCGATGCTCAGGACCGCGACGTCCCGCGCCGCGTCCATCGGTCGTGGCGCGCTCGTATCGGTCCATGCGTGCGCCATCCCCGCCCCGATCGCAGCCGACGCCGTCGCGGGCGCCGGGCCCGGTTGCAATCTTAACAACGGCCGGCCCAGCGCGCCCATCTCTCGCCCGGGGGCCGACGATGCGGTGACCCGCCGGTCCATCGCCGCGGGTATCCACACGACATGCGTCGCATCGTCGTCGTCGTCGTCGTTGGGGACCGCGGGGCTCGTACCGGAGCTCCTCCCGGCAGAGACGAAGGGCGCGAACGGACTAGTCCGAGGGATGTCCAACGCGCAGAGGACCGCCATGCTCAGCGCCCTCCTCGCCGCGGAACACGGCGACGATTCCCTCCTGCTCACCCGCGGCGGATCCACCCGCCGCATCACCGCCGGTCAGATGGACGCCCTCTTCCGAGCCGCGGACGCCGACGGCAGCGGCCGCGTCGACCGCGACGAGTTCGACAAGTTCCTCCGCTCGAGATTCTTCCTCGACCTCGAACCGCGGCACCCCATGCCGATGCTACACCACGTGGACGACAACAACGTCGACGAGATCCACACCAAGGCGGGAACTTCGTCATCTGGAGTCGACAACAACGTCCTCTACGCGGTGTTCCTGGCGCAGGCCATCCCCTTCGTCGGCTTTGGGTTCATGGACAACATGATCATGATCGCCGCCGGGGAATACATCGAGCGGAGCATCGGCGCGACGCTCGCGTTGTCCACCATGGCCGCCGCGGGGCTGGGTAACTTACTGTCCGACATCGTGGGCGTGGCGACGAGTAATAAGATTGAGGCGTACGCCGAACGCGCGGGTTTCAAGTCCCCGGTGCTCACGGCGGCGCAAGAGTCAGCCCGGGGTCCGAGGTTGGCGAAGGTGCTGGGTGCGATAATCGGGATATCCGTCGGGTGTCTGCTCGGGATGTTCCCGCTGCTGCTCCACGACGCGGACGAGGTGGCGCACGAGAAGGAGCGGGAGGAGGAGAAGCTGGCGCTGGCGAGGGCGAACAAATCTTTGGGGTGACGACCGGGTGATGACCCCGAGCGGGATCGCGTACTGTACTTAGTTAGAGCCTGTGTGAATACAAAGTAGACTTCTAGTTTTTGGCTAAGAGGAACGGGCCGGCCGAGCAACGGCGCCCTGTGTGGTCCCTCGACTAAAGCTAATGCGCAAGCGTGGGCCGCCGCCGCTTTAGCGGCGCCCACATGCGAGTCCCGGCGCCCGACCCCTTGAAAAACACGGGGCGGGCGAGCCGGGTAGCGTACAGGTGTGAGCTATGCTACGTGTGCTAATTGTACAGTGTTAGACGACACCGCCGTCCTTCTCTTTCGCCGCTGTTGCCGTGCGACGAGTTTAGTCCGGCGGTTCGTTCCCGTCCTCTGCGTCGTCCTCGTTGCCGTCGTCCATGCGCCTTCGTTTGCGCCCGCGGGTTCCGACGCCGCCTGATTCGATGATACCTTCGTCCTCCTCTTCGGGTCCCGGGTCTTCGTCGACGTTTGGAACGCCGGGCCCGGCGTCCTCCGCTGCTGCCGGAACGTTCCGGGCTTCAACGTCCAACCCCCGGGGCCTCATCTGCACCCGTCGTCTGCGTTCCTTACGCCACCCCGCGACCGTTTGGTCTCCACGCGGCGCGAACCAACACACCCGGTCGAACAGCCGCGCGTGGTGGCGGTGGTGGTGTTCTCCTCGGGAATGGTTCGGGCCTGCCTCGTCCTCGGCGTTCTCATCGGCGGTCTCGGGTCGGTGTTCCGCCGTCCCAACCGGTTCCAGCGGGCAGAACGTCTGCAGCGCGAGATGCACCGTCTCCCGGTGACCGTCGTCGTACCTCACCGCGTGTGCTCCGTGGTGACCGACGTTCCCGCCCACGTTACGAAACTTCTCCACGGTGGCGGGGTAACA
>Ga0115006_10000911_pt1 | contig 17315 bp, 6 predicted proteins | sample ArcOceMetagenome_3_FD_88943 | JGI IMG/M metagenome (GOLD analysis project Ga0115006, IMG submission 88943) | Marine eukaryotic phytoplankton communities from Arctic Ocean - Arctic Ocean- Svalbard ARC20M Metagenome | ecosystem: Environmental > Aquatic > Marine > Oceanic | place: Arctic Ocean...
GTCACATGTGACGCGGGAAAAACTTGGAGGATTCGCGGCAAGCGCCCCGGCGGCGCCGCCGGCGGAGCCGGCGTCGCCGCCGGGGCTTGCCGCCGGGACTCTCGCAGCGTGACAATCTGCATGATTTAATATTTTGGAGGATTCGGGCGTACTGGCACCAGCACACGCTCACGTTGGCTGGCCACTGATGTGATGTTTTTGTGTTTGAATTGTGATTAGGTGCCATTTGTGTGAACGTTGCTCCGGTTGGCTGGCAAGAGAATGTTGATAATGGCCTCAGCGCACGAGCTGGAGTGCATTTCGTAAACAAAACTACGACTGTGTGCTGGTCACACGGAGATTCTAGCCCCCGCTCAGTGCATATCGCTTTAGTCTACAATCCCACCTTCGATATGCTGCACAAGACTTTCAACCTGCATCTAGAAAGAGCAGTAATTGACTCGTCGCAGCGCAAAGATGGGCAAGGGGGATTTACAAAGGTAGCGCTTGGGGAACCGCTGCAGCTAATGATTGAAGACACAGACATGGACACTGGCGTAGTCAGTGTGGACGTGGAAGACCGCAGTGGACAGCACGTCTTTCTCTTCACCCTTCGTTCGGATTCCGACACAGCCTTGATTCCCGTCCGCCGGATCGGAGGCAATGAAATGGACCTTTGCGTGTCATATGAAGCCACAAGCTGGCCCTCCGGCAGCGGCAGTGGCAGCGGCAGTGGCCGTGAAGAGGCAGTGGAGTTGATAAGTTTGCCCATCGTTGTGCAAACAAGAGACGGCAGCAATGGAGCAAATGACTTGTGTGGTCAAGGGTTGTCAGGGTGCGAAGAAGCAGACAGTGACGTCAAGTGTGAGAACGGCGTTTGCACCCTGGTCCAGAACGTGAATGCCACGAAAGCATCTGAAGCAACATCATGGCTGGCCGCTGATGGCGATTATCTCGGCGTGTCTGGTGAACTGTGTTGGAAGCACGGAGATTCTGCGGTCAAGAAGATTTCCATCCCCCTTTTTCGTACCTTTACTGAAGCACACGAGCTGTATCGGACATTTCGTGTGCTACTGCACGGGGGCAAAGTTGAGCACGAAGGCCAAGGCCTCTACTACGCCATCATGCTACCTCCCATCTTGCCGGACGCAAGCATGTACAAGGCTGTGAGTGAGTGTCATCCAGACATTTGCCTCGAAGAAAAGGAAGTCGTCGCGTCGTGTGGTCGTCACAAATGCTCATACGCACTCAGCTCGGAGGCTGCTGTTGTCTTGGTGAATGCACCAGGACCAGGATACCTTCGTCTTGTCAACACCACTTACTTTGTCCCTGAGCATCTTCCTCAAGGCAAGATCATGATGGCAGTGCAACGAGTTGGAGGTTCGAGCGGAAATATTACCGTAGCATTTTCGGCCTTCGCAAGTCGGCATGGAGAGGCAATCGCGGAGCCTGGAGTAGATTACAAGAATGTTTCGGGAGTACTGGAGTGGTTGGACGGGGACGAGGAAGAGAAGACCATTATAGTGCCTATATTGAATGACGAGTACTATGTCAAGGGCCGCTTACTCAAGTCGTTTGATATCGTCATCTTCGACCCTGTCGGAGGCGCGACTCTCTTGCAGAGCCGAGCATCCACGATAATAGTCGACGATGATGTTCGGCCAGGAAGTATCGAGTTTCTCGACACCATAAACTCGGCAGTGGAATCTGATGGCAATCTTACTCTGCGGGTCGTACGAACCGGTGGCGATGACACTGCAGTGTTTGTACGCTATCACACAGGATTTTCACCAATGGCGACGGCACCATTACAACCTGTTGCCACCGCACATTCCCGTCGTCTTGTGCAGCAAACATATGGCTGTCGCACCATGCTGCAAGGGCAGGCTTTCGCCAGCAACTCAAATGACAAAGCTTCTGCTGCTTTCGATTCCGATCCATCAACGTTTTGGGGCGAACACCTGCGGGGGAGACAGAGCATATCGTTGGGCTACCACTTTTCTGCCTGCACGCTTCCTGGAGCCTTGGTCAAGAGCTACACCATGTTCATGGGTAAGGACGATATTGGGAGCGGCTGCCCCGAACAGTGGGTAATGCAGGCAAGAACATCAACTTCTCCCTGGGTCACATTAGACGAGCAAGAGCACCAGACATGTAATTCTGACGGACACAAATATACTCTAGATCCTCAAAAAGCTGGCCATTTTTCGCATTATCGTTGGGTTTTCAAAGGAAATTCGGGAGGCACTGTCCAAATCCAGATCCGTGAAATCTACCTCGAGCTTGCTGGCGAACAGAGTGCAAGCAACTTGGTTGAAAGGGTGATCTGCGATGCGAATAACACATGCTGTGAGTACGGATCGGGTTTGTGTACCGCAGCCTCGCTTTCCCCGGATTTGGTCCATTTTCCTTTGTTTGGTGTATCTCCTGACTATGCATACAGTGAAGGCGTGCTCGAGTGGGCTGAAGGAGATTCTTCAGTCAAGACGATTTCAGTGCCTATTGTCGACGATTGCCTCGGGTGCTCGGGCGCCACATGTTTCCAGGCGGGGCAGACCCACGACAGACCCATTGAAAGCATTCCGGTGCAGCTGACGTTACCATCGGATGAGGAAATCCGCATTTTGACAACCGCGCCTGCTGCATATCCATTCAGGCGACCGGTCACCATCAACAAGAACTTTGCAGTGGCAACTGCACTAATTCAAGACGACGATGGCCCCGGTGTGTTGGTACTCAAGGCTCTTTCTTGCGGCGCCCAAGGAGGGCGAAAGATCCCGCATGTCAAAAACTTTGTAGATCAGGGCATTAATAAGTTTGATGCTGTTTGTCCGGCGCTGGAAGATGCAGGGATGGTCGACTTGAGCGTTTCGCGCTTGTGGGGAAATCGAGGAGTTGTCAGCGTCCTCTACTCGGTGGAATCTGTCACTGCCGTAGCTGAAGTTGACTTCACTCCTCACTCCGGTACACTTTTGTGGAATGACCGAGATTCTTCGACCAAGACCATCAGTGTGCCCATCTTCGAAAGACCTGGATTTGACATCGAAGACTATGAAAGGGTGTTTCAAGTGAGATTGCATGCTGAGACCGCTGACGAGAATGGAATTGCTATGGTAGCAGGAGGTGCTGCTCTGTATACCTGTGCGAAGGCTATCTCTGGAGTATGCGTTGATTCGGACTGGGATCGAGTGAATGTAACAATCATCGACTCAGATGCAAACCCTGGCATGCTTGTCGTAGAAAACGATACCTACATAGTCGATCAATCCAAAGGCTCTGTCGTTATTGGAGTCGCCAGAATAGGTGGGACTGACTTCGATTTGCGCCTGAAGTATGGTACACTGCCTGCGAATGTAAATTCCGCTAAGGCCACGGCTTGTCAAGATGGTTCCATGTCGAATTGTCACTACTATCCTACATCTGGAGACTTGCACTGGGATCATGGAGACAGTCAAGTGAAGAATATCACCGTCCAGCTAACAGACCACGGAATGAGAAGTCCATATGTGACATTTCAACTCCAAATGGTGGGCAATTCTAACGACACGATCCACCCTTGCGGAGGCTATGCCAGATCATTTTCCGAAAATACACTTGAGTTCCCCTATCGAGGTATCTATTGCGCTGAGTACAGCTCTAAAGCAGAAATCAGGATCCTGGCCTCAACGGCCGGCGGTAGTGGCTATTTGAAGATGCGTGTATATGACTGGCCCCCAGTCGTGGTGAACTCGTTCGGCAGCAACTGGGCTGCAATAGCCGTAGATCGCATGGGTGGAAACTCTGGCGTTGTGTCAGTGAAGGCTGAGACTATCGCATCTAGCTCTGCCGTCCAAGGACAGCACTTCAATCGCTTGCGTACTAGCTTCCAGTGGAGTGACGGCGATAGTGATCCTCGCGTAATCGCCATTTCTGTGATTCCAGACAGCATTCCTCGGGATACTATGGTTGAGTTGCAGGCTCGATTGACGTCAGCGTCCTTGAACTCAGGCCTGGATGTTGATGCATTGAGTACACGCATCTTCATTCGGTCATCTCGATTCACCCCGAAGTTTCTTTCCATGGCTATTTCTGAAACCTCGACGGTTCAGCATGAGATGAACTCCATTTTGCTCGTCTTCTCGACAAATGTTATGATGGGACCAGGTGCTGTCATCACCGTGAGTGGTCTTGTGAACACAGGAGATGTTGGTGGTCCTGATCTCAATCTTGAAGGTGAAGGCGCTAGTGTGTTTGGGAGCGTTGTCCAACTCGACCGCCTGGAAGGGCAAGCCCGCTTGCAAGTCATGCCTGGCCAGATCCTCCTCCCAGATCAGTCCTTCGCTTTACGTTTTCAAGTCAAAAATGGAGCAAATGCTCAACGATTGCAACGCATCTTCATTTCTGCGTCCGGCGATTCGTTTTGCCCTCAGGAGTCTGTCAATGGCATGCAACTGTCGTGTCCGGAGCCGGTCATTATCCGGTCAACGGAAATGGTGGGTCTGATCCTCTCCTTCGAAACCAAGGCCTTCGAAGCCTCAGCCAGTTCAAGCCTATGCTCATATTCACCGTGCAGAGCTTCAGAATTTTACGGTGCTGAAAACATGATCTTGGTCGACATGGTGGTGCCAGAGGCAGAAGGCTCTCTGCCTGGGGGAACTCAAATTTCCTTCCTGGGCTTGGAAGCCAGTTCGAGTGAGACAGGAAGAACATCTGCCACCATTGTCAATTTGCGCGAAGAAAACGTCGGCATAGGCTCGGCCAATGCTTCTGCCATATGTTCTTGTAAAACCCCAAAGTGTGCGTGCGAGCATGTGTTCACGGGCCTGCCCTTGAATGTGTCTGTCCACTTGCAAGCAAAGCTGCAATGCAACGCGTTTGGCCGAGTGGCACAGGGCGTCGACGAGGTTCGCGTTCGAATCGGCAGCGAACTATTCACATTGAAGGATCATCTTCAACAGCCAACCCGCAGGTGCGAGCGTAATTGTTCATGGTACCACGATTTGATTGCACCCGGCTTCGATGTGAGCTCGCATATTTCAAGATTAGGTGAGCTGTTCGTGTCGATTGAAAGCAATGCAGAGGTTGACTTGTGCAATGAAGGCAACATAGTGCACGGTCTCTTGCGCCTGGATTGGACATCGGGCCCAGAAGTGATACACAGCACTGTTGTCGAGGCATCGTGGAATGCTTTGACAGGCCGCATCGATCTGTCCATTCCATCAGGCATGTCCGCCGTTGACAAACTGTCAGTTGCATTTCCATTACGCAATCCTTTACTTTTTCATTCGGGCTCTCAAATGCTGGTGCAAGTGCGTACACCCCAAGGCACAAGATATGGACCTGCGCCAGCAAAGGGTTCCGTGTTGCATGCGTCGCGTCAAGCTTCTATCAAGCACTTCGACATCGGCGAGAGCCCCCAGGGCGCAATCATCGTGTTGGAGTTGAGGATCGGCTTTAACGGGCAGATAGGTGGAAGTCCGACAGGCGTGTGGATTACAATCAGTGGCCTCTCAAATTATGCCTCGCCCTCCACAAGCATTCTCAAGCTGCAAGCATGTCGAGACTGTCCATCCGCGCCATCCGACTGGTATGCGACAGTGGAGTCGACGGACCTGGCTAAGTATATTCAAGCCCCTGAGGCAGCATCTGCTCGATGGGATCAAGCGACGGGAAGGCTCAGTTTCTATCTCCGCGCTCCAGGTCCTACGTACCTGGTAGACGAGTCAATATTGAAGGCCCGTCTAGAATTGCGGAATGCGAACAAGGCAACGACTGGTCCGTTGCCTACTGTCAGTGTGGATGGAAGCCTAGTGGTTGGAACATCGAGCAATCCTGCGGCCCAACACGCATCGTCCAGTGTCTTGACAGCTCACGACGGTGCCCATCCATTGATGGCTCACGTCGACTACATCCCATCGACGGGATATTCTCATCCGAAAATTGTATTAAAACTAACCATGAATTACGACGTGATGCACGGAGATGTCGTCACTTTGATGGCCCCGCGCCTAACGGTGTGCGACACCTTCTGCTATGAGGGACGGTGTGCTCGCCAAGAAACGGCGTGCGCAGTATCCCCGCTGTCATTTTATGTGAGGTTGGCCAATGCTAACATGTCGGGTGCTGGTGACGGGACAGACTTCATGTCCGCAACATGGTATGAGCAAGACAAACGGCTTGAGTTGCATCTTTCCGGAGGTCGTGCACTGTGTAGAGGGCAAGAAGCCTTTGTTTCACTGACTTTGGATCATTGCGCGAAAATGAGCATTTCCGTGTCAGATGAGTGTAGGTTCCAAGTTCTTCCTGACGATTTAGAAGCATCCATGGAAGCCTCTGTGAAGACAACAATTGCTGGTTGCGTGAATTCGAGCGGATGTGCTAGCGTCGGAACCTCGTCCATTTCGAATTCTCTCGTGGAGACAAAAATGGGTTACTACTGGGGGCATCTTACATATGAAACCAGAAAATACAATGGATCAGAAGACTGCAAGGAACTTGAATCGGCAGTTGGACGGACTTATTTCACCGCACAAGTGCACAACGGGTCAATGTTTGCTCTTGGAGGTCTGACGAATTGCGATGGGGATGCTGCACGGGAAGCCCGCGTATCCGACGATGGTTTGACTTGGAGGAGTGCAGGGAAAGCCCCCCCCTGGCCAAGGATATTTTTTTCCTCCGTATCTTTTCGTGGTTATATGTGGGTCCTTGGCGGCCATGATTTTAGCGAAAAGGTTCGGCACGATGTGTGGCGCAGCACCGATGCCACGCATTGGGAGCTTGTGCATGCTTCAGCTCCGTGGGAGCCGCGCATGTCTCATGCTTCACTTGTATTCCAAGACAAGATCTGGATCATTGCGGGTAGCAATCAAAAACAATCCTCTTTGTGCGACGTTTGGTCTACTCGAGACGGCCGGGCCTGGACATTAGTCTCATCTTGCGCTCCGTTCTCCCCCAGGTTCTCTCACGTGGCGACGGTTTTCGCGTCGAAAATGTGGGTGTATGGTGGAAACACAGATACTGCCGACGTCTGGTGGAGTAGGAATGGACAAAATTGGACAGCTGCTACCACGTCGGCAGCTTGGGGCCATCGGAGACTGTCTGATGGCCTCACTTTCGATGGAAGGCTCTGGCTCCGGGCAGGGGTTGTCACGGACACAACAACGAATAAAGAGCAGGCCTTGACTGATTTATGGTACAGCTCCGACGGCAGCACCTGGGAAATTGCTAGCTTTCTGCCACGCGTTACTGCTGAGTCTGATCCTCGCGAAGGTGCACAGTTTCTGGTATTTCAAAACAGGTCGTTCTCTCCCATTGTTTGTAGTGTTGTGTACGATCCATCTTCCAAGTGCTCCGTGTGCTGTGTTTTGATGTCTATGACCCCTGTGACCTGCACTGTGTGTTTTGGTAGACGGTTCAATTATACGTGCGACGCATGACATGTGGTTTGCGTTGACAGAATGTGGATTTTGGGCGGATCGTCGTCTGTGTGCCCAGAGTGCGGTGATGTATGGATGGATGCGTATAGCTCCGCACGATTCACTGAGCTGGAAGTCAGGCCAAGTTCTTTAATATATGGAGCTGACAATCGCGTGCAAGTTGACTTCTCACTCGATCGCCTCATGCCATCGGGTTCTAAGATACAAATTCACGTTGATCCTCTCAGGCTTAAGCTATCGAATGGGGAAGGAACTGTCTTCGGGCGCAGTCGTATCTGGTTTGAACCCGCTGCAAAATGGATCGATGAACCTCCGGGTCTAGTTGTAACTTCAACCCAAAATATTCCAGCACATACACGCTTATCATTCTCTGTAATGTTCGTGAACTCGGACGACGCCACAGGATCTGCAGATCTAGACGTCCAAGTGTCAAGTCGCAGTGATTTTTTCTCGAGTCTTTTGGGACAAAGCTGGGCTAGTGCCGGGCGGTTGAAGAGCGCTGCGGTTCTTACACGCATGGTTGGTCCTGCATTCTCAAGCACGGCGATGCCAAAATTCAGGAAGATCATAATGATGGACATTACGGTACTGGGCTCCGTGTTCATCTCGAGTCTTGACGTGCATTTGCCCTCAAACGTGACTTCCCAGACGCTGGACATTTATTATAAGGAAGGGTCATATGCAAGTGCCAAGAAAAATCTTACTGAATGGAGACTCTTAGGGCGTGTGACCACGCAAGACCTACCGCGTCACGGCAATGTAGCAGTTCGCTTGCGGTTGAGTGACCTGAAATCGCAATTCTCAGAGGGTGAAGCTCGTCAATACGCGGATCAGATGCAGGACCTGGCAGGACTGGCAGGCTTTACTCCGATTCAAACTTGGCTGGGCGCGCGACCTTCCTGGGTTAACAATTCTGCTCGCCACATGAGCAGCACCCTGGGCAGTGGCGTGGACTTAAGAAAGGTCTTCAATCTCAGCCATGCTGGACTGTGGCACTCGGGGAATGGAACGGGAACCTGGAGCGAGGCTGGGTGTCCACATCTTCCCAAGTGCCCGGTGCACTGGCCCTTCGACAAAAATCAGTGGATTGCATTCGATACTGGGGTGTGCTACACTTTGTCAGCATTTCGCACGGTCTTTCCCAATTACACGCAGGCGCCAACGTATAACTTTGGCGGAATCAAGCGCAACAACATTAACGAAGACGATTGGTCCCAGGCTCATTTCAGGTACTTTGAATTGCAATACAGTACAACGGGGCTACAGGGTCCCTGGCGTGCTGCCTTGAATGGTGAAGCACAAGCAGGACAGTCAAATCAGCATTTCCCGTTCCAGCCTGTCACTGCGCGCTACTGGCGCCTTCTTCTGATGGATAATTTCGGCTTTGGATATTTTGCGCTCAAGTCTATCGAGTTCTTTGGCTTTGAATCTCCGTGGTGCGCAGATTCAAGGTGGTGTCAGGCTTCGCAGGAGTGCCAGACGACTCAAAACGATTTGATTTCGGTGCAGTACAATCAAGACGCATCTCTGCAACAGTACGGTCTTGCTCTTACAGCGGGTTTGCACTCGTTCATGCTCAGTGCCAGCCATGGCCTTCTGGTTTCAGACAGCGATCGCCGACGGAGCGACGTGGGCAAGTCTGACGGCACTCTTATGCTGCACCATGCAGCACAAATCGATCGCAAAAATGACAAGGCACGCATCGAAATGGAGCGCACGTTGCCAACATTGACCAGCCCACTGGGAAAAACGAAGCACTTGAGGCTGCCTACGAGTTCAAAGCTCTGTCATTCGCGATTTCGTTTGGTGGTCAAGGAGATGTTCAATTTGACCACAGGACACGGCGGCGCGAGTGGAAGAAATGTATGCCTCGATCAATTTGCTTTGTTTGAACAGATGGATCCGCAGTGGATCGTGCATAATATTTCCTCGGCTCAGATCGCGGTGGACGCAAGTTCACAACTATCGGGTTACCTCGCAGAGACAGCAACCAACGGACAATTCGCTCCAGGTAATTTGAGCAGCAGCAGCTCAGCTACATTTTGCTGGAACAGCGAAATGATCAAACCCGATGAGTGGATTTCTGTCACTTTTCCACACTCAATTTGTGTAGCAGGGTATGCACTGCTCGATCATGACAACCAACTCTCGTTTTCTGCGTGGGAGCTACAAGGATCGGACGATGGAGGCAACTGGACTATACTCGATCGTCGGCGACACGAAATTTCAAAGCAGCGCCTCTGGAGAAAGTTTGCGCTGGCGGAGTCGCGCCCTGCAAACTACCTCTTTTCAAATGGGTTGACGTACGGCTATGCCTTGTCCAATGAGGGCGGTGTTGAAGGCGAAAGCCCCCGTTTGCATCGGTTCGATGATGATGCTGAAACGTGGGCTCTAGGGCAGCTCTTAGGAGGTGGAGGTGTACATGACGTGGAGCACTTTGTTGTCGGACAGGAGCATTTCCTCGCACTGGCACGCTCGCTGACCTCGGCTGGTCCAGAGGGGGTGTCCGAAGTTATGCGCTGGGATGGTCAAGCTTTTGTCGCTGACCATACGCTTCCAATCGGATGGTGTACATCCATTGCCTACATTGCACACAACTCGTCGCATTACCTCGTTGCATCCGACCACGGCCGTGATGCGCCATATACAAGCTCAGAAGTGTCAGTGCTAAAATATCAAGGCGCAACTGGTGGATGGGCAGAGGTTCAACGTATTTCGCAGTCTCCAACAAGCTCGATCCATGTCGTCCAGCCGTATTCAGCGGCAGGCAACCTCTTCTTGTTCGTTGCCCTGTCGCCTTTGAGCACTGACTGCCATGGGGCCTTTTCGTGCATGCAAAGTGCTGTGTTCGAGTGCGATGCAGGAAATCGCACGCAAGAAATCAGTTTACACAGCTCCGGCTACCTTGTAGCGGACGCAAACCACTCGTCGCGTTGTAGATGGATTGTGGCACCCCCGAAAGCAAGCTCTGTTACGCTCACCTTCACAAAGCTTGACATCGTGCCGTGCTGCCGTCAAATCATCGTTTACTCTTGCGCCGATGCTACGTGCGTGAGCAAGACAATGCTCGATAACCTAGTCGACAGTGGGAGTCTGGACAAGATATCTTCGTCTACCGGCGTACTTGCAGTCGAATATGCCACCTATTTTCCCGAGGTTAACGTCGTGTGCTCCGGAAGTTGTGTCAACACTGCCGCTTGTACGTCTGCCCAAGGGTCTACATCTGGCACCATTACTGACGGTCCCAGTAATTATCAAAATGGCTGGTCATGTACCTGGGATATCAGTTTGGCTCAAGCGTTTGTGGGCACAAGCACAAGCATCTCATTCAAACTTTCCGAGTTTGAAACATACGCAACTTATGACACTTTGGAAATATCTTTGTGCGATACAGGGGCTTGCACTGCTGACTACTCGTATTCCGGATCCGGCTCCTGTGCGGACAACCCAGGCTTCTCAGACAGTAGTGGTGATGGTTGTGATTGGTACATAGGCAGAGATGCGAGCACGTGTACTTCGTACACGAATACCGACGGTGTGAATGCTGCTACCGCATGCTGCGTATGTGGAGGCGGTTCGTTTGGAACGTTTACGTCAACGAGTGGACGCTTGAGGGTGAGTTTCCAAGCTCCTGTCAGGGCCGGCTCCTGTGCGGACAACCCAGGCTTCTCAGACAGTAGTGGTGATGGTTGTGATTGGTACATAGGCCAAGATGCGAGCACGTGTACTTCGTACACGAATACCGACGGTGTGAATGCTGCTACCGCATGCTGCGTATGTGGAGGCGGTTCGTATGTCGACGGTGTCAATGGAAACTTGTCACCTCCTGCGATAAAGGCCGGCTTCGCAGGCACCTGGACGTTGCATACATCGCAACCTACATCCGGCACGTTCTTTGAGGCGCGCTTTGACACAACTGTCGCGGAGCCAGGGCCTGGTTCCCTCATCACCTACAAGTGGAAAGATAAAGTCGTAACAGTCGACTATTGCAGCAACGAAGCTGATTGCCGTGCAAGAGCAGGGTGCGATGAGGGCTGGTGCTTTGAGGGAACCTGTTTCCGTGGTTATACAGATCCTGGGTGCAGTGCAGTTGAGGATGGCGGGCGCTATGCAGGTCAGGAGGAGGGCTTCTGGTGCTTTAGCGGCCGATCCGACTCGTACTGTCCCAGTGTGCCTTCGGTTCAAGGCCAGTTTGAGACTGAAAGCGATGGTGAACATGTCATGCATTTGGATGGGGTAGATACGGTTGCTCTCGACCTTGAGCCTTTTGAAAGTGCTCACAACCCCGGTGAGCACTTCCTTGCAGTAGCTACAGTTCCCTCGTCACCTTTGGAAACGAGCTCGGACTCGCTTGTTTACAAGTTGTCAAGTGGTCGCCTCCAGGTGTGGCAGCGTCTTGCTGGTCCTCCTGCGGTGCGATGTAAGCACATCAGGAAGGATGGTCTTGACTATCTTCTTATTGCGTCATATGCGGGGAATTCTTCTATCTACAGATGGAATACCATTGCTGACTCTGGAATCGGACGCAACGGATTTACCATTGCCGGGCATTTACCTGTAAGCAGGACTCTGAGTCTCGAGGCATTTGAAGCTGGGGGCGCTGTCTTGCTCAGCCTTACTGCTTCTTCTGGGAGTAAGAACGGCAGCTTAAGTGCATCTGGCAGCGATAGTGCATCTGGCAGTGGCCCAATGTCGCAGACCACCGTTGTACATGTGCTGCGGTGGATGGACGCTCTGCAATGGCACGGATCTTTTGAATACACAGACGCATTTATGCCTTCCGCAAGTTTTGCCGTCAGACAATTAAGAGAGACCACGTTGGTGCCTTCCGGTAACCGGACTTACGTTGCGACATTTCAGTCCGACAGGTCTCTCCCTCCAGGGTCCACAATCCGAATTATGCGCATCACAGGGGTTGAGCAAAGCGAACAGCATGTCGAAATCTTCGGTCAAGATGCACCCGTATTTGGAGGCCTAGGCTTGTGGGAACAAGCAAGCGAGACTTTGCAGATCACTGCAACACGCTGGATAGGGTCTGATCACCAAATTTCAGTTGGTTTCTCGATTGGCAAGGGTTATAAGCCGCGCTCCGCGCTGTATGCTCAGATTTCCTGCTCTGGATCTGTTATCATCCTGCCGCAGGACATGGAGACTTTCGGGAACGGATGGCCTGCACAAACAGGGCGGCTGCGACAAGACTGCACTAGAGGCCACACTGCCATCGATGGCTGGCCTTGCACCGCCTGCCCGCCTGGCACCTATAAGGACACGATCGGTTCTGCACCGTGCACGCCGTGCGCTGTCGGCACATTTTCCCCGCTGACAGGGAGAACACTGGCGTGCGACGCATTGTGCGAGAGAGGACGCTATGCGATTGGTGGCAACTCGATCTGCGACCTTTGTCCTGCTCACACCTACACGGCCAGGCAAGGAAGCAATCTAACAAACTGCACCTGCAATCTCGGCTACACAGGGCTGCACGGAAGGGCATGCACTAGCTGTATTGCAGGCACCTTCAAGGACACAAATGGGTCAGCTGCGTGTACACGCTGTGCAGCGGGCAAATATTCAACGGAGTTGGCAGAAATCTTTGAGGCCACGTGTATGGTGTGCCCGTTGTACTCGGATTCGATGCCAGGAGCAAACAACATCACGAACTGCTCGTGCAACGTGGGCTATACTGGTGAGAGATTCATGCTCTGCAGGATTGCTTATCCTGCAGAGACCCCCTATTTTGTCTAGAGTTTATGTCAACATGTGTTCACAGCTAAAAAATGCATCCTGCTGCTTTAATGTATGCTGGTCCGATGTAAGAATGCGCACAACGATACGACATGTTCGCTGACTTCTTGTTTATTTTTATATATGAACATTTTGCAGGTCCACTTGGAGGTCCCTGCGTAGCGTGCGATCGAGGTGATTTCCCGACCCCTCTCATATCTCTTTCAACTCCACGACAATCTCTCTCATTCTCTCAATCTCTTCCAGCCTCCCTTAAGCCTTCCACTCAATGCCAGATTGCTTACACACACTCCTGGCCTTTTATTTCTGACGAGCGCAAGCATCTGGTGTGCAGGCAAATACAAGGACACCAATGGAACTGTGGCGTGTACAATGTGCAGGAGATTTAGCACATCGCCTGAGGCATCCATTGTGCTGACGCAGTGTCTCTGTGCGCCTGGCTACACAAGCATGCTGCCGAGCACAGAGTGCTCCGCCTGCTTGCCAGGCACCTGGAAAGCTGTGAATGGCTCTGCGAATTGCACACTGTGCGAGCGTGGCAAGTTCTCGGGTGCACACAATGCAACATCGGAAAATACATGTACGCAATGTCCTCCAAACACCTTCTCCGCTACCGGCTCTGATAAGATCACGGACTGTGTATGCAATTTAGGGTATACAGGACCGGATGGAGGCAACTGCTCGGCGTGTGCACCTGGCACGTACAAGGATTCCAACGGCAGTGCAGTATGCTCCCTGTGCTCAGAGGGCAAGTATTCAAGCGAGCTTTCCGAAATTTCCGAGGACACCTGCACTTTGTGCCCCAACATCACGCATTCTCCCCCGGGCAGTGTGAACATCACTGGCTGCATTTGTAATGCTGGTTACTTTGGACCGGGTGGAACATCATGCTCAGCATGCATGCCAGGAAGCTACAAGGGTGTCAATGGTTCATCGGCTTGTCGGGAGTGTGCGGCCGGAACGTACGCGCATCGCCAAGCTCAAACTATTTGCGAGCAATGCTCCCCGGGATTCTACTCGATGGGCGGTGCGCCTGTCTGCACCAATTGTCCCAACAATTCTTTCTCGCCACCTGGCAGTTTGCTCATCAACTGTACATGCAATGAAGGTTACACCGGGCCAGACGGCATGAACTGTAGCAGTTGTGTGCCTGGCTTCTTCAAACCTGTCAACGGTTCGTCGATGTGCTTGCCGTGCCCTGCGGGCACTTACGGGTCGGATACAGCCCGCACTTCAAACTGCAGTGATCTTTGTGCTGTTGGGCAGTACTCATTCAGCGGTGCATCTGCGTGCGCATCATGCCCGAGCAACAGTAATTCTTCACAAGGAAGCAGCATCTTCGGTTGCGCGTGCAATCCCGGATATGAAGCCGAGGTAGAGGAAGCTGCCCAGTGGATCATGGCTGTAACCGGATTCAGTTCAGAATATTCCAATTCTTCGCATCAGATACTGGGACCGCCAGATGTTTACCCTAACACCATGCAAAGCGAATTTGCGTGGACGCCGTTTGTCAACTGTTCAGCGTGTGGAGTCGTTACTGACGAGGATGAAGATGATATAGAAGACCAGGATGATGACCTGCAAGCGGATCCACACCAATGGCTTGAACTTGTCATCCGTCATCCCGTGCGCGTATCCGGAATCGAAATTTTCGAAACTAATGCACCAGGGGCTTGCGTTAAAATCCAGCTGCTGAATGATCGTGGGATCATGACCACGGTGTGGGAGGGTGGCGCCCAGCGCAACCTCGCTGGAGCCCGGATTTTTGCGCCACCACTCGAGCCGCTGGCAAACAAGACCCAGATGATACGGCTTGAATTTGACATGACCAACTGGACGGACGCATATCAGATTGACGCTGTGCGTGTTACCGCTGAAGCGCAGCCAGGCTGGGTCACGTCTGTTGACGACTTTAGTTCGCAATATCACCCAGAGGTTTTTGCAGCAACAGAGATCTTGGGACCACCGGATGCGTATCCTTCCTACGGTCTCTCACCGGTGGCATGGACGCACAGCCGGCTGGGTGCTGGGGCTGAATGGCTTGAGCTTGTGCTTTCTCGTCCGCAGATCGTAGGCGCTGTTCACATATACGAAACGAATGCACCAGGACGATGCGTGAAGATCAGCCTCGAATATCCAGATGGTGGATGGGACGTCGTTTGGGAGCAACAATCTCCGAGTGTTCTGAGCGGAGTTGCTCGCATCTTCGCACCGCCCCTGGCCCCGAGATCATATTTCACTAGCCGCATTCGAATCGAGGCAGATACGACCGGCCTGTTCGATTTTTATCAGATCGACGCTGTTCGCGTGATCCCACGGACATCTCACTGGGTCGACACTTCATGCAATGACAGCCTGCGTACAACGCAAATGGTGAACATTTGGCCAGTATTTTGCGACGATGAAGGCCTAATTTGTAATACCTCGAGCGTGCTTACTCATTGTCGCAGATCATGCGGGCTTTGTCCAAGTTGGAACCAAAGCAGGGCAGTGAAGAGCTCATGCGAAGACACAAGCAGCGGAGAGTGCTCAGTCGAGAGACAGAAGCTTGTTGGGCCTCCCACTGCGTATCCACAACGCTATGTAAATAACAAAGGCGCATGGACGCCGAAGCCAGACATAGGAGGCAGCGACAATTGGGTTGAAATTACTCTCGACCGTCCTATCTTAGTATCAGCCGTCTCGGTGTATGAGACTAATGCCACCGGCGCTTTGAATCGCATTCGATTGTTGGATCCACAGGGCAACTGGGATACTGTGTGGCAGCTTCGTCGGCGGCAACCGCCGCCAGTGGAAACTAGGCGCGTATTGACTCCGCAGCTTAGTGCTCGCTCTTACAAGACACAGCAGATTCGGCTTGAAGTGAACTCGACCAACCTGGACCCATATTACGCCATTGACGCGGTGTCGGTGGTCGAAGGCATTGAACCAGTATTGCCCATCTTTATGTGTTCGCCGGTCTATGACAACGATGGAGACGGAAGTATCTCGCAAGCGGAGTGGGAAGCCAAGCTGGAGCGTTGAGACCGTTGGGAGCGTTGGTGTAACAGAACAGAGCGAGCGTAGAACGTGGTGGGAGTGAGCGCTGGGAGCGAACACATGGTGGCGATGGAGGAGGAGGAGGAGGAGGAGGAGGAGGGGCTTATTGGAGAGGCAACAAGTGACTGGAGGTGGTGGGAGCGGGCGCTGGGAGCGAGTGCTGAACGTGGTGGCCACCACGTGCGTGCTACAACGTTTCACTCATCACTTTCTGATTTTATTGAATACTCTCTCACCCGAGCTCAGGGGTTTACTAGTGATTTCTTGCTCATCAGGAATATGTCTTGGCACTAGGGCTAATTGAGCTTGTAGACGAGCAAGTAGGACGGGAGAGCAGCGTCCTGCCGATAGACCACACTTTCCTCATACTCGAGGGCTCCACCATCCTTCCGTGTGAGTCCTTGGACTGAGTGTGCCTGTCCACCTGCCCATTCCATTCGCGGGGCAGGCAGAGCCCCTTTACAAATGAGAGTCGAGCTCTTTTGCAAGTGCTAGTCGCTGCTGGGCCCACACGCGCGCCAGAACAACACGAACGCACCGGCGCTCACGAACAATAGGAGGTGGTGGTTTCAGAGGAGCGTGCGGACGTGCAGGAACACAGGGTGTCGACTGTATGGTGTTTCTTTCCTAATAAACCCCCCTCTCTGTCTCGCGGTCGCTCGCTCGTTCACTCTCTCTCTTTGACCCAGTCAGTGCACTTGCACAGAGCAGCAGAGTAGCAGTCAACGTGGTGGGCACAGCAAAAGCAAGGGCTCAAGGATGTGTGTGTGTGTGTGTGTGTGTGCGTGTGCTTGTGTGTGTGTGTTCACCGTGTCCGCGCGCCTCAATGTGGCGGTCAAGATCCGCCTCGGAAAGCTGCGCTTCTGCCACGCACCAGCTATTGCCAAGGGCAACTTTGCACTGCAGCATGATGCGAAAGGTGCCTGCGCTCGCACAAGCTCCATGATTATGCCCCTCCCTGAGACATTTGTGCTCGTGTGTGTGTGTGTGTGTGTGTGTGTGCGTGTGCGTGTGTGTGTATGACCGTGTATCTATGGCCGGTGCGCCTGGGGGGGGGGGGGGGGGGGGGGGGCCACCCCCCCCTTTTTGCGGGGCGGTGTGGACGCAAAATTTTTCCTACCAACCCACGTTGGTTAAAAC
>Ga0115006_10000913_pt1 | contig 17300 bp, 16 predicted proteins | sample ArcOceMetagenome_3_FD_88943 | JGI IMG/M metagenome (GOLD analysis project Ga0115006, IMG submission 88943) | Marine eukaryotic phytoplankton communities from Arctic Ocean - Arctic Ocean- Svalbard ARC20M Metagenome | ecosystem: Environmental > Aquatic > Marine > Oceanic | place: Arctic Ocean...
CGAACATGCTCCACCTTCCCTTCCCCTTATCCTTCTTCTCAACCTCCCCGCTCCCAACGTTGCCACCAACGCTGTTAGCAACGCTGGAAGTACTAGCCTCGCTACCTCTTCCCCCCTCCCCCATGACCATCTCGTCCTCAACGAAAGACTTGCTAACGACCTCGAATATCTCGTCTATCCTTATGAAGCGAACGTCTGCCTTAAGAGCGTTGTCGGTTCCGGCCTTCCTGAGCCTCTCCTCCATAGGGCGCATAACTTCAACGACCCTCTGTCCGAAATTACCCGTGTACATGCGTTCGAACTGCGTGATTTTCAGCGCTAGGTAGTGGAGCTCCTTCCACCCCGTGTCCACGACCTCGTCTACAGCCTTGCACAAATTAGTGCTCGCCGTCGTGTACGTTACCATTGCCTTTTGGAGTTTCTGTCTATTCCTGTGACGAGCGAGGCGGCGAACGAGGAGAATTAGTCATGGCGTGAACTTCTTGCGATTCGCTTCGCTCATCGCCTTCGCAAACGCTCACCTAACCAGCTTGGTGTCCTCTTCAAGGTGAGCCCCGGCCTTCTGCTGGCGCTTCAGGTGCTTGCCCTCGAGTTCGTCTACCTTCTTCTGGTAGTGGTCGTTTTCACGACGGAGAAGGTCGATCTTACTCCACGCCACCCTCAGGGTGCTTATGTGGTTGATGTAATTCGCAAGGTACGAAACGCAATGCTCGCTGAACTTATTGAGGAGGAAAGGTGCGGTGTTGGGTTCGAGCGCCGGGGGGGGCGCTGGCGCCTCCTTACCACCTCCCTGTACCTGTGGCGATTCAGGTTCCTTGAAAAGCCCAACAATCCCCCTCTTGATGTCCTTAAGAACCAGGCTGATGGGGTTCGTTGGGTTCCTACCGTCCCTAACATCGATCCCTTCGTTGAGGTAGATCTCGCCAATCTTCCTGTACATTTCTGCCCGGCGTGTGTTACTCTGAAAGAGCAGGACATGGTGCTGGATCATGCAATCCCTGTGGTGAGAGGGTGTTAGTTGTGGTGCTGGTTTCACTCGTGCGTTACCTTTGCTCGATACCTTCCTCGCCGCTTATTCCTCCCTCCTTTTCCCTCTCCTTACCTGAACTCTGACACGTTGGTTATCCAGGCGTTAAGCTTTATCAGCGCTGAAGTCAGGGGCGCTGATCGCGTAGCCTTAGAAATATTTAGGCTCTCTTTCATTTTAAGAGACGCCCTGCTTTTCTTTGGGGCCTTGAGGTTCAGGGTTGGAGGGGTGCCCGGGACAGTGGAGGAGGGGGGAGGGAGAGGATTCATAAAGAGACGATGGAGGTCGGGTTAGATGGTAAATTGAAGAGAAGGGGGGAGGGGGGGGTTATTCGCCTCGAAAGGACGCTTTGAAGTGTTTAAACAACTAGAATAAGGTGCGGCGGTGAAAGGGGGGATCTGGTAACTCCTCTCTAACTGGAAGAATTTATGTGGGAAACGGAGCGGGATGTGAGTTAAGGTACAGATGTCAGGTGATGGCGAATTTTCAACTTGATTGATCAACAATTGTTAGCATTAAGCGGTTTCACCTTTCTTGGGTGCTGGAATTGCTCTTCAGATCTGTGTTTTGGCTAAAAGGACAAAGAATATTTATAGTGTAAGAGCTAAAAAAGCATAAAGACTATTAGAGTTAAGAGAAGGGAGGGTGGGAGAATCTTTAGAGGAGGAGAAGAACGCTTGGGATAAGGTGAAATTGTGGCAGGACGAGGTTAGGGAAGTTATTCAATAGTGTGCTGGGGAGCCCCATTTGCGCTGCCTCTTCCGTACGCTCATTATTTTGCCGGCGCTAGCTGCCCTGGCCTTGGTTCTCGCGCTTCATTCATTTGAAACCTTTAGCTCTTCGGCCTTCCCCGAAACTGAAAGCAGCACGGTCACCTCTCTGTCCCCCAACCACTTCAAGCCGAAGTTTAAGCTGCGTCCGATCAAGCCAAATCAGATCGCGCCAGCTCCATCACCAACAACAACAACACCAACAACAACACCCCCACAAAAACAACATATCGTGATGATTGGCGACTCCCTCACCCGCTACCGCTACATGGAGATGGTCTACTTCCGCCACTACAGCAAGTACGCGCCACGGGAAGTGATCTCTTGGAGGAAAGGTGACTGGAATAAGTTCTACAAGTCGACAGAATCAGTCTTCGGCGGATACATGTCGTGCGATTGCTTCCGTGGACGTACGACAGGCGATAACTACGCGCGCGTCACCGCGAATAGGTACTAAACTTCGCCGCTCCCAGGCGGCCACGACCTTAGCTATTTCCAACTGTTCAAAGGAGGCCTCTACCCCCACGGCTACCGCCTTCCGTCAGAGCTGCACCTGGCCAAGACGCGAAAGGATGGTGACAACGATGGCCCCTTCTTGTGGGAATACACGGACTTTGTCGACTTTGCGGCGCTCTATTTGGCAAAGCTTCCAGTGTCGCCCACTGTCATCATGATCAACATTGGGCACTGGAACGACAACAAGGAGTTCACTGCAAACATGGAGAAGAACATGCTCGCTCTCCGCGCCGTTGCTCCGCACGTGAAGGTGCTCTGGGTCGGAACTGCGCCCCACAGAAAGGAAGTTGTGGAGGGATCCCGGTACATGTGCAAAGGCATTGACTCGGCAGCCCAGGCCTACTGTGGCGCTAATCCGGATGTCTGCACGTACGTTCCGGACAGGTAAGTAAGAACTGAATGTGCGTCATCTTCGTACAGTACATTGGGTGGCCACTGCACTAACTCATCGCTTCGCTGCTCTCACCAACAGTGAAGCGCTAAAGTGGAAACCTTCCGATATGGTGGACAATCTGCACTTCAAGAAGGGAGAGAGCTACCAGAAGGTAGCAGAATGGATCGACGAGTACGCCGGCTTAGGTCTGGAGCGTAACGTTGCTCCCCTCGTGCCGAAAACGTCAAAAAACAATTCATAGAAATTTAATATGTTCATAAATAAAAAGAATTATAGGGACGATATCTCTTATTCATTTTCGCTATTGTCGAGCTCTTCTCCTGATGTTGCTGTCGTCGCCGTTATCGTTGCGTCTTGTTGTGCAGGTTGCTCTGCTTGGTTGATGGTCTTGGACGCCCCGAGTAGGACAAAGAGCAGGAACAGGGCCTCGAATCCTGCGGCAGCCAGGCCACCGGATAGGAGGGAGGTAGGAATGAGTGACTTAATGCCTGTGGCCACTGCAAGTGTTGTCGCTGCGTCCCCAATCGCAGCCCCGGTAGCTTCGGCGACGCTCGAAGCTTCAAAGGCGGACGAAAGGGATGAAGATATTGACGATCCTATCTCGGTAGATTCTATTGCGTCCGTGAAGGCTGTACCAGCCACAGCCGTTGCGGCTACGTTGGTTCGAGCTGCGACAGTTGTTGTCGCTGCTGATTTCGCGGTCGCTGCAGTTTTCGCCGTCCTCGCGGCAAGAGCTGACTTCGTTGTTGAGGCCCCGATTGTTGTCGCCGCGGACCTAGCTGCGGCGGCTCCTGATACTGTTCCTGATGCGCTGGTGGTCGAGGAGGAAGAGGCTACTGCTGACGTGCCTACAACAGCAGCAGACCGTACAGCTGCTCCTGATGCTGCTCCCGTCGCTGCTCCAGTAGCTGTTCCTGTAGATACTGAGCCGCCTGTTGCTACGGTCGATGCCCCCCCAACGGCAGCGGCGCCCCTCACCGCTGCTCCTGCAGCCGCTCCTGTAGCCGTTGTTGTCGACGATGACCCCGCCACAGCAGAGGCTCCAACGACAACAGCACTCCTTGCTGCAGCCCCTGCCGTAGCAGCCCCGGTTGCAGCCCCGGTTGTTGTTGTCGTTGTCGTAGCCGCCGTCGCTGCCACTCCTGCAGTCGCAATTGCTCCGTCCATCCCTCCTGCTGCTGCCACGCCACCAGCCCCCGCTGCCAAGTCTGTCACAGACACCGTTGTCGCTGTAACACCAATGATGTCAGTCCCTGGGTTCACAGCGATAGCTGTGGCTGTAGTTAAAGCTACCGCGGCTGCTGTGGCATTAGAATTTATCACATCTTTAGAAGGAACAGCATAAATTTGGGGAGATTGAGTACTCAGCGGTAATTTCAGGTATTGATGAATATGGAATGAGTCTAAATTTTGAATTAAAAACGTAAATAAGACAGGTAAAATCATCCTGTATATGTATGAAGCGCTAAATGTTAAAATGGAGCAAAAGAAGATAAAGCTAATTTCCAATAACTTTCTTTTCGACATCCTTCATGGACCTCTACTTCGTCCCCAGTGGTAATCTTGAATCTTCGTCCGATGAAGGAGGAGGAGGTACTCAACTAGGGAAAGATTCACTCAATATTCAGAAAGGTTTTCGGCAACTCATCCTTCATGTCGATGTAGACAACTTTTACGTCAGCGTTCATAGGATATATGAAACGTCATTAAATCTTCAACCTGTCTGTATCCATCAGCATAACGCTGGTGGAATCATCGCACTCTCTGATGAGGCCAAGAAGGTGCGAAGAGGAACCAAGGGGGAGCTCAGCCATTACCTCAGCCTTCTGATATTCCTCCACCGCTTGCCTCCTCACCTCCCTCCCCCCAACCCCACCCCAGCTGGGTATCACCAAGGGCGAGGGAATTGGCGCAAGAGGAAATGTCGCCTTGAAACGCAATGGGAGGACAATTCCACAGCTTCGAAAGGAGTTCCCACAGGTTCTCTTCAGGGAGATAGACACTAATATCTACCGCCAGCATCGGGATCGGATGCGGGAATGGTTGAAGAGGAATGCGGGAGAGGGTAGCGTAGTGGAGAGTGTAAGCTGGGATGATAGCTATATTGATATAACCTCTATCGACGCACCCTCTTCTACGGGCGAACCGCAATTCACGTGCACCTCTGATGCGCCTCTTTCTCCGCTCCTTAATCGCGCCTGCGAATGCGCCCAGACATTGCGATCGAAAATTATGCGTGACCTTGGTCTTCCGATAACGGTGGGTGTCGCCAGGTCGAAACTTGCTGCGAAGCTCGCTGGGGGGCTGGGGAAGCCGTCTTCCGGCGGAGTTGGTGTCTGCGTAGTCCCGGATGGCGGGGAGGCCGAACTTTTCAGGAGGCTTCCTGCAGTCAAGGTTCTGGGTCGAGCAATGATGGAAGGTGTAAGGGATATGTTTGATGATAGAGAGGAATTTTATCGACTCACGATACCGGGTGTGTTGAACCTCCCCGGAATCCCTTGGCAACTCTACGACACGTGCCTGAAATTGCAGTCCGGTGTAATTGATGAGGATCCTGTTGTTGACAGAGGGCAGCCCAAGAGCATAAGCCAGCAGCGATCCTTCAACCCTTCTCCGGTTTCAAAAGACTTGGTAACGTCACTCTTAACGAGACTGTTAACACTTGTAGAGAATGATGGAAGAATCCCTTCGAAATTTGTCGTTCAATCGGACAGTGCCGATAGGACTTCGAGCAAGAGCAAGACGTACCAGTGGGTGGGACATAATTTGGATCGAGCAGTCGACCTCGTCCTGACATTTACTGGTGGAGAGGTTATCACGGGAGTCAGCGTCAAGGCTGTCTTTCCGGAGAAAGTTGTCGAGGCTGGGAACAAACTCACTGATTACTTTGGTGGCAAGAAGAAGAAGCGAAATCCGTTCAATATCTCGATGGATGGGCCCGTAACCCCCAGTCCTGCCCCCCCCCCCAAAAGAAAGCCGTTGCCAAAAGGCTTGCCTCCGTTCTAATATATGTTTTCTGTTATTATAAATCACTCAGTCAGACAATTGGTTTCATTGCCGTACCTTCGCCCCCGATATCCCTTTCCGTGTATGATTCTCCATCCGTCACGCTCACCACGGTCAGCTTAAGCCTCCTATTTCCGAAGTCCGGTATCATTGTGGCGTAAACTGCCAAGCACGTTGCGAAGAAGAGTAGTTCCATGACGGACATAGGGAGCTTGAGGCCTTCTGGGGTTCCACCCGTTACGTCGCCTTTGAACTTTATCAAGATCATCAACCCTTGGATTGCGAGGGTCACGAGAGACCCGACGCTGCGATGAGCGAAGCGACGATTAAGGGGAGTTAGTTGATCGTATAGAGCAGCATTATGTGGCGAGCGGCGGCAACCGAAGCGAGTTGCATGATCGAGGGGCAAGCTCGCTTCGCTCATTTAGTCTTCTTGCGGGTTGCTACGCTCGCTGCCTTCGCTCCCGCTCACCTGACTGCGGCTATTCCCATGCGGAGCTTGGTGCCCAAACCATGAGGGATCTTGTCTCTGGTGATGTGATCAAGATAGATTTGGGAGAGGACTACGAAGAGAGAAAACGCGAAGAAAACGCCGGCCCCAGCCAGATGGACGTGAATGTTCGACCTTGCTTGGAAGCAAGCAACTGTAAATCCGCCGAGCGACGCGATCCAACTCGAATAAAGACTGATTTTGTTAATCCTCAAACCAGGGGCGCTCTCTTCGACCTGGACATACCGAACGAACATCACCGGGGGGATACAAGCTATGGCCAGAATCAGCCCAAAGGCTCCGATTGAAGATGCTGGCATGTAGTTGATGGCTCCCGACAGGAAGAGTTCAGGAGGCTGCAGAGCGCGTGCGAGGGGGGAAATATACGGCCAGTATGTGTTGTTGAGTCAGTTTGCGCAAAATCCGTCACATCGAGCCACCCTCCCCCCGTGTTTGTGCCCCCATCCCCACCCCCCACATCCCCTCCAGCATTCTCACCGTGACCCAGTTCTTCCTGATGCTCATCTCATAACATATCGTAAAAGTGACGCAACATACCGTCAACGCAAACGTAATAAGGGTGCACGGATTGAAATGCAAGCTCTGGTTCTCTAATGCCATCGTCTCAATTTTTATCGGATCCTCATCCTGTCTCAACTGGGGCCCTTTTCACAAAACGACCATCATGTCTTCGGACTACATGGAGCTTTCACTGCTCCAGAAGTTGACCGAGGCCTCTGAGCTTGAAGTATGTCCTCCTGCCCCTCCTCCCTACCTTCGTCCTATCCCTAACCCTCAAACCCTCACTCACCCCTTTCCAGGCGCTGGCTGAAAGTAGGACAGAGCTCAGAAAAAAGAAGGCCGAGATAGCTTCTCTTCGTCGGCTTCTCCCCCTCTCGCCGACTGCAACGCCTCAAGAGAAACGTTACGGCGATACGAGAAGCGAATCCCCTCATCACAGGATGTACGCCGGTGAGGGGCAACAAAGTGCCCAGCTACCCTCCCCTACGAGCAAGCGATCCGGACGAGCGTCGCCTCCAGGGGTTAGATTGGGTCATCTTTCTCCGTCCTCCCCGTTGCCAACCTCTCAACCGAAGCAGGCCGCAAAACCAAGCATGGCAACCTACGCTCACCTTTCCCCCACTCCACAATTCCGATCTACTGCCGGCCTCCACCGCACTGGAGCTCCAACTATTGACGGCTTGATTGAGGAGGTAACGCACTACATCCGTCACGGCTCTGACCGCAACTCCTTTGATCAGAACCTGATAGGAAACCCTGACTCCTTCTCTTCCACCTTTGCCCAAGCACGGGAGAACCTGCTCAATCCCGATTCCAAGGCCCCCTCCGCATTCCAAGAAATGTCGCCCGATGAGCTCTACAATGTTCTTAGCGCTGCGTTCATGATGATGGAGGAGGAGCGAGGGAGGTTCAAGAAGGGTCTTGAGGAGGTTGAAAGGTTTTACAAGTCCAAACTCGAGGACCCCTCTCCCGTTCTGAAAAGAGTAATGCGCTCCACGCGTTCGAGGCTATTAAGAGTTGGGTTCACGACCTGGGCCATGAATTCTGCTTCGGTCTCCACCACTGCTAAGGGCAAATTTAAACGTGAAAAGAGGCTCACGAACAACACCAGGCGCCAGATTGAACGTATGCTGTTCTCGCTCCTGAGGAAAACGTTCCACGCCTGGGAGAAGGAGGTGGGAAAGGGCAAATTGAGAAGGTACCAGGAACAGAAGGAAACCCTCAGGTAAGATCGGAGGAGCGAAGGATTGCTGGAGCGAAGCGACAGGATCGCATTACCCGCCCGCATAACTAACGATCTTCCACTTGTCGCTTCGCTCATCTCTCTCGCTTCGCTCATCGCAGGTCTGAGGTTGAAGGAATGAAGATAGACATCACGAATTTAGTCTCGACGAGGGAAGAATTCAGTCGCGAGCAGGATAGCAAGGTACTTGCAATGGCAGCGCAACTGGAACTCTTCAAGGACAACTCAAAGGATAAGGCTCTCAAAAACATGAAAAAATACGTCATGCAGTGGACCCACAAACTCCTCATCGTCACCATCAACGGGTGGAAGACTTACGTTCGAAAGTCAAAGAGCGAACGACTGAGGGAAGAAGGGATGATCAGGAGATGGATGAGCGGAACGAAGGGAAGGTGCTGGCAGAGATGGAAGGAGTACGTTCAAGACGAGAAGAGAAATCGCTATATTCTTGCAAAATACTCGCAGCGCGTAAGAGAAGGCACGAAGCTCAAGGCTTACTCGAAGTGGGTGGACTTTTGGGTGGAAAGAAGGGAGGCCAGGAGGGTCATGGGGAGGATGATTGGAGGAAGGAGAAAGGAAGGGCTGCGAAAAGGATGGGGGGCCTGGTCTGAGGTTATCAAATACGAGAGAATCAAGGACCGTGTAGAAAAGAGGGTCGAAGAGGGCACGGAAGAGAACGTCAAGGAGATAAAGAACTCTCTTGAGGCACAAATGCAAAAGGCGAGGGAAAGGAAGAAAAAGTTGGGGTTGAAAATGATCCAGACCATGGTGATGGGCTGTGTCGCGGAGAGTTTCAGGTGCTGGAGGAACGAGGTTAAGGAGAGGAAGGCCAGGAGGGAAAGGATGAAGAGGTTCGGGAACAGGTGGAGGCTGCAGACTGCCAACAGGGTTGTCAACACGTGGAAGGAAAAGACCAAAACTAGGAAGTTCCTGAGGACTATTATAGCAAGGATGCTGAGAATGAGGGAGGGTAAGGGTGTTAAGAAATTCTTTGGCATCTGGATTTACGCCACCATGCAAGCCGGGAAGGGGGACCTCGAGGAGACTCTCAGGGACGTGAGGGAGAGGGCGGCGAAAGGGCTTGAAAGGGAGGAAAACATGCGCAACGAACTCTCCCACTTGCAGTCTAAGATGGTTATCTTTAAGAGGAGCGTAGGGGAGGAAAAGGTGAAGGAGGGGGAGAGGAAGAAACAGAACGCGTTCAGGGTGATCCATAGGTGGAAAAGCGAGTCCTTGCGCCGTTGTTGGGTCGGCTGGAAGGAAGGGGCAAGAAGGTTGAAAGAAGAGCGAATGCTCCTAGATAAATTTTCGAGGAAACTGAGGATGGGGAGTGCAGGGAAAGTCTTCAGACAGTGGAGCTTTGTAGTCAAGGATGAGAAAAAGAAACGCATTCTCATCATGAGGTTTAGAAGGAGGTACGAGAAGGGGGGCGAGATCAAGGTCTGGATGAAGTGGAATGAGTTTGTGGCGATCAGGAAGAGGGCTAGGGGAATAACGAGGAGAATCGTGGGGGGGAGAGACAAGGAGCAGCTGGGCCGCGGTTTCCGGAAATGGACTGAGGGGGTGAGGGAGGAGAGGGAATCAGAGGACACCCAGAGAAAGGTCGAAGTAGAAAAGACCAGGAAGCAAGCCGTGGCGTTTAAGTACGTTATGTCTCTGATTCATGGGGCCATGGGGAAGGCTTTCAGGGGGTGGAGAGAGTGGAGCAAGGAGGAAAGAGCCAAGAGGAACTTGGTGTTAGGCTTTATCAAGCGGATGAAGAACAGAACCCTGATCAATGGCTGGAACGGTTGGGTCGACAAGGTCGGGGTGAGAAAGAGAATGAGAATCTTCGTCAACAGGATGCTCAACTCGAAGGATTTGAAAGACCTGGCCTTTGGCCTCAACCGCTGGAAGGCCGCAGTAGCCGAGATGGGCCTCGAGGGGAGAGAGAGGGTCATTAAGATGCTTCGAAAGCAGCTCAATGAGGCCCACGAAGTAAGCGAGGAACTCAGGGGCGCGGTCGAAATGCAAAGGGCCAGGATCGAAATGGCAGAGGGGAGCCTGGGCGAGGAGCAGAAAAAGATGAAGGAGATAAAGATGAAAAACGCGAGAGGGCTGATGCAAACTTGGAAGAACAAGACCCTCAACACTGTTTTTGGGGGCTGGAAGAAGTACACGGTGAACAAAATCAGGGGGAATGAGGTAGTCTCTAGATTCGTGACGAAGTGGGTTGAGAGAGACACTGCCATGGCCTTCCTCGGGTGGAGGGATGGAGTCAGGGAGATGGTGAGGCTCGAAAAGCTCACAATCAAGTATGCGCAGAGATTACTCAAGAACACACTCTGGAAGTGCCTGGCCGCTTGGAGGGCGGAGGCCAAGAGGGCCTTGCGGTACAGGGTGCTCGTGGGAAGGTTCAGGATTCGGCTGTTGCACGCCAGGCAGATGAAGGTGTGGAGAACCTGGGAGGGGTTTGTCGACGAGAGGAAAAGAATGAGGACGAGCGCCATAAAGTTCATCAAGAAGAAGGAGAACAGGGAGTTGGCGATGGGTTTTAACGGATGGCTGCGAAAATGCCAGGACATGGTCCGATGGGAGGTCATGGGCGAGGTGGATAAAATCAAGGAGAGGGAGAGGGTGGCAAATCTGAAGAGAAATACTGAGCTCGTGCTTCGATCGATACAGTCTTTCATCAACCAGAGTGTGTCTTCCAGCTTCCATCTCTGGAAGGCCATGGTGTTGGAGGAGCGGCACAATAAGGTCGTGGTGGAGAGGTATGTGAAGCGATGGAAGGGAATGTACGTGATGAAGTGCTTCATAACATGGGTGGACTATGTGATTGAGAGGAGGGAACTCAGGGGTGTCGTTAAAAAATTCTTGGGAGGGAAGGAGACCAAGATGATATCCGGGGGCTTCCGCTCTTGGAAAACGTGGGTGATTGAAGAGAAGGAGAGGGAACGAGTGGAGGAGAAGGAGAGGCTGGAAAGGGCGGTGGAGGAAAGCAAGAAAAGGGGCAACGAGGCTGAAATCCTTGCGAAGAAGAACGAGGAGGAAGCCATGGCTAGAGGGGAGAACGCGGCGAGGAATATGTTCGCTACTAGGCTCAAGGGAATGCGTTTTACTTGCTTCAACGCTTGGAAGGAGGAGACAAGGAAGAACAAGCTCATCAAGACAAGGATGGGGGGCACGTTCAAGAGGTGAGTCGGAGCAAAGGCTGGAGTGAAGCGACAGCATAAGCATTGTGCCGCCTTGTTACATAACTGACAACCTTCCACTTGTCCCTTCCCTCCTCACCTCATCCCTCATCGCAGGATGATGCACCAAGATTTAGCACGAGGATGGCAAAAATGGGTTGGAGGCATAAGGACGCTGAACAGGAACCTTCTAGGGGAAGTGAAGACGGAGAGACAAAAGGCGGAAATGCAGCTCAAGCTCGCTCGTGAAGATGCCAAGAGAGTCAAGGACGGCAAGATCAAGAGGGTCATGATAGGCTGGACGAGGAAGGAGCTAAAACTGGCACTGACATTCTGGAAGTCCGAGGTTGACGAGTTTGTCAGGCACGAGCAACTCGTCAAGAAGTACGCGAGTAGGCTCCTACGAGGTGGTCTTTGCCGTATCCTGGAGAGGTGGAAAGATTTCGTGAAGACGGAGAAAAGGCACAGGCATGTCATCAAGATGTTCAAGCTAAGGTATGAGAACGGAACTCAACTCAAGGTCATGAATTCTTGGAGGGAGTTCACGAGGAAGAACAAGACGAACTCTGTGATTGTGGCAAGGTTTAGGGCAAGGGTCATGAACTCTACACTCGCGAGGGCGTACAGTTCTTGGGTCGGCCTTTGGGCGACAAGGAGAAGGATGAAGGAGCTGACCAACAGGATTTTCAAGAGGCTGCTGAACCAGGGAATTAGCAGGGGATGGGTTGTGTGGATCTCTTACGTTGAAGAGTTAAGGAAGGAGGACTACGTCGTAAGGCTTTTCGTGAAAAGGTGGCGAAATTTGATTGCGTACAAGGTCTTCAAGGGGTGGTCGCAGCACGTTAAGAAAGCCCGCTGGGATACTCAGGAAGGCGTGGTGGTGGTGGGCATTGAGGAGATGAAGGCAGCGGGGGGAAAGTTGAAGGAGATGAATGGATTGCTTGAAGTGAAGAAGCAGGAAGTTGCAGCTTCCAGGCAGAAGGTTTTGGAGGGGGGGCATGCTCAGGCCGAAGTTCGCCATTTCGAGGTGAGGGGGGGCGAGGAGCGAAGGACGGCTGGGGGGAATGATGGCTGGGGGAAGGACGGCTGGAGCGAAGAACGGCTGGAGCGAAGCGATAGCAAACGCAACATGTCACATACACGCATAACTAACAACCTTCTGCTCGTCGCAGACTGAGATTAAGCAACTCGATGAACACGTTGATAATCTGACTCAGGAAGTCTTTGACCTAGAGGGCAAGGTCGAGGATGGCACGAAGAGGACAAAGGATTGCTTGGTTAAGCGAATTGCGAAGGATAAAATCGAGGTCAAACTTGTGAAGGCGAAATCGGGCTTGAAAAGGGGGAAGGTTAGCCAGCAGGAAGTAAACGAGTTAGAGCTTGAGCTTTATGAAGCTAACGAAGAACTGGAGAGGGTTGAGAAAGATGCCACGGCTGGTGAAAAGAACCATGCGGCTTATGTGTCGAGGCAGGTCAGAGATTGGAGGGTTGGGGTTAAAAAGAGCGACGTCGAGGACGAGGACGAATTGCGTGAGTTAGAAGAGCTCGTTGGGCCTCTAATTCCCTTGCCAGACACGCCTTTTGCCGACGAGGCAGAAGCTGGAGCCAAAGCCGTCGTTTTTGCAGAGGACACGGAGCACGTCAAGGAAAAGAAGCGCGAAGTTGAGAGATTGAGGACCAAGGTGAAAAGGGGCCTGGTCGATCCCTCCGAGTTGAGGAAGGCCGAGGCCAAGGTCGAAGGCCTTGAGAGGGGTGTGGTGGCAATGGGAGAGGAAGTTGCCACTTCTCCATTCGGGACGTCTCCTGAAATTGCTTACCTCGCCGGATCTGTCACGCTGCATACCACGAGTTCGTTGTTGCAGGAAATGAAGGTGATGCATCTGCAGAAGATGAAGGCCGTGGTCGATGCCCAGGAGCACACAGCAAAGCTTTTGACGCTCGAGGGAGAGTTGCAGGCTCTGGAGGGCGAGACGAAGAATCTTGAGAAGGAATTCGCCAAGGCGAAGGAGGTAGTCAAGGTTTCAGAGAGCAATGCGGAGGCGGCAGCTGTAGCGGCGACTAGTAGAGATCCTGCTAAGGGGGCGTTTGTCTTGAGCGGGGGTGGCAAGGGCGGGGAGAGCAAGCACACTCACGTTACGAAGCACAGGCACAGAGCGCAGTCGCGATCAAACTGGGACGATGCCAAGTCGACGACAAGCGAGGGTGGAATCAGCGCCCTGGCAAGGGACTTGTCCAGGAAGAATGACAGCGGGAGGGGGGACGGCTGGAGCAAACCCGTGCAGAGCATTCTTGTCATGAGCAAGGAGCATGAAACGCAGGTGGCCTTGGCTAGAATTGAAAAGAAGAAGACTTTTCACAGGGAACGCTTTAATGAGCTCGAAGTCCTTGCCAAGATTGACCGCGCGCAAGTAGTGTCGCATTTGATAGGTGCCATTGCCTGCCTGGACGACCTCGGTAGTATCAAGTACCTTTTGAAGAACGTGTTCCGAACCAGAAAATTCCACGGGCACGACAAGGCATTCAAGGTGTGGGCTATCGGGTCTGCAATGAGGAAGAGGGAGAAGCAGATTGGAGTGAGCAAAGTTTACGCTGTGGTCAAGGCATTCGGCAAGAAGAAAATGGCAAAGGCCTTCAACCGCATGAGAAGGGCGGTCATGGTTTGGAAGTCCGACTACGACAAGGTCGAGTTCGCTGCAAAGACCAAAATTAGGTTGCGAACGCAGGCAGCCCAGGTTATAAAGGCAAGGGAGGAGTCGCTGAGGGTGGGAAGGAGTATGTTGAAGAAGGTAAGACGGTGCGGCGAACATGACGAGCGGAGCGCAGGGAGGCGACGGCGGGCGTAGGGAGGCGACAGGCAGCACGTTCATGTGGTATGCTAACCCCCATTCGCTCATCGCAGCTCACGGCCAACACGAGGACGAATTTGTTGGTGCGCTCGTTCGGAGCACTGAAGAAGGCGAGGGCGATGAAGATTAAAGCCCTAAGCTTGGTCCGAAGGTGGATCATGAACTGCACTCAAGGGAGCGTGCACTGGGCCTTCCATTCCTGGAGGGCCAAAGTCAACGCTGCAGAAGCTTTCTCTTCGAGAAGCGCGTTCCTGGCGGCAGCAGATGCAGAAGTAAGGGCGCAACTTGCTTTCACCCTTAATAGGTTTTGGATGAAAAAGGATGTTGGGAACTTTGGCTTCAACGCAAGGGCGGACAAAAGGCGTGCTTACCTAAGGTGGAAACACTGGTTCGTGAAAGAACTTGAGAGGGAGAGGGTCTGGAGGGAGGTTGAGGCACGAACGAGAGGGGTAAGTAACGTATTGTCTTTAATGTCTGGTCTCAGAGGGGAAAGGGGAAAGGACGAGGGCGAGGACAATTTCACCTACAACGACGCCATTTACAAGGGCATCAAGAAATATCTCCTTCAAATCTGCAACCCAGGAAGTAGCGAGGGCGAGGATGGGGAAGGGGAGGAAGACGATGTCGTCAGAGGCTGCCTCATAGTCTGCAAGGATGACAAGTTTGTCATTTACGACAAGGACAAGGGCGGATTGTGTCATATCCCTGTAGACACTGGCGTGATTGGAGGGCTCATGGCGGGCGGGACGTTCGGCGTCAGTAAGCAAATTTTATCGGATCCTCGTTACGAAGAACTTGCGGATGATTTGGTCCTAAGCGCAGCTGGCCGGCCCGTTTTCGAGATGGAGAGGCAGGCTGCGAAGCGCTTCCAGAGTCTCGCAATGAAAACGAGTAACGTCATGAGTAGGGCGACTATTAGCAAGTCAAGTAGGACCGGTAAAATCAGGGGACCAGGGGATAGGTCTGGGAGCGTTGTAGTTGGAGTCGGCCCACTTGGGGGGGGCGGGCTGGGTGGAATGTCTGCGGTCTCAACGAATGTCAAGATTCCCGATTTAGCCATGATGGCAATACCGATCAAGGTGGGGGAGGGCACAATCGTCGGCGCGGTCGTCGGAATAGGAAGGCGTGAAATCATAGGAGAGGCAACGGCGAGTAATTTGTCCATGGTAGCGACGGCCGTTGCTGGCGGGTTCTTGAGTCTATACAAGTAGAGTAGTGTTCATTTACGTTAGAAACAATTATCTTTATCTTCTTCATGTTATGGTTTCACTTCGTAAAAATCTAGCTGTATGCCTCAACCGACTTAATCCATAAGGTAGGCCTCGACTTGCTGCTGAATCTTATTATGTGCCCAAACGATAGCTCCGGTGTCGTTGAACTCGGGGGAGAAGGCACCGGAGGCGTACATGTCTCTACAATGAGCAGTTCCATCGATCTCGACCCGTGTCTCACTCGCAGTCATTTCGGCGGGCTCGTAAAACTGAGAAGTTTCGTTGACGACCGAAAGAGAATGCCACGGGTCCATGTTACCGTTCGGCATAGTAATGTTCGCCCCTTGGACACTGCGTGCACCGTACATCTCGGTGCTCGCATAGACGCCCTTCGCCCCGCTGCGCTGAGGCCCGGCGTAGTCCGTAATATCGTACGCTTGCTCGCACATCTCCTTGCCGGCGTTGTTGATATTGCAGGACGTGAGGGATGTGAAGGGATGCTCCCCCCCTTGTGTGGTTTGGAAAAAGCCGAACTGCGATGAGCATAGCGAAGTGTAGGGTTGAGTGGTTGGGTTAGAATTTCGAGACTCAAAGTAGCCGCCGCCGGAACGCGCTCAAGCTACGTCGTGGATCACAACCACGCGTCCATGTCTTACCTCATTGCACGACTGCCATACCCACTGCCTCATAGCACTCTGTCCGTCAAACTCTTCAACCTGGAGCTCTCCGATGAGGTCACCCCAACTCGAAGGGATGCAAGAGTCGGAAGCGGATCCGTAGTATTTCTCAACAGTTGATGATAGGGCGTCTAGCGGTGTGGCGTGCTCAGAAGTGAGCTCAGCGCAGACATCGGCGACAGTGGCCGCGCCGCTCATCTGCATGTTATATTGGACTGTCCCCTGGAAGTTGCCGAAGATTTCAGATTCGTACGCGTAGAGATCAAGCTCGTTCTTGATCTCAGCACAGGGAGTAAGCGAGTCGGGAATAGAAGCGTTGGTACCCATAGGCTTGGTGGAAGCGACAACGTCATGGAGCGAGGCCACGGCATCCTCAACGACCTTGTAGCACTCCTCTGAGCCGCCAATGAACTCGTACTTGAGCGCAGCTCCGACGACCTCAGCGTACCTGTAGAAGTCATAGTCCGCCTGCACCGGCGCGGACGACCCAACGGTACCCGCGACAGATGAAGGGTACTTTAGCTTCAACCACGTTGCGAGGTTCCCCGGGTACGATCCGCCGAAGGAAACCCACTTAGAGTTGGCGACTGAGGCCTTAAGGGAAAGGGAAGGACTTGACTTGGAGAGCTCCTTCTTGGAGGAGGAGTCGCTCAGGGAAGAGATATACTCGATGAACCTCGCGAGATCAGCGAGGGCCTGCTCGCTCGTCAAATAGCTTAGGTTGTCAACGGACATGTCACTGGTGGGATATGACTCGCCATAGAAACGGTGCTCCAAAGAGATCATGAGGGCGCCCTTCTCCTTCGCTAGCTCCCACATGAAGAGACGAGAGCTTGCGGGGCTCTGGGGTCCCTCGCCGCCGATATAGAGGAAAATGGGGCACCCCTCGCCGCACCAAAACTGGTCCTGAAGGTAAAAGCGCTGCTTCCACTTGTCAGGCTTTTTTGCAACGTTCTTGGCGTAATGATCAACGATCGCATCGGTATAGAAGAAGGGAGCGGTATTGTCGTCGGCGTAAATGTCGGTAGATCCGTGAGACTCTAGTACGTTTTGGACATGGTGGCCCTGAGAGAACGGAAGGAGACGGAAGGGTTAGGAATTTTGAGAGTGGCTCGGGTACTGGTTCCTGGTGATTGCTTATAAAGTCTTCTAGCACTTGCGAGGGAAATATAACGTACCTTGTCGCTGCCTAGTGTGACTCCGGTTGCGTAAATAGCACCAAGAAGAGAAAAAAGTATAGCAATCCTCATGGTAAAGACTTTTTGAAGGACCCAATGAGGAAACAACAAGAATTCCTCTGACAACATCCTGAAACCTTTATTCCAAAAACACCGATGAAGCTATCTATCGCATTTCTTGTTGCTACTGTAACCTTAACGAGTGCCAGTGAAATTCCTTCTTCTGCGGGTCTCCGTGGAAGTCTCA
>Ga0115006_10000914_pt1 | contig 17297 bp, 3 predicted proteins | sample ArcOceMetagenome_3_FD_88943 | JGI IMG/M metagenome (GOLD analysis project Ga0115006, IMG submission 88943) | Marine eukaryotic phytoplankton communities from Arctic Ocean - Arctic Ocean- Svalbard ARC20M Metagenome | ecosystem: Environmental > Aquatic > Marine > Oceanic | place: Arctic Ocean...
ACTGCAGTGGGGCAGTTTCCTTTAACTCCCATTTGTTTATTTATTCTACCTTTTACAAAAAAGTTACCCTTCTTTTTTCCCCCCTTTCTTCCCATACCAAGCCCCCCCCCCCCCCCCCCCCCTCGGTGGAGAGCTTGTTCAACTCTGCAGTGATCGATGCACCGAGCTCCGAAATCTCCCGTTGGACTAGTCCATTACACTCAACAAAGACGCAGCCACCGTTGTCTTCCCTGTCTGTCACAACCCTCCTGACATTTCTCTCAACTAACTTTTTGTACCAAGTCTCCAAATCAGACCCCGAATCTCCCGCGGCGCTCAAGACAAGTTCTTCCCGACTGCTTACATGAAGGGGCATTCTCCATCTACCGTCGTCTCGATCCCGATCCTCCTTGGCGCTCCTCATGTGCTCCTCCTCGCCCGTTATGTGGTGCCTTGCCCGACCAAACTTGTCTGAGATGTTGTCGATTGCATAGCCAACACCCCACTTCTTTGACCTTGTCGCGACCGGAACGCTGCCCTTCGGTCCTTTCAAAACAATGTCCCTACCGACATTATACATGATCGTTAGGTCGGCGAGGGGTACAACCATCCTGAGTTTGTCGTTCTTCCTCCCACCGCTCTCCTTATCAACGTAGTACTCGTATAATACGTTGCCACTCAGAGCGTAGTAATATTTCTCTGTCACGCTTCCCAACAGAGCCTTGCTTCTCATCATTGGTCCCTCACATTCAATGTACCTCTGAGTCGGGAAGAGGGTTTGTTCCATTCCCAGGCTCCTCCCGAGCACGTTCTCACAAACAATGCTGAAAACGAGCGCCTCCTGGCTCTTGAGGTCGTACACTATGGGAACAGTCTCGTTCAGAACCTCAAACCTTTTCTCATTCAGTCCGCCAAAGTAGCTCACTGGCTCATTGAGAACGAGGCGAATCGCGTTCTTCTCAAGTCTGAGTTTTACGATCTGCTCAAAAGGAACGTTCCATATAAGCTTAGGTTTGAACCTCTTGGACTTGGCGTTGTGTCCAGTCTTGCCGCCACTCTCCTCGTCCCTAGCCCCAGCACCACCAAGATACAGCAGTCGCTTGTGGCTTAGGATTATGTAATGCTCGAGGATTACTGTTGGGTCCTCATTTTCGTCGTCCTTCTCAAGTTCAAGGCCGCTCGTGCCGCTCCTCATTGTTTCATCTTCCTCGCTCTCCTTGACGAGCCTCTCAAGGTCCTCCCCAGCCCCGCTCCAAACTGTCATTTTCCTGTCCCTCGGTGTTTCCAGGATCCTAACGACCCAGTCAAGCCTCACATCCTCGTATGCATACTTTCCCTTTGCAACGCTCGCGAGCGCTTTCTGCCTTTTTGCCTCCTCTACATCATACTCAACAATCTCTCCCACCTTTCCGAACCCCCTTGGGTTCCGCACTCTCCCGTCCCCTTCCCCTCCGCTGTCGACTCTCATGGATTTGGCCTCGTTTTTCATGCCCTCGGTTGCCCTGCTCGTGAGATCAAGGATTCCCACGACTGTTTTCACAGGCACTCCCACAACTCCTCTTGCGACACCTTTGACGAATCCGACCCCGCCCTCTCTCTCCAGTCCCTTGATGGGCTGCATGATGACTCCTCCAACAGCCTCTCCGAGACTTCCTCCGAACTCAAATAGGCCCTTTCTGATGCCTTGGCTGAAAGTTTTAGCCTCCTGCATCCTCGCGGTGCTCCTCTGCTGTTTGTAATCTCTATCAAAACTCATGTTCGCGAAACCCTCCCCGAGCGCCCCCGTCATTTTACTCATCGTGTTAAATGTGCCTTCGCCGAAGTGACTTCCAAGGCTTGTGGTGCCGCTTTTTAGCCCCTCCAAAAAGCTCTTACTTCCATCTCCTCCCGTCAAGCCATCCAAGGGCTCGTAGAAAAAGTCCTTCACCCCTGTGCCGATATTATTGACGAGGCCGATCGGATTCCCCAAGAATTCCACGCTCCCTAAAACTCCTCCAACCTGGCCCATGCACGCAAAGATGTAGTGCTTGACAATCCTGTCAATCAAATCATCCTTGCTGCTGAACGCGTTGCTTATCTGCAGCGCGCCTAGCTTCAATCTCGTGTCATCAAGCCCCCCCATTGCCGTGACAGCGACCCCGACCGCCCCCTTCCCCTTATCCTGGATGCCTCCTGACTTGAAGCTGAGCTTAATGTCAAGAGGGTGAAGGTGCAGAAGGTTGACAAAGACCTTCTTCCTCTTAGCTGCCTTGCCTACAGAGCTCTCTTCGTTGATCTTTCCCTTCACAAGGTGTCCACTTCCGCCCTTAAGAGTATCATAGTAACTACCAGCAAATGCCGCATGCTTCATCTCATCCTCTCCAAGACCAGCGCGCTTGTTGGTCAACGCAAGCAGCTTTGTTCCGTTCACCTCCTTCACCTGAACGGCGTCTCTTAATTTAAGGGCCTGGAAGATGAGCTTTTCCTCCAAGTTGACGTCCAATGGATGAAGCCACAAGGTGATAATGTCCCAGAGGACCACACTCTTGGCGTTGACGAAATTCCTGTTCGCGAAGAAGTGCAATGCGGGAGGGCTGTGAAGAGGTCTGCTCTTCAGACCAGGGATTCTGAGGACCTTCTCCTTCTCCCCGCCCTCTTCTCCCTCCTTCTCTCCCTCCAGTCCAAGCTTCTTGAGATTTCTGCTGCCCAACTTCCTTGGTTTAAGGATGCACGGCGTTAGAGCGTCGTAGAGCTGATTGTCGATTTGGATACCCTCGACTGTCAGAGCCATTTCCGTACTTATCTCGGATTTCCTCATCAAATACTTTACATCTGTCAGGCTCAAAAACACGAGCTCCCTCGGCCTGTCGCAACTGAGGGCCCTGGGCTTGTCAATTACACTTATCCCAAGACTAAAGTTGACTTCAGCCTCCAATTTCACCTTGCTCATGTCCTTGATGTTATTCGCAGCATCCCCGCCTGTGTCCTGTTTCTTGTCTTCCTTGGAGCCTCCGCCTTGCTTGAAGCTCAGAGACGTCGTGAGCGTCCTCTGGCTGAAATTTGTCTTCAAGACTTCTCCCTTGGTTCCCTCCTGTTCCTCGTCCTCTTCCCCTCCTCCGCCCTCCTCACTAAGCTCCAAGACCTTGGTGGGACCATCGGCCTTCACCACGACCTTAACATACGTCTTTGCCAGAAGCTTATCTAGGGTGACTTCGTCGCTCTTCTTTGCCTTGTCCAATTTACCAGCCGTTGCGGTCAGCAGGCTGATGAGACTCTCAGCACTCTGAGACCTCAGGTTCTTGCCCTTCTCCTCCTGGTCGTCGTCACCGCCAACTCCATCGTTTGGATTAAAGAGAATACTCAGTGCCGCGTTATCTGCTGCGTTCCTTAACGCTCCAACCCATTCCTTCATCTCCAAAGGGCTCTTACACCTCCACTTGTGAACCCTCCCAGTCTTGGTAACGACCTCAAAGCACAAACTTCCCTTAAGATCAATATCATCGTCACGGTTAGGGGCGTATAGAGCGTACTTGATTGTGGATGAGTCCTGGAAGAAGTCTGCCAGAATAGTTGACTTCCTCTTTGTACCTGCTGCCGAGGCGTTGGACGCCTGCGCCTGATGCCCGACTGTGCCTGTTGCACCACCACCCTTCGTTGACACGCTGTCTCCTCCGAAACCTGCTTCCGTCCCAATTCCCTTCCTACTCCCACCATGATCGCTGCCCTTGTCGGATCTGCCCTTCTCGGATCTACCCTTATCGGATCTACCCTTGTCGGATCTGCCCTTCTCGGATCCCTCTTCCCTTTTAGGGCTGAGGCTCCTCCTTGCACCCCTGCTGCTTCCTGTGTCAAGACGCTGCCTCGCCCTTGGAGTGTACAGCACGTTGGCCCTCTTGCTGTGTCTCTTTGCTGCCAACGTCACCCCGCTCCCTCCCTCCGTCACAAGCCTTAAAAGGCCTCGTTTGAAGAGATTCTGGGCGACAACGAGAGCACTTCCTCGATTCTTGGCGGAAATGCCAAGCTTGAGAATGAGGTTCATCCACTCTTGGCCGGTTAAAAGGAACCTGCTCTTCCTCTCGCTGTTCTTCTCCATCCTGGTCGCCCTTCGAAGGTTGTTCATGGCAGAAGTCTTCCGCGATGACGACGCGAGGCTCCCCCTCCCGAACGTTTGCCTACCTGACGCGGAGGCTGCGTCCTCGCTTCCAAAGCTGCTGCTCAAGCTGATCCTGTCCCTCTCGTCCGTCAATCCAACCTCGGTGCCACCAGGCTTTTTCATCTCCACCCTCATCCACCTGTGCAGCAGAACTGCAATAGTGAACGCCCTCTCTGCCTCTTTTTTCTCCTCCTTCGTCAATATCTCCTTGTCCCTTATTGGCCATCCCTCGCTCTCGGCCATCGAGAACGCAGTCAGCTCCGCCATCTTCTGAAAGTTCATGCTGAAGTTACGTTCCCAGCCCCCCTTGCTCTTCTCGACGCATTGTTTGATCTGATTTTTGCTGTTCATTTCCTCTCCACGAATGCCCCCTCCAATTCCCGCGAGGAAGTTCCCTCCTGGTCCCAGGTTGATTACTCCCAGTAAGTCCAACCTGTCCATTTTGCTACTATTGATCCTCGATTTCTTTGCCCTATTGTGGGCCGGTGCCCTGAATATGTACATTGTGTGGCCTTTAAGAACGCAGTAGGATCTGACATCCCTCTCCCCACCCAATCTCTCGTGGACCCTCTCGATGAAACCCTCAAACTGGGGCTTGCTCAAGTTAGGCAAGGACCTGGTTAACCTTATCCTCGGGTGCTCGGCCAGTGCGTCCAGTCTGCACTCTCTGGAAACCCACTTGCTCCCCTGCTGGAACTCAATCTCGAGGATCTTGCTGTTCATGGGCGCGTCCCAACTGTAGGGCATCGAGGACCTTGGCATCATGTAGTCGTACGCACGACTGTTGTCGTCCAGAGTGCTTTGGCGAAAGCGAACCCTGTGGCTTGTCTCATTGTCGATCCTGTAGGGTACGAACTCGTCGACTTGCTCGAATATAACGACGATGGAGGCGTCAATGAGCTTCACCATGACCCTGATGAGGAAGATCTCGTTCCTCCTAAACTTTTGCCTGACCTTCAATGCTGTCTCACCGAGCGTGTCAATGCTGAATTCCCCGCTCCATGACCAGCTCGGGGACGTGAAGCCGTCAGACTGCAGCCTTGCACACATTAGGAAGCTCTTATCCTTGAAGGGCCAATGAAAACCAGTACTAGTGCCCCCAGGCACCGTCATCCTCCACTCGTCCTCGCAACATGACTGCCCAATTTCAATGGGGGCACGGAGGTCGTTCACCAGCATGTAGCGGGGGAGAAAGGTGACGATTGTAGTCCTGAAGTAGACATCCTTCCCCGATGCGCAGTGGACACCAACGTCGTACTGGCACCTGTGATCCTTCTTGCGCTTAGATGGGTCGTGCTTTGCCTTATATATCGAGGTCTGCTTCTGCTTAACCCTGCGCTCCTGGACTTGTGGAGCATTGTTGTCGTAAGGAGTTCCCCATTCGTCGGCTGCTCCATCATTGTCCTCGTCCTCCGTCCCCTTTGAAACTCCGGGGCCCTTATCTTCGTTCTCGTCTTCGCTGGTGTTATCACCTTCGTCGCCGTCGCCCTCGTCATCTTCTTCGTCGTCTTCCTCCCCAAATCCAACCTCCTCGACAAGCTTCTCAAGCTGATGCGGTGCATGCTTGAATCCTTCTCGTCTCAAGATCGAAGTGGTATGCGATGGCGTTGATCCCGCATTGAGCGTACTTCCCCCGGCAGCTTCGATGTTCTTTGCTCTTTTCTTGCTCCTCAACTGCTTCAAGGTCAGGCACGAGGTAAGGCCGCTGATGATATCCTTCTGGCCAGTCACATCGTAGGGAGATGACCATTCGCTGTCCAGAACTCTCGTGCATAAGTGAAAGCGCATTCCGAACGTAGAGGGAGGTGAGAACATAATCGCCTCGCCCCAGTCAAGGTAGCGGAGCAACCTTAGGTTGGATGAGGAAGTATTGTTGAGATCCAGCTGCTGCCAAGCGATATGAAGTTCCACCCTGTGGCATAGCCTGAGGTCCAGAACCTGCAATGAACCTATTTGCATGCTCATTGGGAGCGGAGCGTAACCTCCGAACATGAAACCAACCCCACCCGAAGATTCAGGAACCCAGACAGAGTCAGAGCTATGATAAACAAAGAAGTAGTCCTTCTCCCTGACTCCCACGGTATTCTTGTTATCGTCAGACCATCTGAGGCCTCCAAGGACGCAGGCCTCGTCAAAGAGATCATGGAGAGTGTAGTCGGACTGCATCTCATTCAATGTGACTCGGTGTAGATGGTTCGTAGGCAGACGGACTGTGATACCAGAAACGAGCCTTCGTTTTTGAAAAATTTTCCTCTTCTCAAGGACAGCCCTATTGAGCCTCGTTTCGAGCTTCTTCTGGAGCTCAACAGTTGTATCCCTTGCGAGAAGGGTGCTCTTCCTCTTCACCCATGCCTCCCTACTGCCAGTTCTATCTCTTGCGTACAAGCTGTCATGGGATGTCCTCTCACTAAGGTCGCTCATGCTCGTAGGAGACATGCGGAATTTTTCCGTTCCCCTCCTCTGCTCCATTAGCTCAGTCTTGTGGTCAACACTTCCAAAGCCGCTATCGCTGCTCACGACGGACGCTGAATCTTCGCCTCCTACGCTGATTGTCCGCTTCCTCGCCGTGAAATTGGGAATCTGCCGGGGTTCGCCTTCGAAACCGAAGTCCAAGGCACCCAAGGCATCATCTACAGAGAGCCTATTATTGCTGTCGCTGTTGCGCTGCTCCCCTGCCGTGGACCTATCGGTATCGCTAGCGTTGCTCTTTTTCCGCTGCTGCCTTGCAAATATGGACGGGAAAGCTGAAGAAGTTGGCTGGTACGTGCTTGTAGTTGACACAATGTTGGTTCCAGAAACTTGGTGGTCCTTGGTGCTGGTGTCGGGGGATCTAAACTTGAAGAACCTGTTGTCGACAGGTCCCTTCTTTTGAGGAGTTGTGCTCTTGCGCTCGCCAACCTTCTCTTTGTCAACCCATTCAATCCTGCTGTCGTCATAATCGTCGGGTCCGAAACCATAAGCAATCCTTGTCGTGTGAGTGTTGTACCTTTCGACATCTGCGCTAGTGTTCCCGAGAGCCCCAACACTCTTGTGGGTGAGCTGGGCCATTCCGCCCCTGAGGAAGGAAGGCGCGTCAATTCCCGCCGCTGTGCTGCTCTCTCTGTACTGAAGGGTGAGGTCAGTGTGGTTGATGATCCAAACCCTGCTGAATACCTTGACGTGCCTTCCGTGGACCATCGTCTTGAGGCGAAGTGTAGGAATGTCCATCTCAACGAACTTCCCGCTGCCATTGTCCATCGGCTTCTTCAGCTTGCCTCCCTTTAACTCGACAGTGTACCTTTTCGGAACTTTGGGATGAACACAGCGAGGGGTGTGGAGCTTGGAGATCGTGGACCAGTTATAATTGATGAGACGTATAGACAGATAGAGCTTCTTGCGCAGATCAAGTCGGAAGATGGGGAGGCAGGTGCCAATAGGAATCACTCCTTCGGCTGCAATCCTTCCCTGGCGATCAGAGATCCGATACAACATTGGGGAGCATAGCAGATTGTGAAGCACCAGGGGTGGTAGAAGTGTTAGATTGAGAAGTGGCGAAGCATTCGCTTGCAACGTCGAAGGTTCGTCAATTGCCCTAAGTGACGGAATCTTGGAGAAGAAGTCGTCGTGAAGAGAGTCGTAAGCGTCTTGTCCCTTCTTCACGATCCTGTGACTGCTCCCACCTTCCGCAGTGTGCATATAAAGGTAAACATTCTCTCCTTTTCTCTGGATCGAAGCAAGCTTGTGCCCGTGGTTTGTGGTGGGGCGAACAAAGAGCAAAGTCGGCTTGTTATCCTCTGAGAGGTCTGGAGACGAAGCCTTGATGAGCGTGGTCGTCGGGTTAGTCTTCTTCGTCGACTTTTCTCCCACAGCTGCGTCACCATCCTTCTTCTTGGGTGTTTCCTTGTTGGATCCAAAGAAGTTGAAGAACCCTTCCGTTTTCTCCTCTTTCTCCTTGCCCTTGATCTCGGCTACTTCAATGTCCTCATCCTCTTCCTGGTCGTCGTCTTCCTCCTGGTTGCTGCTACTCCAGACCTTCTCCTCGTCCTCGACTTCCTCAACGACTCCCCTGTCCTTCTCCCTCTGCCACATTACCTTGCTGACCTCCATTTGGAGACTCCACCGGTGAGAAGACACTTGAGAAAGGTCCGAGTTCTCAAAGATGGTGTTCGACCTAGGATTTGCCATTCCAATGACATTATTCTGGATTTCCAGGTCCCTCAGCCAGTCTACCATTGGAGCCCAGTCCGTCTTATCGTTGGGACGGATCCAAATTGATGTTGTTGGCTTAACCATATTGATGGGTACGTAATAGACATCGGAGGAGTTGAGCTTCTTAACTTGTTCCGACTTGTAGGTGTTTGTGAGGGAGAACCGCCTGATTATGGAAGAAGATGATGAGGAGTTCTTGTCGAATATTTTCAACTCCATCGGCACACCCGTGTGGTTCTGAATGCATACCCGTGATCTAATTGTGATGGACTTGGAGCCGTCTGGCCTTAAGTGCACTTCTGCAACCAGCAGGGGGGGGGTTGGAGGCGGCAACTTTTTAGTGCCAGAGGACGCCCTTGAGCGATCATCGGACGACATACCCCTCTGCATTCGAAGAGTCTCTGCAATCGACGGCGTAGCTTCGTCATCTAGTTGCCTCCCTCTCAGCCTTCCCCTGCCCTCAGTGGCTTCCTCGCCAAAACCCATTGCCTGAAGCTTTATGGTGTGCAAACCAGCAACGTCCATGGGGATAGCGTTGACGGATTCGAAAACCCAATTGCTCAGAATTATCGAAATTGACATGGTGTGAGTTTGAACCCCCTGGGTGTTGATGCCGCTTTCCTTGAAGGATCGAGCAGAAGACTTTCCTAGTCCCTCAACCAGAGAGGATCGCCTTGACACCCCCGTAATCGTGCGGAAGTCCAAAGCGAGACCATCGTTGCCCGACTTGAGAGGGATCTCAAATGGCGACCCTGCTGAGCGAGAGAAGACTGCCGTCAGCTTCTCGCCGCACCTGTTCATGATGGTGTAAGGTGCAAGGAGCTTGGAAGAGGACGTCACGTGGTCGTTTAGCAGAAAGTCGTGCGCGCAAAGCCTTAGAAGCGCGTGGGAAAGGTTAATGTTTAGAGGCCTCTTGAGGTCGACCTTTGCACTCGTTCGATCGGCGTTCAGATCTTTACCAATGTCGACTTCGAGTGTAGTTGTCTCGATCAGGGGGTCCCAACGGTGGGAGAAGTGGTTGAAGTAGGAGCCCTGAAATGTAAGCTGCGAGAACACCCGCATCCCTTCGTGCTGCAAAACTTTTGAAAGGGTGACATTTCCGTCGGTAAGACGAACTGACAGAAGGGGGATGCCCATGACGTTGTTGACGAAAGCAAGTCGCATGTTAGATAGGCCGACAAGTATTTGGAGGTTGGTAGGCACGTCGGCAAAGGACGTTTGCGAGTGCAGAGTTGATGTGGAAGGGGTTGCTGTTGGGGAAGGGGACTTGAAGGGGGAAAGTAAGGTTAGAGAGGAGGATCGCCTCGGCTCCTGGGCATCGCGCTTCGACACGGTGCTATCGTTTGTGGGATTGTGGGACGATGAATGACTTCCTCTTCTCTTGCCACCCGGTGACGAGGTCGATGAGCGTCTCTTTGGAGTAAATGGGGCTGAATCGTGAGAGTCCATGCTCGAACGGAAAGATTTTAGGGAGGAACAGCGCCCAGGTGAACCGAGTGTTGGTGTTTCTGGCGGTGTAGGCGAATATGGGGGGTCTTCTGGGGGAGGGGGGGCAGAATTGCGCTTCAGGTCCTGGAGAAGGGTGGAAACGACCACCCCAATTAGTTTGATGTCTGGAAGGGACAGACCGAAGTCAATTAGCGTTGCTAACGGGTCAATGGAGCCTACTGGCGTGGTCCTGGTGGCCATACTCGGGGTCCCGAACACTGGCTTGGTCACGTCGCCGTGAAGAGCATCAAGCTCAGATAGGATTGAGTTGAAGTTTGCCTTCTCTGTCCAAAGCAGGACAGTTTTCTTAATGACGGGAGGCTTGGGTGTGCCCTGCTGCAGGTGTCTCGTGAGGCACGGGAGCGCGGTCTGAATGTCCAACTTGAGCCTCAGAGGAGAGGAGAGAGATATTGCATCAGAGGGGGCAAGGTTGGAGAGGTGGGCGAAAAAAACAGACTTGACCAGCAGTTCTACCATCATGTCAATGGACCCTGAGCCCTTTGTGCCGTGATTAGGGTACCCTCGCCACCTATGGAAATAGGCGCAGTCTGCGTTCAATACAAGGGTCCTCGAGCTTTGTTTATGCAGCTCCTCAAGCAAGCAAACATTGGTGTTTGTGACCTTAACGTCAATATCCCAGTTCTTCTCATCCTCTTCCCATGGAGGGAGCCCCATCTCCATTCTCTCCTCCTTCTCTTCCTCCCCATGCACAACCACGGGATCGTAGAAGAAGTTGATGAGTCTCTTGATTGCACACCCGTAGCCAGAAAGCACCGTAGAGTCGACATACACGCCAATTCTCCTGTACGCTCCCCCATAGTTGTGCTGCCGGTAAATCAGTTGATCGGGTTGAACTTGGTTGAGAGAGTCGTCATCAGACTCTGCGTAAGATCCGTCGTCGGATCCTCCGTCCTTGCCATCGGGCGAATCTTCGTAGTCATCCTCGCTGGCATAAGACTTTAGAGTACTCAGTCTCCCCCTGAAGTGCCTATCAGTTGTGTCGAATCGCCTCCTGCTCATCTCGAGCATTTTGTTAGGACGAAGCATTTCGCTGCCCTCGGGGCCTGCGTCGTTACTTTGGGCGTCATCTGACATGTCGTTGATCGCAATAGTTTTCGACGTGACTTCAAGAAGGACTCCTTGCCCATCCTTGTGTTTATCGATGCCGAGGTATAGTCCCTCCGCCTTGACGAAAAAGAGAGGATAGCTAATCATCTTCTCTTCGCCATTTGTTTCGAGGCCATCCTCCAAAAGATCGTTGTCGTCTTCCTCTGATGAATCCGTGGCGGAGTAATCTGAGTCGTCCCAGTCCGATCCATCATCGTCGTCCCCCTCCTCAAGGCTGTTGACTCCAAAGACCTTCCTCCTGTTCCTGCCCCTGAAGCGATCGCTTCCGTCACTTAGACCTCTGTTTTTCCTTCCGTATATCTTCTCCCCGACGTGGTAGTCTTCCTCGTCGCTGTCTAAGCCGCTGCTCTCCGAGTCGCTCAGTCTGTTGAACGGGGACTGCTTCCCCCTCTTGCTATCCTTGGAACTATTGGCATCTTCGGTGGAGTTTGCGGCCATCAGAGCAGCTGCTGTGAGGCTCCCCGTCGAGTCAAAGTTAGAATCGTCGAGGAGAGACTTGCTCGCCGCTAGGGAATTTTGCATTTGGTAACTTTCCTCAGCCATGGCATCATCAAGATTTTCAAAGTACGCAATCTCGTCCTCCTTCACCACGATTTCGGCGGCTTCGAAGTAAACGGGAACTTGCATCTGCAGCGGCAAGCCATCAAATACGCCGGGTCCTACTTTGGTCTCGTCAAAGACTGGCTCCGGGTCCTCCGGGTTGGGATTAGGGACATGAGTGGGCTCCTCGGAGAAGTTGTCCATGATGAGTCCAAGTATGAGCGCGTACTGCGCCTGGGTAAGGTTCCAGTAAATCCTAGGCAGCATAACCGTGATGTTCATGGGCGTTTTATTCACCCCCACATCGTCGTCTCTGTCGTCCCAGAGGTAACCGAGGGTGTCGTAGACACCTTTGTACATCGCAGGACCGGCAACGTCAACTGCCATGGGAAGAGCAAGCCACGCCTTGATAGTAAGATGCTCTTGGATTGGATGGGAAGACAGGCAAGTCGACAGCGAGGCGTCAATGAGCTCCATGTCGAACCTCGCCTCGGGAGGGTTGGGCAGGTACGCAAAGTTGCTTGAAGTCTGCGCATTATTCATCCAGTCCATTTCCTCCTCCAGTGCATCGATTTCTGCTTGAACCCTGCTGAGCTTCTCCAGAGCCTCAGAGTGCTTCCTGTCGCAGACCTCTACCCGGGCCATTTGAGAAATGAAACGCCTCGCAGTTTCATCGCTGTTGAACTGAGGTAGCTGCAACGATGCCGCGGATCCGTGCCTAGCGCGAGCCCGCTCTACGTGCTCGGTCGGATGATTGAGATCGTGGAGGTGCTCGTTGTCCTGGTCTAGCTTCATTTGCTCCAGAGTACTATCCTCCTTGGCGTACTCTTCCTCCGCTCGCTCTGCCTCTTCCCTAGCCTTCTCTTCCTTCGCTCTTAGGCCTTCAAGCTGCTCCTCCAGGAACCTTCCCAATTCGCCCTTCCCGTCCGCCCTGGTGTTCTCAACGTCAAGGAAGACATCCTCTTGGGAAGCTATAGAAGAGTACGGGTCGCGAGGTTTCCGGAGGCCGAACTCTACAAGGTCCGAGAAGGAAGTCACCCTCTTCCCTCTTGTTCTGGCCATTCTGTTCATGCTGGGTATCTCGTGAGCGAACCTGTGCTGATCGAGAAGGGGGCTGCTGTAGTAGTTTTCCTCGTTTTCCACAGCCTTCCACATCTTGAAGGTCGGGAATTTCACCTTGATCGCGTCGTAACCCTTGGACTTGTGGCAAAGCCAGATCTCGCTGTCCACGGCGAGGATCTCGATCTTTGCCTCCTTGGCATCCTTGCCTGCGATGCCGTTCCTTTCGTTGTCCCTGTTTCTCTTCTCCCTGAAACCGGGGTGCTTCTCTTCTTTCCATTCCCTCACCAAGCCCGTCGTCCAAGTCTCTCCCTTCCCCTCGACCATGCTCACGGCGATGCTTCCAGCCAAGACGTCCTCCGCCCTTCCTCCCATTACCTTTAGCGCGGGCACGAAATACTTCTGCCAGTAGAAGACATTCTCCATCGTTTTTCGTTGCAGGTATATGAACTTCAAACCCCTAACCCTGACACCAAAGACTGGAGGCTCTTTCCTCTGCTCTGTCGCCCCAGTGAAGGTCCATTCGAGGACAACTCCGTCTCCTACTTCTTCTGCCTCCTTGGTCGGTGTTATGATGTCCTTGTAGCACTCTCTGCTCATTCCGGTTTCGTCCCTTAGCTTCAAACCCTCTACACTGCCGAGCAGACTGATGCTTGGATTGTCCCCTCCTGCGTTGAACTTTTCCATGCAGGTGGTGCTCCCAACGAAGGTAACCCTGTCGGTGATTTCTTTTCCCCACCAACTCTCGACCTCAACCTCGCCGGTGGCAATGTGAAGTGTCATGACCGGTTCCTCCCTCCCTCTTGGCAACCTGCTGTTTCCAGAACCGCTGTTGCTTCGTTTTTCTTGTGCTCCGGATAGTTTATCCGCTACGAACTTTGTCATTACCTTCCCTCCCCAAACCTTCGACCTAACCTCGCCGCTGAGGCTCTTGGCCTTGTCTACGGCAGCTATGCAGTGAAATATTCTTCCCCATATCACTGGCTCTACGCATGCTTTTATGAAGGGGGCTGAAACGTGGACCGTGGTAGTGTAGAAGCCGATGCCGAGATTCCCTGTCGGTAGACTACTCCAGTGGCAACCGCATGGATGGCGAACGACTCTTAAAAAAGGATTAGACACGTCGACGGCATTGATTGCAGGAGATATTCCATTGGGTGCTATCGAGAGCACCCAGAATATTCCACAATCGCTGCCTTTCTTCTTTTCCGTTTCAAGATCGTCCTGCGGCTTGCTCGTCGTCTTGCTTTTCCTTCCCCTATACCCTTGGTCGACTACTCCAACCTTTACGGTTCCGACCCACACTTCCATCTGACTAGCGTACGTAGCGCTCTGCTTTTTGAAGTTTACGTCCTTTGCTTCAATGACAAGAATCTCAGTGAGGGGGGGGACGGGGAGGTTGAAAGTGTTTGTATCCGCAAACTCGGCGTCGCGCGCAGTGGGACCATAGACCCTTGAGCTTTGCAGTTCGCTGGTCTTCTTCGTCCCGCTAACGAGCCTTACTCCGAGGGCCCGTGCGTTAACCTCGATGTGCATGAGTTTCACGTTCTCCCCCTTGATCACGCTCATCGCCGACAGGCTCAGAGATTTCCTCTTACCGTCGTTATCCTCTTTTTTGCCCAAGCACCAGCCCACGGTCCAGGCGATCCCGATGAGCTCGTCCCAGCCGCAAACGATGTCGAGGGGGAGGACTACAACGGAGACCGAGATTGGCGAGTTCGTGGGGGAGTTTATGTCTGACGAGTCAAGCCACATTGACGCCTCTGTGACCTGCCCTGAATCCATCCCGAACCCCCCCTTAGTGGGAAGGCAGTCCGTCTTTCTCCCGGTGTATGTGTGCTGCACGTATTCGTGTCCCCTGTAGCTCTGGGAATCCCCCGAGTTCTCCCTCGAGTTCTCCCTCGAGTTCTCCCTCGAGTTCTCCCTCGAGTTCTCCCTCGAGTTCCCGCCTGACAGAGTCGTTTTTATCTCCACCAAGGCGCTCCTCTCGTCACCTTCCTTCCACCTTAGGCATTCCCAAGTGTCAGTCAGGACAAAGCTCTTATCGATCTTTTCCCTCGTTTCGTCCCTCACGACCTCCAGCGCGTATCCCCTTGCAAGACCAAGCTGTGATGAGCGAAGAGCGGGACGAGGAGCGAAGCGACGAGTATGGGGGTTTAGTATATTGTATAGAGCAGCAAAAGCTCGCTGCCTTCGCTGCGCTCCTCGCTCCCCCTCACCTTTGTAATTTCGATCTTCTCCTCCCTCCTGCTACTTTCGTCCGGTGGTGAATCCCTCCACCTTGACTTTATACCAAGTTTCGCCTCAAAGCAAGGCTTCGAAGCGTCGTACCTTTCCGTCGGTACAATAAGCGTGATCTCCCCGATAGAGAAGTTGGCGTCGAATATCCTTTTATCTGCTGCCTCCTCCTTCTCCATAAGATCGGCGCTAGAGTTCCTCGCCTTGGAATTAGTATTGTCCTCTAGAACCACCGACGTTCTCCCAAGTGTTATAGACGGTACTAGGAAGGTGTGAACCCTCCTGCAGCACTCGTAGTCCAGCGCCATCAGGAGGGGTTCGGAACGCACGTATATGGCGAGGGTTGAGGGGCTCACTTTAAGGCTTAAAGCAAGGGAACACTCTTCTGAGGAGGATGTTGACGTGCTCGTGGGCTCACGAAGGTAGACCCAGCACGGCAGTGGTCCATTGCCTCCTTTCTCCCTAACCTCAACCCCCCCGACCCTTCCCTCGACCTCCGTCGTCGTCTTCGACTGCGTTGCGTTGAACATGCTCTTTACTTTGACCCCTGTTATAGACAGTGACAGCGGGTTCTGGAGGGTCTTGCGTGAAGGGTTGGAGGTAGGTAACAGACGGACCATTATACCTGGCATTTCAAAGTTCACGTGAAAAACCCCCTGCGGCCCAAGATTGGTGGCCTCCTCCTTTGCTTCAGTTGTTTCGTCCTCTACCGCGTTAGAGCCGTCGTTGGTGCTGGTCAGCGGGGAAGGGACGGAGGTAGAATCATGGGGCCCGCTCTTGGCAAACAGAAAGTTCTCTGGTGTTATGCCACCTCTCGCGTCGACGAAGTCGTCGTCGCTGTCGCTCTCCCCGTGCGTGTCGCTCGCGTCGTGGGTGTCGCTCGTGGCATCGTTGGTGACATCGTTCACCTTTTCCTTCTTATCCATGATGACGCTCTCCCTCCTAACTCGCTTTATCTCCTCCTCCCAAGCCGAGCCCTGGAAGAAATCGTTCTTTCCGACGATCTTCTCTACCTCCTCCAGTGCCTCAGCGTCGATCTCAGGTGGTTTTTGTCCACCGACAATCCCACCATCTGCGAAATTCCTCCTTCTCCTTGGCGAACTGCTTCCCCTTAGCCCCACCCCGTACTCAAGCAGTGCCTTATGAACGACCTTAACGGTAGATTCCCTGACGACAAACTCGACACCGTCCTTGAAAAATTCCACCTTACTCTCCTCCTTCGCCTTCCCCCGTTTGCTGGGTGATATGCTGCAATGAGCAGGGGTCGAGGAGCGGGGTCGAGAAGAGTGTGAGAGAAGCGAGGAGGATATCTGGTAGTATTGTAGTTCCAGCTTTCGCTTCGCTCCAGCCGCCCTTCGCTCCTTGTAGATTCTCACCTGAATGTCGGGAAGGACGTACGCCTGGTTAAAGCGATCTTCTCGCTCCATCCCTTACCGTGTATTTTAAGTGACACGTTGAAGTTGCGCGCAAGGGGGAAGAAGGAAACGATGGAAGGGGCGGAGGGGGGGGAATCAAATACATGCATTGAGGGGGGGACTCCGAGCTCAACACCCTGAGCGTCCATCAGAGGTAGACCACCTGAGTAGCTACCTATCTTAAGCTTTGCGTCTGTGATGAGCGGCGATGAGCGGCGATGAGCGGCGATGAGCGGCGATGAGCGAAGTAAATCACATAAGTGTTAGATTCACGCCCTTACTTAATGTGCTCTCAAAACACTCTCCTAACACTCACCTATATTAAGCTCATCTAAAATCCCGGCAACCCCGTCCTTAGTGTCTGCCTTGATCCTGAGTCCTCCGATGCTCACGAGTTTGTGGTACGTCTCGAAAATGTTTGATTCAGGGTCTGTTGGGACATTGTAGAATGTAGGGGACCAGTTGGAGGTGGTTGTCAACGCACAGATACTGTCCAGGGTCAGATGAATGGCCTCGTCGCCCGCACCTTTGGTCCTGTAGACGACGCCAACGTCCAGAACCTCCACCTCGACGTTGTGGAGTATACTCTGGAGGAGGGAACTGAAGTACCCTCCCTTGCTGGTTGGAGGTTCAGGGGAGGGTGGGAGCTTTGAAGGTGACCCGGATGGGGATGACGATAACCCTGGCGCGTTGGAATTCTCGGGGTTGCCTTGTGGGTCGTTGGTGTCGTTTGTCTTAACGGTTGAGGAGGAACGACGGTTTTTCAGCAGACTTCCAGAGATTGTTATGTGGCTTATTGTTATCTTTATACGTTTCCTGAGAAGGGGCGAGGAGCAAAGCGACGAGCGGAAGGGCGCGAGCGACGCGAGCGCAAAAAGGGTTGTTAGCTATGTCGGTGGGCGGTATGCTGCTGTCGCTTCGCTCCAGCCTTCCGTCCTTCGCTCCGTCCCTCACCTCCAAAGTTCCCTCCACGGAACTTCAAGTTCAAGATTCCCAATTTTCCCCCCCCAAAAACCACCCTTCCAACCAACCCCTTCAATCAACGCACTTCTTACCCTCCATCACCAATAGGTGTAGGAAAGGAGGCAAAAGGTAGAAGTTAAGAGAGGTGGTGGATAGTTGTGACTGAA
>Ga0115006_10000916_pt1 | contig 17297 bp, 3 predicted proteins | sample ArcOceMetagenome_3_FD_88943 | JGI IMG/M metagenome (GOLD analysis project Ga0115006, IMG submission 88943) | Marine eukaryotic phytoplankton communities from Arctic Ocean - Arctic Ocean- Svalbard ARC20M Metagenome | ecosystem: Environmental > Aquatic > Marine > Oceanic | place: Arctic Ocean...
CCGTGTTGTCGAAGAAGACAGCGAAGAGGAGGAGGAGGAGGAGGAGGAGGAGGAGGAGGAGAATGTTGGTACGTTTTTGGAGAACGACGAGCTGGTCTTAGCGGGTGGCAAGGAGAATCCTCCTGTTCCCCAGGACCCGGCTCCTACTCCTGCTCAAAATGCCACCAAGGCCATCGTCGGTAAGAGCAGCACCTCCGAACCACACTCCATCCTCAGAGATCAGCTGCACCAAAGTTATTCTTCTACCACCGCGAGGAAGGTACGTACTCGTAGTGTCGACGCAATTGATTTCTATATTACATTTGCAACATGTACACATCCTCCTGTTGCGCCTCTTCTTTGCAAGTCATCTCACGTGCATCCCATTATCTCAATTGGTGTAGATGGTCCTGAATAGCCGCAGCGGCCTCGAGAGTGGTGGCGTCTTGGAGGCCATCGAGACGGAGGCAGTAGTCTCTCCCAAATTCGACTGGAACCCCAAGGCTGAATTTCCCCAGCAGCAGCCCAAGAAGAACTAAACATCTTTCAGCTCGATTGGATCGAGCTCCAAGTTGAAATACGAGAAGAAAAAAACCAAGAAGGCATTACTAGCTACGACATAGCTCTACGTAGCTATGTAGCTAGAGTACGATCAAGTCTGTCGCCCTGTCGCGCAAATCGTACAGGCAGTACAAAGAATGGCCGACGAAAAATATTTCTATTGTTATAGACTGGGTATGCGACGACTGTGCGTAGCTACGAGTATGTGTAATGAAGAAAACGTTATAAACTCGGTGCATCTACTTCTAGAGCTAGTACGTTGTCATCTGCTCTTCTTCAATCTTCTACCTGCCTGCTTCATTGACTGATGAGCCGATTCCAAAGCACCGTCGATTTTATCCAAATCCTGCGTTTGTGCGTCCAAGATCTCATTGTATTCCTTTGCTTGGTCCTGCAGTCCATCGAGAAGATTCCCAATCCGATCAAGTGTGCCATCATCGCCCTTATTGGATTTGCCTTCTGATCTTATAGCATTACATGTGTTCGTTTCACTGATACATGTACGAGCCGCTGATGATGATGAAGAAGTTGCCGAACGCCCCTTCTTCTTGGACGCAGCAATGCCTGCCACCGAATCAGCTGCCATCTCCAACCTCTTCGCGCTCTCTCGCTGGTCCTCCACCTCTTCTCTCATGGCGCCCTTCGTTGCATCCAAATCAAGCATGAGTCGCTCAATCTTGGAGCTGTCACTTTCTACTTCCGCATTACCGCTGCCGCCACCGCCGGTCTTCTTCTTCGATGTTTGGCGACTCCCCACATGATCACTCGCACCCCACCGACGCAAACGATTTAGCAGCTTATGAGTCGCCTTTGAGGATGATAAGAGGGCGTCAGCGGCATCCTGAACTTTGTGCATCCTTTTCGTGTTCTGTTTCAACTCCGCTTTTGTTGCATGAGCGACTGATGTTGTTTCCTCGAGCTTCCTCTCGATGTCATGCAAACAGTCGCTGGTGGCTATTTCCATTCGAGCCGTCTCAGCGACAACTTTGCGTTCTTTGTCATTCATGCTGATGGGTTGGATTATTTGAGGTACTCGGTGTTGCTTCCGCTTGCTTCGCTCCGGCCATTGCTTCGAGAATGTACGTGGAGGGACTGGAGATCGACTGGCGGCGCGGAGGGACGGAGGGACGGGAGCGGAGCCAGCGGAGCGGTCATACGGAAATCCGTTACGCGATCTCGTGTGTGTGCATCATGTCAGCCAGCCAGACGTTCACTCCCCCAAGCCTTGTCTTCATCACCGCACCTACATGTACCGGTAACCCAGAGCTAGATCTAGTTTAGATCTAACTTGGTACGTAGGAATTCCTAGCTAGTAGGATAGGCCGACCGAGTGGCCGACGCATAGCTCTGACCAATGCGTACGTAATTCAAGGGTTTTATTCTGATATAGATCTACACAGAAGCGAGGACACAATACGACCGTACAATTGTATATAAAGATTTGTTTTCCTCACCCCAACGGTTGATTTCCCATTCATTAAGACGGCTCGTTGCCTTCCGCGACTTTGGTCCTTTCCTTATCGGGTGCTACATTCCTGTAGCCTCCGCTCGATTTGATGGTACGGAGCTCGTGCAGAACCAAGGCAAGCTCTTGTTGGTTCAATGCATCGAGCTGAAGGGTCTTGCAAACGCTCATCTTTCCTGACTTGTCACCGACGAGCAGAGTGTCCTGACGGTCCCCAGATACTCGAAGCGCGGTAATGGGACACGAGTGCACCTTATCGGGCAACTGATGTCTGGGAAGCAATATCTTGTTCTCGTAGTCCAATCCCCACAGCCGGACGTCGCCATTGACATGACCTGTGACGGCGACGATTCCATTCTCCATCCATTCAGGACAATCCGTGGCGATGGCACAGCTTGGACGATTGTGAGATTCAAATTCAAAGTCCTCCTCGAGGGTCGCAACTTGGCTGCCATTAATGTCAAATAGCGACAATGTAGATCCAACCAAGGTCAGAATGTTGCCATTCTTGTGATTGACCGATACCGAAATGGCCGAAGATCCCAAATCTTCGCTAGCAGCCGTGACGTTGGCATGCCGAAGCTTCCGCAGGAAGGTGAGTGTTCGGAGATCCCAAACCAATACGTTGCCATCGGCGCCGCCGGTCACGATGGTTCCGAAGGTAGTGCTAACGTCGACGCAGGTCACCTTGCCGCCCTCGTGGCCGCACAGTGTCGCCTGAAGCTGAACATTCTGTCCGTCGTATCTCCATACGCGGACGGTCGAGTCGACGCAACCAGTGACGAGCCAAAGCCCGTTAAGGGAGGGCTTGGCCACATTGACCGGAGCTCGATGCATGCCATCATGGATGCTCAACACTCGATTGACCTCACGATGGCGAGCAGAGGTCATGGCCACGTGAACACTCACCCCGTTGTTGGGCCCGATATATCGGTAATACTTCTTGGACGGAAGGATGAGAGCACACTTCTTTCCAACTCCAACAAGCTGTCCCTTAACAAGACACATATCACCGACAGACGAATCCATCTGACCGATCATACCGACACGGCACGTGTCAAGCATCGTGGCACGTAGATAAACTCTATGAGGAGCACCGACAACACAAAACGGCGGAGTCAAGGCCGCCAGGGAGGCCAATGCATTGAAATCGATACTCTTCTCCTTAACGGCCGATGCAACATTCCGAGTTGGGAATGGCTTGCGTTCGAGACGGCTCGGAGTTTGACCGAAGTTCTGAATCTGAGCGATGATAGAGTCTCTCTGTACCGGGTCTTCAATGGCATCGAGATCGACCGTCCCTTCGTAGGTGACGTGGACAAAGGTGTTGAGAGCGGCAACGGCTTCTCGTCCCCTCTGCTTGAATCCAAATATGAGATCGGCCCACTTGTGGAGGTTCTTGCTGACGTATTCACTCTCAAGCGCCTGACGATTAATGCGGATGAAACGACGAGGATCGCCCTTGGCCCACTTTGGTAGGGTAACGTGATGGACGGTCTCGCCCACTTGCGTGGTGCCAAAATCAAAGTTGTTGTTGTTCACCAGGAATTCAGGGAGGTAAAAGAATTCTGGGATGAGCTCACGGACATCTTGCAGGTTCTCCATACTGGCACTCTTCCAGCTGCCACCAATGTTGTGGAAAAGGCGGTCGGCAATATCGAAGCGCCCCCCTTGGAGAGATAGCGCCAAACGAGAGAATGGCTCTAGACGCATGAGGTAGTACAGAACGTACGCCGCGCACGAATAGTGAGTACCGTAATGGAATGGCGGCGGCTCATCTTCGTTCATGTAATTGCTCTCGAGGGCTTCGTATCGTTCTTGGAATTGAGCCGCACGCTCGGCTCCCTGGCCGCCCATGGGCTTGGAGAAGTCCCGGTAGACACTGGGATCAGAGAGGTCGATTTCTTCCGAGTCATAGTCGGCCAAAACCCAAGGGAAGACGGGATACTGCGTCAAGTCGTTGTACGTTCTTCCGGCGAAGGAGTTTAAGTGCATGATAAAATCAAAGTTCGTCATACGGCCCTGCACCCATTGACTTGTAATCTTCTGACGGAGGTTGCTCATGAACTTCTTGTAGTTGATGGAGGTACTTCCTCCAAGAATGCTCGAGCTGAAAATGCTGTTGGGTAGAGGCGAGCTCAGCACCTTGGTAAGAACCTCATCCCGGTCCGCGTTGGAAGAGAAGGCGATCAGCGTTCCGTTCCGGTGAACATCGTAGAACTCGAGTGCAATGTGCTCAAGCTGATACCTTCGTCGATAGACTGAGTACAAATCGGTAAATGCGACGCGCTGACTTCTGTGCTGGTAGGTAATTTCCTCTGACGCTGCCTCGCCCTCGGCCTTTTGCTTCGCCTTGGCTTCGTCAGATTCGAGCCTATCTTCCATGGGATGATAATGCCGCTGAACAACTTCTCCGTTCACCCCCTCTTCTGATGGTTCCATAGTGACAACGTCATCCTGTCGAAGGTTGATGTAGTACGTAGTATTGGCCTTTTCGAGACGATTGATCTTGCCCTCGAGCCCTTCACCGTCAGTTTGCTCGAAACCATCGATGATGTAAATCGCATCTCGACACCACAAGAGCAGAGCCTGCCGCACTTCCAGACCGGTGCAGCGCTTGACGTTGTACGACTTTTCCGGCCAATCTCCTGCCCTGAGCAATCCCGTGATCAAATCGTAACTCGACGCAAGCTCCTTGTCCTTGAGGCCGGTTAGATCTTCCGATTCGCCTTCACCTTCCTTCTGCCCGCCTTCTTGCATTTCCTCACCCATACTCATCGGCTGATCCTGCTGCTTGCGTTGCTGAAGAGCGGAACTGTCAGTCTGGTCGTCATTGATATCAATAGAGGTTGATCGGACCCTGTCATCGTCGGCACCTGCAATGGCTACGGCACCAAGTTCATCGTCCTCTGCATCCTCGTCAATCTCGTCGTCGTAATCGTCCTCATCAAGCATTTGGCCAGCTCCTCCAAGATTCATCTCCCTTAAAAGTGCTGCCGTCGCCTCCATGGCGTTAGCTTGGTCAACGAACATGCCATCACGATGGCTTTGCTTTCCATCGACGCCTTCTGATATTGCCACCTCGCCTCCTTCATTATCGACGGAGTCGAGCAAGCCTGGCACACTCGGCCTCCTCTTCTTCTTTTCCTTGTCAGATGCATCAACGGACTCGTCGATGTTGTATAAACTGAAGAACTCGTAGTTAGGAAGAAGTCGTCGTCGCTGCCGCTCGTAGCCTTCAGTTAGATCAAGCTTCCACCTTGTTACTGTCTCGATGGCAGCAAGATCCGCCTTCGCTTTAAAGGCAGCAGCTTCGATGTCGGAGATCAGAGCTCGATTATCCTTGTCTTCTTCCGGGCTCCTCTTCCGAACAAAGACAAGGAGCTTGGCGGCGGTAGCGAAAGGGGACTCTTCGAAGACGTAAAGTCCTCCCTCCCAGATGGAACACGATCCCTTCAGCTGACGTAGAAGGAACTTCCACTGCATGGCACCAGAGGAGAGATCGTCGAATCCCTGGCGTTTCCACAGCGCATGGCTTTCCGCGGTCTTGTCATGGGAACGTTGGGCAAGCTCGGCACGCTCCAGGCCGCCCAGAATGGTTCGATCAGAAGCATCCTGTGAAGTGAGCTTCAGGAGCATCACCTTCTGTTCATTCTCGATGGCTTCCTCTGGTGTGGAGGCACCAATATCAAAACCAGGTAACAAGCGTGAGGCCTGGATATGGATGCCATGGAACACAGCCGCAACCTGCCCTTGATTCCTGTCAAGCCACTCGAAGAACGAGGCATATTTCTTGCTGGAGGAGGAGCCCGACTTTCCACCAGCCTTGCGCGGCACAGTGCCCATGTTCTCCGCGATGGTAGCTGCCTCGTGGGCGACCAACAATGCACCGAATCCTCCCCGATTCATCAGATCGACTGTCTCCATGCGCCCGTCGCCACGAGAAATGTCGGCAATCAAAAGTTCGGACATGATACCTCGGCGCTGCTGTAGTAGAGCCACAACAATGACGACGGCTTGTTCTCGAATATCTTGGACCTTGTCAAGGAGCATGATGTGGATCTCGGCCATGAGAGCAACAACAAAGGCTCGATCGGGCTCGTCAAGAGCAGAGAGGTCGGGGAATGTACACGAAAACGATGGGGGGCAACACCTCGTAAGACTCGCCGACTGCCAGAGACTGTAAAACTTGGTACCTGGGGCTGGAGTGGGGAAGCCACCACCTCCTCCTTGCCGCTTCTGGGCGTTGCCTCCAGCAAAGCTCGAGGGAATAAGCAGAAATTGCCTGAGATTCTGACCCAGAGTCTCGAGGACAGCCAGCTTCAGATCATCGTCACCGGCATCATACGGCCCAGCAGGTCGGCTGCGTTGGAGGGCAGTGAGGCATGTCAACCTTGCGAGGTGAGCTGCGTCGGCCACCAACATGTTCTGCTCAGCATTTCCGAGTGTCCTCGATGCGTAGGATCCAGTCGATGTAAGGCACGTGAGAGTCTTGAGGACGATCTTCACAGAGTCTAATACTGGTTCAGAAGTGAAGAAGCCAGCCATAAGTCTGTCGAGGAGGACAGAGCTCAAACCAACGCAATTGGCGAGAGCAATAGGCTCCCCTCGTTGAAGGGCGTCCTCAACAACCGAACGACAGTGCTCGATCAAAACCAAATGGAATGCCTCGACTTGGTCAGGCGATGCATGAATGGGGAAGGATCGGAACAGCGCGCTGACCAACGGCGCAGCAAGAGGTCCAGAGAGAACCGCGTGAGAAAGGACGAGATGGAGTAGTTGGACCATGCCAATACCGCTGGCCTCTCCCTCGTCCTCGGCTTTGCCAACGAATCTCTCAGTGGGCGTAGTGCCTGTATCAACTTGGTTCAAGCTGCCACGCCGGGCTATCTTCTTCGCCGCTTGGTGCTGTTGTCGTGGATCGAAGGCATTTCGATCGGGATTTTCGGCACCAGCTGGCCATGCCATAAAGTCTTCTTCTTGCGCGTTGAGGATGTCGATGCTCTTCTCGCTGTCATCTTTTTGTGATGCCAATGCTTCACGTCGACTTGCTTCCGCTCTTTCTCTCGCAAACTGCTCTTCGCGTTCGATCGCTCGAGATTCTTCCTTTGCCTTCTGGAGCTTCTCATCGTGCACCAAACACAAGGCCTGCGCCAAAGGCTCGAGGAAGTCGGGCGTTCGGCAGAACTCTTGGAACGACGACGAGAATGTGTGCCGATGACTCAAGAGATGAAGAACAGCCTCGTTGGTGCAGCGAGCTTTGTGTCCCATCTCGTTGTCGAACGAAGATAGTTGGATGTTGCGGCCGAGGCACTCAGCTAAGAGGGCGAAGATACCACACGATGGATCTGATGGGATATGAAGGCCTCCTTGCGAATTCTCCATCATGATTAGATCAGAAGCATCACTTTCGGCGTCGAAGATTGCACAAAGTTGACTGGAATTCATTTCTCCAAAGCAAGGGAGATGAAGGATCGGAGCATGTAGCAGCTGGCTGAGCATTGACATGGTAATACCGGCACAAGTTGAGAACTTGGGGATGCTCAAGACGAGCGGGGCAAACCCACCGGCTTCCTCGAAAGCAGCGGCAAATGCAGGGGAGCTCTGAAGCATCAAAATCATCAAACGGAAGACCGCTGATGCCGATGCCTCTTCGCGGCAACCCTCGAGGATGCATGCGAACCATACCGGCGTGAGGATGTTGGCAAAGGCCGATAAGAAGGCCTGTGCTTGCTGATGCTTGGGATGGATAGAGTCCACGGGGGATCCGGCCTTGTTCCTTCTCCTCGACAAAGCAAGGTAGGACTGATTCGAGCTGGTGCCGCCCCCGGCATGAGGTTGGGCGCTTGATTCGGATGGTCCGTCCGTGTCCCCGCCCTTCTTCTCATTACTACGAGTAGCTGTCACAATTTCGTTCACACCATCGACAACAAGTTCTTCAAGAAGCCGAAGCAGATACACCCGCGCGACGGGTCCTGGAGGCAACATTTCATCCGTCGATCTTCCTACTTCGTCCAATTCCGGCGCCTGAGTTGGGGGAGGCTGCTGCTCTGCACCGGTCTTGATAGACGCGCCAGTGATCGATACAGTGTAGATAGCCGCACCTGCGATAGCTTCGAGGTCTCCGGGAGTCAACATGAACGTCAAAACACGGCGAAGGAGAGTCTTGCATCCGAGGAGGAGCGGATTATCCGGATCGCCCCCAACTGCTATCTGCGAAACAGACGGCGCTTTGCAAATCCACCCACTTGCCAACGCAGCAGCGCCAATACTGGACACTCCTGAAGGACCCACACCAGTGCCGTCACCGCCATCCCCATCGGTGCCTGAAGTATCAGGGCCGCCGGATCTCATAGCCTCGGCAGCCACAGCGCCGGCGCTGTAGAGTTCCGCAGCTTCGAGCATCAGATGAAGCGTCCATCTGATAATGCCCAAAAGATGCAAACGTCTCGAATTGAAGGCAGCGTGTGCCGAGTGTGCGGCAACCAGACCGTTCAAAAACGAGAGCAACCGCAAGGGCAGATCGGGTCCGGCTCGCCTTAAGTCCCAAACTTGGTGATTCAGAAGGAGGTACTTCATTGCATCCAAATCGGAGAAGACCCATCTGTCGGAAAATGCCCACTTTGGTAGCGATACTGGACCTCCTGGAGGGTCATCTCTCGGCTGTTCCTCCAGCGAGCCGGGTACAAATCCATGGACAGCGAAAGCGAAGCATTGCTCCATGACGTTGGCGTCCATTATCCGTTTTTGTCGAAGGAGAAGTCCAAGCATTCGATAACCTCCGCCGGCTTGCAACATCTCGAGATTCGGAGGGTGTCTGTGCACGCTTTCTCGTATCAAACGAAGAGCAAGGGCCATACTTGTTGTTGATCTCGCTGCATTGACAATGGGCAACAATACATTCGGTCCACCAATCCATTGGACATTGTCCGCAAAGGAGTGCGGCGTGACGACACTGCCACTGCCATAAACCACGGCATCTGTTGCGACGACTTCGTTGCTTGAGTTTATTCGGGCAAGATTGGCTAAACGACGGGAGAAGTGTCGTTTACTGCCTGATGACAAGCCATCTCTTGCCGCATTGTGTGCCGCCGATGCCCGGAACGCCAGTGCGATTGCGTCTGGCTGAATCGAGCAGAGCAACCCCACGGCTGTTAGCAAATCTGACTCTGGGCCGGCAACGGGACCACCTCCGAAGCCCCTCTCACGCATAACATGTCCGGCTGCTTCGACCTCTGGTACGCCGCGGCGACGAAGAGCTCCAGCAACAGACCCCTGTTCACCGCTTTCTGCCAACATGGCAAAGGTAGCGGTTGCGGTAGCGGCAAGCGAAAGCCGTTGCGGCCTGTCACCCCAGAAAATACCAGCAAAGTCGGGCCCGGCAGCAAAGATGGACGTAGCATCGCGAATGCCCAATATTGTTGTAACGAGAAGCATGGTGCCAAGCTCCCACGGCGGAAGGCTACCGCCGACAGCGCCACTTGTTGCCAGGACTGGGTTAGGAACGCCAACGTACATTCTTGCGGTCGGTGGAAGTAGAATGCTGTCGACCTTGGCCTCTATCTCGAGGGGCCTACCATCGACACATAAAATCATGATGGACTTGCGAGACATGACTGCTCGCTTCGGTGGTTGGAATGTCAAAAAGATATGGTGCCAAACGCCAGCTGCCAATGGAGATGCTGGGAAGAAGGTGGGCTCGTTGCGATGAGACGAGGACGAAAGCACGTTAAAACGTTGATTCTGGATGTCATACCAAACTGAAAGGTAGCTAACACCATTCGGATCGTTTGGTGGAGTGGACAGATCCAGGACAAATATGCTACCGGTTGTCGTCTCTTCAGAGGCCGGGATCCTCATCCAAGCCGAGAAGGTGAACCCTGAGCTTCCAAAGGGTGTCCAGATGATCTCCTTCTGCGCCGCTGCGCCTTGACTGGCCACAGCTGCCGCTCCTGTCTTAGCGGCGATTTTGGCGGCCATATCAACACTCTCAACCTCAATGAATTTGGTGCGACCCTCCTCGGCGAGCTTGTAGAGCCGCTCTTCCATGGGGACCTTCTGCATGTAGAGAGACAGGGTATTCAAAGAGTCGCCTCCAAGCTGGCATCGAGCAACTCGATCACCACGCTCGGCAATGAGAGACAGTGTCTCTAGACGGTTGCAGTGGTCGTTCTCGCGGAACTGCCATATTTCGGATTTGGTCGCATCGGAAGTGAGCTTTGGTGCCGTCGTATTGGCGCGCACAGAGGAAGTAATAACTGGGAGTCGTATTCTCTTGGCCTTGAGATCATCACTTTCTGCCTCCTCCGCCGCCGCATCATCTCGCAAAATTGGGCCGGCTATGCATCTCAGTAAGGCAACGAAGTCCATATAAGTCATGGTGAACGACGCTAAGCGTCGGAGTAGAAGCACAAACAGCGCGTAGAGGGGGTGGCTAACATCCTCAAGATACGGGGCGAATTCCTTCGGGCTGGTGAGACTGCTAATGAGCCCGCTCGATGCAATTTGGGAAAGACTCGAGCCACTCCTATCGGTGGAGCACAAGCGAATGACCTCCTTGAAAGCAGTTTTCGAAAGTGCAATGCCCTCGTCGGTCTCGGGGAGGCGGACAGCAAGACCGAGAATGAGGCGCACAGCATCTGGATTTCGAATGAAGCCGCTTGCATCCTCCTTCGCTTCCTCGTTCTTCTCCTCCCCGGGCACAGACAGGCCCAGTGACGACTCCATAAACTTGAGCGCATGATTAAAAACTGCGAGCGCATGGCGAGGCTCTCGAAGTATGCCCGTCCCTGCAATGGCGGCTGCAAGAGCGATGTACAAACCTTTTTGACGGAGATAAACCCGATTGACAGAGGCTGGAGTACCCGCTATACGATCGTCCTCGGCAAAAGCGTCCAGTGAATCTATCGCAGCTGATGACTCGGCCAAAGCGCCGATGAAATTCTTTTGGTTTCTTGATGGTTCAGTTGCTGCACCTAGCAAGGCAAGGATTGATGCCAGCAAATCGCCAAGTGCCCTGGAAGTGGAAGCCTCACCGCTATCTTCTGCTATTTGTGCATCGTCGTCGACAGCTCCATCCAAACAGAGCATTACTCGGATGATGCACTCGAAGCCGCCGCTGATTCGGAAGGCATCTTGAGCGGATTCGTTTCCCTCTAGGACTGACCGAAGCATATTAATGACCTCGCTCTCTCGTTCAAGCAGGCCGAGGGGTAATCCCGACGAATCACCCTCTCGCTCGCGATCAAGGCCGCTTGCGTCTACCTTGCCTCCTTCGCGCCATGGACGATCTCGCTTTCTCCGTACTGATGAGGATGTATCTACGGCCTCTCCTGTTAGAAAAACCCCACAGCAACGCCCAGTCATTTCAGCAAAATAATCGAGAAGATCAACAATCACTTCCATATCATCCTTCAGTGAATCATCATGCCTTGACGTAAGCTTCGCTTCGAACACCGATAGGGAGCCCTGCATCGCTTTCACTCCAAGTTCCTTGATACCAGTGCAGAGAAGCAACGTTAGGTTTTGATCTAGATTTCCTGATTGGTCACTCGATGAGGCACCAATTTCCACGGGATGGCGTGAAAGTGCTGACCTTGAAATCGCCCCACTTCGAACGACCAACTGAAGGATGCTGCAAACGGATGAAAACACACCGTCCGCCTCTGTTGATGCCGGAGGCTCTCTGATACCATCGATCCCCTCCAAATTGGCGCCTTGGATGTAAGGTGACGCAAGAACAAGCTGGAGGAAGTCATCGATCTTATCTACGAGCAAGCCTCCTTCGACCATCACATGACTCACGCTCTCATCGAACTGGAGAAGCTTGACGAGTGTACCCATCAAGAACTCTGCGTCAAGGGTGAACGCATCATAGACTTTGCTTCCAGTCCTACCAGTACCATCGTCTTCATCATCGCCCTTCTCTTCGACGAGCAAACTTTTGCACAACGAGAAGAATATCTCACTCAACACACTAAGAGGCTTGACAGAATTGGAGTCCGAAAGGCCGGTACACACATACTCCAAAGTTTTGAGAATCATTACCTTGATACTCATGTCCGAGAACGTCGGGAAGGCTAGGATATACTGAGTCAGAATATTATATCGAGGCTCGATAATGGAGTAATTCTTGGCATGATCCGAATACAGTTGCAGAGTCGTTACGAGAAGCTCACTGGCAAGATCGAACGCCTCGGCGCCCTCCAGCCCGGCATCATCGGCGTCAGGGTTGGAAAGAATGTCGCGGGCCGTCTCGATCGAGAAGGCGGAAAGTTCCCGAAGAGCATCATTTGTCTCAAGACTAGGTCTTTGCCCATTGTTCGCTTCCACGTAGGCCGATAGAAGCGGCACCGATCGGACCATCAGATCTTCCACAATTTCGAACGCGTTGGGGTTGGTAGCTAGACGGCAGTCATCGATCTCCTCCATGAGCGAGGACTTATCGTTCTGCATAGTCAGCTCGGATGCCACGGTTCCATCGGTATGGCTCATGTCATCGCCACCTGCTTCGCCGGTGTCTTGAGGACGGCGGGTCGAGGTATCTGTCTTGCAGCAGACCAGGGTCGTTACGAGTTCCAGCATCTTGGGTATGTGTTTGGGCCCAGCGTTGGCAATGCCGTAGCAAAGGACGTGATAGCCTCCGGCAGCATCGAAGTCTCGAAGTAGCTCCAAGCATTGGTGTTGACAGGATGAAACGACTAGCTTCACCACCGTGCGGATGGCAACGAGCCAGAGGCCCGCTGCCTCGGCGGCCTGCCCGTACAGGCACAGTGTCACCGACGATGGCGATGAGACGGCCGTCATCCCGCACAACTCCTTCACATCGTCCGTCATGTGGACGATCATCTTGCGGTCATGAAGGAACCACACCAGGGAGGCCGAGAGACAGGATTCGGAAAAGGCCAAGATAACATCCGACGCCCCCGATGCTACGTGAACGCCGGAGGGCGGATACGACGCCCCCGAAAGGGCCAGGAGTCCGAACAGATGAGGCCGGAGCTGCTCCCCGACGCTGGGATCCGTGCAGAGCAAACAGAGCAGGCGGGATACCTTGTCTGTGGCGGTGGTGCTGACGGAATCAGCCACCGCGGCCGACCCATCTCGTCCGGCCCGCTGCTGTAGGGCCACGGCCGTGTGAGCATGCTGCAGCTCCAGAACGCGCAGGAGTCGGAGGCAGTGGATGAGGTTCGGCGGAAGCTCGTTCTCCACGCAGCGGAGGACGAACTTATCGCACTCTGAGTTTTCCAGCAATATGTCCAAATCGTTCGGGGGCGAGACCTTGTTGCTGGAATTTTGCTGCTCCACCTCGTGATCGGTCCCACCCAGGAGCTGCAGGAGGCGGATCTTCCACTCGTCGGGACTCTGCTGGTCGCTGCCTTCCCCGCCTCCTCCGCCGCCCATCTTGGCCGCCATGACAATCTTCTGAACGCCGTCGCCCAAGTTCCGCGCCGCTACTGACACTTTCCGCTCCATCTCGGCTTCGGCCGCCGCGGTGCTTCGCGCGCCCATGAGGGCCTGGAAGGCGCCGCCTCCCCATTGTTGGGATCGATTTTCTCTGCTCGGGACCGAAGCAAAACAGAACACCGCCAAGATACGCACATTCATGATTGCAAGAAACAAAACATGTGCGACAAGGAGCAATGGTTTGGGTTAGAGACCATGGTACAGGCAGGTAGGAAGGCAGGCATTTCAGGCATTGAACGATGAGATAGATACAAGGCCAACGAGAGGCGAGGGGGCAAATCGGGGATCGAACAGAAATAAAAGTGGACGTAGCATCTTGCGCAGCGGAAAAAGCACACATGATGTGTTCTCATACAAAAATCAAGACCACTTACTGCTGTCGCCCGGAGTTGTTGCTGTTGCCACGGCCCGAGGATACCTGCCGATTCAAATGGGCTGGCGGCGGCGTCCGATCTTGCGGCGGACCACCGCCGTCCCCTGCAAAGATGCCTTGAGGGGATGACGACGGATGACCGGAGCCGGCGGCGGCCGACGTCGCCGTCGTACCGCTAGCGGTCGTGGCCGCCGACTGGCCGTCGAGGGGCGGCTCATCGCCCTTGTTGCCCAGGCCGAACCGCCACATCGTTAAGGGTGTGTGGCTGGGTCCACCGATACGTTGTGTGCCGCCCGCTTGAATGGATATGCGATTATGGCGTGTATGCGATGCCCCATCATTTCGCTCAACGCCCGCATCTTTGCGGACTGCAGAAAACAAACCGAAATGGCCCCTTTCCAAAAGAAAATGGTCACAAATAAAACAATCCGTCGCTCTGGATTTGAGTAATTTGACATTTTGACATTATAAGTCACTCTTAACTTTGTTCTTCGCAGTTGACTACAATAGTTATTTTACATTCAAAGAGATTCCTTTGGCGGATTACTAAAATAAAACTACTCCCCGTCATCCGTCATGATGAATAATGATGAAACATCATCATGAAGCCGGATACGGATGGCGGAGCGGAGGCAGCGGAGGAACAACAACTCACTGATGACCACATGTACTACTAAGTCTCTAGCTACGTAGTACTCCTAGCTACGCGCAGTACATGTTGTATTAGCTTCGAGTGGACCAGAGGTACGTACCTAGGTAGGCCTACTGCCCGAGGATACGTGTCGCGCAAAATACGGCGTCTTTTGACATGCCATCGTCATCACCAACTTCTCTGGGAGACAATGACGGCGCACCACATGTTGGCGATGGCTGTGACCCGCGACCGAAGGAACATGCGGATCTGGACTACGAGTGCACCACATCTCTGGCCACCGATCCCAAGGTGATGGACGCCCTCCGAGACCTGGATGGGATGTGGAAGACGGCCGACCCGTCCGGCCACACGTCGGTCGTTACCGATCCTCGCCAGCTCGAGGCCTTGAAGCAGATGGACGACCTTTGGCGCGACGGTCAGGAGAAAGAACGGCGGAAGACGAACAACAAGCCCAATGTCTCGGAATATTATTCCGATCGCGTTGAAGATGGCGAAGGCGTTCATTGTAGTAACAGTGACAGCAGCGACAGTGATGATGACGACGACGACGGCGATGCCAATGGCACACAATCCAATGGTGGACAGCACCTCCGAGAATCTATCTGGACCAAGCAGTCCAGTGCCACAGGAGGCAATGACGATGATGATGCCGAAGATGAATCATCATCGGACGACGAGGCGCCTTTGGTAGGTGGAAACGAAAAGAGACAAAAAGCAAACGAGACCAAGTCCCTGGGCATAGGTGGTGGCACGGCCCTCATGGCCATGGCTTTTGCCGATGCCGTTGACGAGGAGGAGGAGCGGACAAGCGGTCGGCCGCGGACCAGTCGGACGTCTCACGAGAGGAAAGACGATGCTGGCAACGCCGCCGCCACCATGCCAAGGATTAATCCTCTTGCGTTGATCGGCGGCGGTATCATCAAAAGGAATAATTCAACAATTGACGACGAAGGTGCATCGGCACCTCTCTCTCGTAACATGGATCGGAGAGGCGGCGATGACGATGACAATAATTCGGATTCCAATGGCAAAAGAGGGCCCGCACGAGGTGCACCATGGGCAAGGAATAAATCCGAAGTAAAGATGGAAGGAATTGGGAGCGAGGATTCCGAACAAAGGAAGCGAAACGCTCGGCGCCTATTCTCCCGAAATGTGAAGGACCTGGAGCGTTCTGAAAAATTGACGCTGGAGAGAATGGACATTGCAGGAGAAGAGGATGGCAAGAAACCATTTTGGGATACCAAGGTTGGAAAGATCGCCAAGGGCATCCTCGTTCCCGACATGTATGGTGACGAGGCAATCGAAGAAATTGAAGGAGACCAAAGCAACCGGCGGAAAGGCAAATATGGTCATTTGTCCATGGACGAGGACGATGAGAAGAAGATCGGTGCTTCAAATGATAAGAGAAACAGATCTAGGAAAATTGAATCGATGGGCTATGATGATGACAGCAAAGCACTCGAGGAAACGCTTCGAGATCAAATCCAAATGCTCGGAGGGCAGGTAATGGATCTGGAGACCAATCTCATGGAGAAGACAGACGAAGTATCAACGCTATCCGCTCGTGTGGAAAAACTAGAATCAAAGCTAGCTGAATACGAAGATGCAGAGTCGAGCCAGACTGAAGAGGAGGCGGAGGCTTGATCGAATCTGATCGAATTTAATTCTTAATTTGTACTTTAAAGGTTCTATGAATCGAATCTTCTAAAAAAATAAACTTTTCTGATACCAAACGCCTTTACATTCCCCCCAAGCGCCACATCCCACCGTTGGAGCGTTGCAGAATCCAGTCCAATGCGAACGAAACTGTGGCCTCTGCATTCCGTTCGGCCAGAATATCGTGATAAGAGCCCTCTTCTTTTCGGAAAGCTCGGTCCGATGTTGATGTCTTGGAATGTTCCAAGAGAAACTCAGTTCCAGAAATAGGAACCGATCGATCATCACTCCCATGACAAACGCAGAATGGAACCTTGAGAGATGGGATAGTTACTTCCCTAGCATGTTCAAGGGCTGTTATCATCGCCGCAGCAGTCCCCAATCGAAAGGCCTTACCACAACCTGATAGATTCAAATCCTTGCTGTGATCCGACGTTTGCAACTTTTTCACTTCTGAATCTGACCATATCGCGTCGGCATTGACTGGGTTGGGCATGAAAAAAGGAACCCATGTTGGGGCAAGTGGGGCGAGAACATAACGCAGGGCATACGTTATCGGCCAGGGTGGTAGGTCGCCGATAATTGCCGGCGCGTTCACAATAAATCCTGAAAATTGAGGTGGCGGAGGCATTGCCAATTCGCAGTCGTCGTTTCCTTTCTCAGCGGAACCGCTCAGCGCCTCCTTCATATCTTGCCACTTTCCCGCGAGGTTAATTGTAAGATTTGCGCCATACGATTCGCCACCGACGAATAACGGCACGCCCTCATGTTGCTTCGCAGCATATCTCGCAAAGGCTTCCAAATCGTCCCGGTTGACTGTCCAATCGGCCTTGGGGATGAAGAACCGCGTTCCCTCCGATATGCCATGGCCAGACATATCAGGAGTGTAGAGGGCGATGCCCCTCTTCAAACACTCCTTTGATAGCAAGGCAAAGTTGGTCACCCGCCCACTGGATAGCTTCCATGCGATGCCGCTGTTTCCTTGAATGCCGTGCTGATAGACCAGCACCGCCTTGATCTTTGTGCGACCCGAAGGGACATACTTTCGGTAGTGCATCCAGCGCTCTCCATCCGGGCTCTTGAGCCATCCATGTTCAACGCCGGGCAAGAGGGCATCGATCACCTCAAGATCGGCAGCGGTA
>Ga0115006_10000917_pt1 | contig 17297 bp, 4 predicted proteins | sample ArcOceMetagenome_3_FD_88943 | JGI IMG/M metagenome (GOLD analysis project Ga0115006, IMG submission 88943) | Marine eukaryotic phytoplankton communities from Arctic Ocean - Arctic Ocean- Svalbard ARC20M Metagenome | ecosystem: Environmental > Aquatic > Marine > Oceanic | place: Arctic Ocean...
CATGCTCGTTATCCACCTCGGCGGAGCCTCTCACGCTACCGGCCGGCCCGCCGACGCGGCTCCACATCGTGGCGGCGAGACCTCGTCCGCCGCGCTGCTGCAGACGGGCGAGCGCTATGCGGACACGCCGCAGCTCCGCGAGTGGCACGGGCTTCTCGCAGAGTACTTCAGGCTGCCCGCCTACCCGCACACGCGGCGCATGCCCGCGTTGCTCGACTCGGACACCGAGACGCCGGCGCTCCGTCACATCGAGAACGTCTCGCACCCCTCCACCGGCGCCGCCTGGCGAGTCGCCAACCAGGAGTTCACGGACCAGTTTGCGGTGAGGTGGACCGGCGACATCTACGCGCCGGTCGAAGGCAGCTACGAGCTGGCCACCAACTCGGACGACGGCTCGCTCCTCTTCGTCGACGGCCAACTCGTTGTCGACAACGACGGGCTGCACGGCATGCGGAGACGATCGGTGGTCCTGCATCTCGAGGCTGGCTGGCACCCCGTCCGAGTCGAATTCTTTGAGAATTTCGGAGGCGCCGGCTGTGAGCTACTGTGGAAGCGGCCCGACATCCCGGCGCCGTTCGCGCCGGTGCCGAGCGGTGCACTCCGCCCCTCCTTTGGGGGCGATGACCACTACGGGTGTTGCGACGCCGCCTGCTGCAAGGCCAACATCGTCACGAATCTCAAGGACGACACGCGCTGCGGCGCACTTGCGTGCGGCTGCAAGGACCGCTACGTGGGCGGCCGAACGTCGCACTACTACGGGTCCGAGTGTACGATCCAGTGCGTCCATGGGCGATGGGACGGCAAGACGGGCTGCAGCTGTGAGCCCGGCTGGTTTGGCTTCTCCTGTGCAAAAATGTCAGACGATGATTAGCGTGGGAGGTGAGAGGTCAGCAGAGCGTGAGAGCAGCGTCAGCCGTTTCAGTCGAATGCTAAGACAATAATGAAGATTGACTAGACATTCTCTCTGTCGATACTCACTCGACAAGAAATCTTTCTCCTGACGCTGACAACTCCCTGACGTGACAACGTGACAGGGTCACGATGGCAATGGTCACGACCCCCCCTCGGGATGCTGCCCAAGGACGGGTGAGTCGAACACCGCGTCGCTGAGGTTGGCGAGCGTGCCCCGAAGCTGGTCGTCGTCGGCGGCGAACGGGTTGTTGGCACCAGACGAGGCCGCGAGCCCAAACGGATTGGCCGCGCTCGGCTCGGCTGCCGCGCCGTCTCGCGGCATCACGGCTGGGTCACCAAACGGGTTCGCTTCCAGTGACGCCGGCCGCCCCCATGGGTTGGCGGTCATCAGGGGCGCGACGATGGCGTCCGCGGCCGCACCGTCGTCGCCGCCGGCTGCCCCTGCCCGCGGTGGCGACGGCGTCGGCGAAGCCGACCAAGGATCCGGGGCTGGCGGTGCGGCTGCCGGTGCGGCTGCGAGCGCGTCGCCGTTGGTGGTGGCCTCCGACGGCGCGCACGGCGAGGGCGGCGGCTCGGGGGCCTCTTTCTTCTCGAGCAGGGCGTCGAGGTGCGCCGCCATGGCCGTCGTGTCGGGCTCGGTGCGGGCCCACGGGCTGCCGACCACGGGCGCCATGCCGCTCTTGCTGCGCAGCACCGGCGCGCAGTCGGTGCAGACGCGCGTCGGCTTGGAGACGCCAAACTTGGGGATCGCCACCTTGTCGGCCGAGCAGTCACCGCACGCGATGCGCCCGCAGTGGCGGCAGTGGTGGCGGCGGTTGGACGAGCTGAAGGCGGCGGAGCAGAGCTGGCAGAGCGGTGCGAGCTGGTCGGGCAGCCACGGCGGCGGCTGGGCGATGCGCGCGAGCATCTGCTGCTGCACCGACGCCGGCACCGCCTTGCCGCCTCGCAGCGTCTTGGGCGCCACGCGCGAGAGCGCGCACAGGCCCTCCACCGACGGCACGTTGGGCGAGGCGCCGCAGCTCACGAGGGCGAGCGTCAGCTCGCTGTGGCCGCGGAAGGCCGCGAGGTGCAGCGGCGTGTGCCCCTCGCGGTCCTGCAGGTTGACGGTCGTGCCGTGCTCGAGGAAGAGCGCCAGCGTCTCGCCGAAGCCCTCGCCGCCGGGGCGGTCGCACAGCCGGTGGAGCGGCGTCTGCTTCTGCACGTAGTCGACGGTGTTGACGCGCGCGCCCGCCTGCAGCAGCTGGCGGCACGCGAGCAGCGGCGCGACGCCCCACACGGCGTGCTGCAGCGGCGTGAAGCCGCCGGCGTCGCGCTCCTCGAGCAGCGCCCCCTCGGCGAGCAGCAGCGCGCAGCTCGCGGGGTGCGTCGCGCACAGGTGGAGCGACGTCTCGCCGGTCGGCACCATCTTGGCCTGCAGCTGCGCCGAGTGCCTGAGCAGCAGCTCGATCAGCGGCGGCGAGAGCTGCTTCGCCGCGAGGTGGAGCGGAGAGGGCCCGCCGCCCGCGGGCATCCGGTTGGGGTCGGCGCGCGCGAGCAGCAGCTGCTCGGCCGCCTCGCGCTTGCCGTGGAGCGCCGCCAGGTGCAGCGCAGTGTAGCCGTGCGCGTTGGGCAGGTCGGCCCCGTCGCTGTTGCCGAGCAGCAGCGCGAGCTGCGTGTCGCAGCCGTCGCTCGCCAGCTGGTGGAGCAGCGAGTTGCCCTCGCGCGAGAAGGTGCTGCACCCGCCTCGCTCCTTGAGCGCGCTCGCCGCGCCGGCGTGCTCGCCGAGCACCGCGCAGTCGAGCGGCGAGCGGGCCTGGTCGTCCTTGGCGTTGAGCGCCGCGCCGCGCTGCGCGAGGAAGGCGCACGCCTGCGCGTCGCCCGCGCTCGCGGCCGCGTGGAGCAGCGTGCCGCCGTGGGCGCCGCCCGCCGGCTGGAGCGAGGCGCCGGCGTCGAGCAGCAGGCCGCACAGCATCCAGTTGTGCCGCGAGAGCGCCACCTGCATCGGCGTCGTCCCCGCGAAGATGCCGCCGGCCGGGTCAGCCGGAGCGCGCTCGTCCACGCCGCAGCTGAACGGCGGGCCGAGCAGCGCCTGGAGCAGCTCCTGCGGCGCCATGAAGTTCTGGCCGTAGGCGAAGCAGTGCAGCGGGTGCGAGCTGCGCTGCGCGAAGAGCCACACCTGCTGCGGCGCCGGCAGCAGCGAGAAGGACTCGACGCGGCTGACCTGCTCAAATTGCCGCGCGGCAAACCTGCCGCACGCCTGCTTGAGCAGCTGCGTCGAGTCGCGCGGCGCGCTCAGGGCGAGGCGCGCGTGCGCCTCCTCGCGGGCGCACGCACGCAGGATGTCGCAGACGGTCTGGACGGAGAGCTGCGCCGCGAGCGCGCACGCGCAGCACTCGTCGAGCACCGGCAGCTGCCACTCCTGCGCCTGCGACCGCAGGCTGAGCAGCTGCTCCGCGCTCGCTCCGGGCGGCAGGTCGTCGGTGTACAGGAAGCACAGGATGCCATTCAGCGCGTCGCGCTCGGCATCCACCACGAGCCGCGCGCCCTCGGGCGCCTCGGCGAGCAGCGCCCCGAGGTAGGAGCACCTGGCAGAGATGACCAGACGGTGCACGAGCACCTCGTCGCCCGTCCGCGCCTGCAGCCGCACGTCGCCGTACCGCTTGGACTCCCAGAGCGCGACGAGCGAGGCGCGCATGTCGCTGGCGAACGAGGAGGCCGCCCGCTCGGAAGGCTCGATCAGCGGCGGCGGCGGGCCGTCCGCCGCGGCGTCCTCGGGAGGCTCCGGCTCAGGGAAGCTCGGGATGTCCCATTCGAAAGGGCCGGGGAAAGTGGACCGGGTGGCCATGGGACGCAGCCGAGAAGGAGGAGATGGCGACTCCGCGGGGCCAGCCAACAGAGCGCTGGGCCTGGGGTTGATGCGGTGGCCCCACCGTCAGCATTAATTTTAGTAAGCTAACTCCTGGTCGCGACTAGCCTCAGATGGGTGGTTCTCACCGTATCTCAGACATAGCTACTCCCCCCACCACCCACACAACAAACAAACCCACCATCACACCCACCCCGTGGACAACTGTAGTAACACCAGCGCACTTGCGAACTTCGTGTCCAACGGCCATCTTCCGCCAGCGACCCGCCAGCGCCGCGACATCCGCCAGCGACATCCGTCAGCGCCGTTACTACGATGCAGCAGCTCGACCCAAGCTTGGCGTCGCAACTCAAGGGCACTGGCCCGGGCGGCATGCCCACGCAGGCGGACGCAGCGCAAGCCCAAACCAAACAGGCGGAGGCGGAGAGCCAGCGGCAGGACCTGCTCACAAAGGTCATGGCGCCCGACGCCAAGGAGCGCCTGGCACGCATCTCGCTGGTGAAGCCCGACAAGGTGCCTACCCTCCCCCCGCACCGCGCGCCGCTCGCTAGCGGCGACGCCCTCACCTCCCACTCCCGCTCCCGCCGTGCCACAGGCCCGCAAGCTGGAGGAGATGGTGATGATGATGGCGCAGCGTGGGCAGCTGCGCGAGCAGCTTTCGGACGCGCAGCTCAAGCAGATGCTCGAGCAGATTGGCGGCGCGGAGGTGCGAACGAGCGGCCCCCGCCCGGCAGCCCTCCTTGTTGCCCTGCCGTGAGCGCGCGCGCCTGTGTTCTCCGTGGCAGGGACCGGGAGCGTCTGAAATCAAGTATGATCGGCGACGCTTCGTTGACGACGACGACAGCGACATTGATCTGGATGGCTTGTGAGCGGCAGGTGCGGGCTGCATCCTGGTGCTTTCCCCGTGTCCGCGCCATGCACGAGCGGCGCCGCGTGTGCATTCGTCTGCTCCTTTAGCCGGTGTGCGGTGTCGTCTGGCGCGCGTTTGCGTGGCTTGCGGTTGGTAGAGTTCGTGTGAGTTTCTCATATCACAGGCACGCCGACACTGACACAACAACACGTTTGCCGTCACCGCATGTCCCCGAGCCAGGGGACCGCCTGAAGGCCGTCCGGAAGATGATTTCCTCGCGGCGACTGCCGCGCCGGCGCCTCCTCCGGTTGGTCCATCCCTCGATACGCGTGGCCCTTCGTGGCGTGCAACAGAGCGAGGTAGCTTCGGCCGTACGAAGGACTGCGCCGCGCAAAGCGCGCGACCTCGTGCTTCAGAGACAGGAGCGTGCCGTAAAAGGCCAGCACGCGCTCCCGCTCGCCGGGTGCGAGATCGCCGTCGCCACCGACGCCGTCGCCGCCGCCGCCGTCGCCGCCGCCGCCGTCGCCGTCTCCAGGCCCACCTCGCGGCGCGTCGTCCAGCCCGTAGACCGCCCGCAGCAGGAGCGAGCTCGCCGCCTGCTGTACCGCCAGGGGAGCGTCGAGCATTGCGGTGCGCAGCAGCGTCGCGTCGGGCGTCGAGACGGCGTCCAGGAGGTCCGCACATGCGCGGTGGTTGGCGGATGGCTCAAACGCCTCGTCATCCAGCGGCTCGCCGTCGGCGGGGCCGTCGCACAGAGACGTGAGGGCGTGCATCACGGTGGGCAGCAGCTTGGAGAGCGTGGGCGAGCACGCGTGCGCCAGCACGCCGAGCACAAAGTCGAGCCCGTGGAGCAGCGCGCTGGATGCCATGGCGGCGTCGATCTCGCTCAGGCGCCACGCCTCCGCTTGCTCGAGCAGCAGACGCACGGCATAGTTGAGGTGCGCGGCAGCAAAGGTGTGCTGCTGCAGTTGCCGCCGCGCGTTGTCCTCCATCACTTGCTGCACCGCCAGGGCTGGAGCCGACGGCGGTTCCTCCTTCTTGGGCGGCTCCTCCTCCTCCTCCGACTCGGAGGCGCCGGGCACCGTGTCGGGATCGACAGCTGCGGCCCCGGCCTGCTTGCCACGGGCGCCGCCGTCCTGGGCCGCCGAGTCCGCCTCGCCGCTTTGGGCCGGTTGCTCCTTCGTGTCGAGACGAGCGCCCTCGGCGACAGAGCTGGCGCCCACCCGTATCTGCTCATACACGAGCATGTAGGCGCACGTGGAGTAGCGCGTCTGCGTGGCGTGCTCGGGATCCGAGCCGAAGCCCTCCGCCTCCACGACGCTCGCGTCGATCTCGTGCACACGCGCGTCGTTGAACTCGAGCCAACGCTCGCCGACGCGGCGGAACGAGAAGTAGTGGCCCGACTCGGTCTCGCCGCTGTGCACGACGACTCCCACCACTCGATACTCCGTGTTCTCGCTGCCGCCGCCAGCCGTCGCGTCTCCCGTGCCCTGCTGGCCTGGGGCGCGGCAGTCATCCTGCCCACTGCCAGCGACGCCGGCCGTGGCTGCGGCCGGAGCAGCGGCCGTGCTTGGCGACGCGCGGCCTTCGCGCCTGGCAAGGCCAGCGGCGGTGAAGGGCTCGAGGTCGAGCTTGTCGGGGAAGGCGCAGCGCGAGGAGAGCTTGACCTTGCTGAACGTGTCCAGATCAAACTCGAAGCGCTTGAGCTGCAGCAGCAGCGTATGCGGCAGCCGGCCGAGGCACGAGCGCTTGGTGGCGTCGACGGTGCGATTCGTCTTCTCGTCCATGTAGCCTTGCAACGGCTCCCCGTTCACCAGCTGGCGCAGCGCATCCTCGATGGTCGCGTTGCCCTTGACCTCGAGCGGCAGCACGCGATACGCCTCCTCGCGCTCTCGCCGCTGAAACTCGCCCGCCTCGTCTTGCCAGAGGAGCTGCTCAATTCGGGCGCCACCGAAGACCTCGTCGAGCAGCTTGGCAGAGGGCCCCTTTTCCAACGCCGGCTCGACCTGGGCGAAGAGCTCATTGAGGAACTCCTCGGCGTCCTTCTGCTCATGCGGCGCGAGCGGCTGCCCGTCGAAGTCGCGGAAGGCGCGGCAAAACGCCGAGGGCTCATGGCAGCCGCGCGTCGACTCCTGTAGCGTGGCGAGCATCCGCTGCAGCTCTTCGAGCATGTCGTGGTGCTTGCCCGCGCTCTCGAGTGGCGCACGCAGGAGGCCCTCCCTGAGAGGCGCCACCATGAAGAGCTGCTGAACGAGCGCCGCCATGTAGCACGTGCAGCCCAGGTTGACGATGCCAATGTAGCCGGTGGGGCTCACCCAGTCTGGCTCGTCGTCGACGCCCCAGTCGTCGGACCACATCTCCGCCTCGCCCACGAGCGGCGAATGCAGCGGCCGCAACGCCGCCAGCAGACCGCCGGCGTGCCCCAGGCCGCCCTCGGCGAGCGCCAGCAGCAACGAGTACGCCGAGGCCCGGGTCGTCGCCAGGGTCGCGAGCGGCGGCGCGCGCCTCGCGGCGGGCGCCTTGAAGACGTACGGAAACAGCACGTCGCGCATGGTCAGCTGCATCACATGCCGGCCATGCTTCGCACGCAGAGCGGGGTGTCGCAGCAAGAGACACCGCAACAGGAGCAGCAGCCCGTTGAGCAGCGCTTCTGCCTGTTCGCCGGGCGGCTCGCGGCCGGCGACACCCGCGACGCAGACCGAGTCTCGCTTCGCGAGCTGCAGCATCTGTAGCAAGGCCCGCTCGAAGCCGTCGAAAAGGAGCCTGGTCGGAGTCGAACCGTCCGCCGGCTCATCGGTGGAGCCATTCGCGGCCTCGTCGAGCCCGCCGGCCTCCGAGCCCGCCATGAGGAGGTCCTCGAGCAGGGCAAAGTACTCGGCGCATCGGGTGGGCTCGCGGCGCGGCTCGTCGAGCGCACCCAGAAGAAGTCGCAGCAGCGCGGCGCGGGTGCCTTCGCATTCCTGCGAGAGGCGTTGAAGCGCGAGCGCTAGGCGCAGTCGCGCCTCCTGCGGCGCCCGCAACAGCGCCCCGCGCATCCAGCGCGGCGTGTCCGGCTCGCCCAGCCAGCCCTCGCATGGGTTCGGCGACGGCGCCCCGGCGGGCTGCAGACTCGCTACGAGCAGCTGCAGTGCGCGCTCGGACAGGGGCTCGCCCTCGACAGCCAGAGCGGCCGCGGGCGCGTCAAGCGCTTCGAGGTCGGGTGGGCCGCCCGCCGCGGCCTCGAGCAGCCGCATGCTCGCGTGCACGAGCGCCGATGGATTGAGCGCCGCACGCACCTCGGCGAGAAGCGGTGCGCCTGGCTCCGCGGCGGCGAGGCTGGCGAGCTGGTGCACGAGCAGGGCGTGCTCTCGGCGCGCCGCGCCTGTGCCCACCCAGGCCGGAACCTCGGCGATCGCTGCGCCCGGGCTCGACGCCGCCCCGCTGGCGGCTGCTACCGCGGGCGCCGCGCAAGCCGCGGACAGGAAGACGAGCACGACTCGGATCAGCTGCGCTGCCACCGCACGCATCGCGAGTGGCAAGACGGCCGTGGACGCTGCGGAGAGGTCGTCGGCGAGGCGCTCCCGCTGCAGCATACCGCACAGCTCGCGCAACAAGCCGCCCCGCACCAGGGATTCTATCGAGCGGCCTCGCTCGGCGCGGCGAGACTGGCCTGTGCCGCCCTCCTCGAGGAGGGTCGCGTTGAGGGCGCGAAGCGCGTAGAGCAGCCGGAAGGGTGGGCCGGCCACCAGACCCCTGCTGACCTCGCCGAGCAAGCGGAGAGTTGGAGGCATCTTGGCGAGCAGGTTGTACGCGAGAAGTGCCACTGGCGGCTCAGCATCGAGCAGCTTGACCAACGTTTGCATTCGCTCCGGCTGCGAACCGATCAGCGCGAGCGGCTTGAGGGCCGGGGATGGAGGGGCGGTGGTCGAGGTGTCGCCCGATGGCGTCTGCGGCTGTGTGGGCGTCGCCGGCCGCTGGGCACCCGCGGGCCAGCGTGCGGGGGGCGGCCGACGCGGCGATGGGGCGGCGGAGGCGGCGCGCGACCCTGATCTGGGCTGTTGTGGCGACACAGGTTGGCTGTTGACGGAGCATAATGGGCTCGTCGGCGCCGAAAGCGAGACGCCGCCGCGATGCGACAGTGGCGATAGGGGCGCGAGTCCGCAGTCTCGACCCCATGCGTACGCCGGCGGCGGCGAGCTGGGTGGCGTCGAGATGGGGGGCGGCGCCAAGGCCTCCAGTGGCACGGTTCCTTCTCTGCTCCCTCCGGCGCTGGCGGAGGGCGGCAGACGCAGGGCTGGCCCTCGGCCGTTGGACGCTGGCTCCGGCGAGTCCGGCGGCGTGTCGTCGTCGTCGTACAGGTGCGATGCACTCGCTGCCTTGACCGCTTGCGGCAAGGCGGGCGATGGCGAGTCCTGGAACCGTTTGGCGGGCACAGACGGCTCGCACGCGAGCACGAACATGCGCAAAACGTGCAGGCAGCGTTCTTGCTGCCCCCCAAGAGCAGCCCCTTTGGCAGGAGCGTTGCCCGGGACACGGTGGCCCACGTCCGCGTGCTTGGCCTTGAGGGCCGCCAGCTTGGTGAAGCACTCCGCCACGAATGGCGCACGCAGCGGCACCGCAGAGCTGTCACGCACAAGCATCGTGACTGCTGATTGATAGACGTCCAGCTCGCACGCATGCAGAGCGACGTGCCACAGCGCCTCACTTGCCCTTCGGCTGCCACCGCCAAAGCGGGCAAACCGCGCAAAGCATAGCAGCGCCGCAAGCGAGGAAGCCAGCAACGGCGCGGCGTCGCACATGAGCTCCTCAAAGACTCTTCGGTTCTCCAGGCACTCGGCCGGCAGATCCTGAAGCCATTGGAAGAAAAGGTCGCGCGCCGCAAGGTTGGGGGAGAAGGCCGACCACAGAGCGGCCATCTGCTCCCACTGCAGGCGCATCTCCGCCTCACGCAGCACAAAGGCCAGAAAGTCGAGGCGCTCCTGCAGCAGCAGGCCGGCACCGCAAGCGTGGCCATCCCCGTGCTCGCGCCGAGCTTCCGACGCCCGCGAGAGACACCGCAGCAGCTCGGCGTGCGCCTCGACGAGCAGCACGCTGGCGAATGCGCCCGCCTCGCCCGCCTCGGCAGCAGCTTTGGGCCCGGGCACTGATGCGTCGGCCTCTTCCGCAGCCAGCGGCGCGTAAAGCTTGGCCCGGGGCAGTCTCGGCAGGAGCAGGCGAAGGCACCGCAAGACGTTGACGACGCCCTGGCCGTCATGCAGGCGGCGCAGGCAGCGCGCCAGGTACGCGTTCTGCAGCTCGACGGTGCGCCTGCTGTGCGCGGGCGGGGCGTCGAGCGGGTGCCGCGCGCTGGGCGCGCTGTCGTCGCGCTGCTCCGCCGCGGAGATCAGCTCGCACAGTGAGCCGAGCGCGAGCGACTGCAGCTGCGCCGCCTCGTCGGTCTCGACGCCCAACTTCCAAAAGGTGGCCGCGAGAGGCGAGGCCGCCGCCGGCTGCGCGAGCGCGAGCTCGAGCAGCAGCCCGAGTAACGAGGCGTCCACGTGAGCGGTAGGCAACTCGGCGACGAGCTCGAGCAGCCGGGCGACGACCTGCTTGGAGAGGTGCGGCGCGACATCGGAGAGCGCCGCGGCGAGTGCCGAGCGGATCGTCGCGTGCTGCTCGATCATCGAGCGCCAGACGATCGAAAGCAACGCGTCGCTGAGCAGGTTGTGAGTGGCGAGCGCGGCAAGTGCCGGGGTGCAGCGTTTGAGGAGCTCATCGTGCATCCCCTCCGTCGACAGTAGCCGCTCGACGACGCCCGCGTCCGCGACCCATCGTGCGGCGTCCTCGTACGCCAGGGCGCCCGTCGGCGACCATTCGTGCTCCTCGTCCCAGGAGTCGCCGCCGCGCCCTCCGCGCGTCACTTGCACGGAGGCTCCATCCATCAGTGGCATCTGGGGTTGGGCGGCGGCTGCTGCCAGCGTCGCGTTGAGCATCGTCATACCCATCAGCCGCCTCTCGAGAGCCGGGCAACGCAGCAGGCGTGACGCGAGGTGCAGCGCGCACCGCTCCATTGCGATTGCGCTGTCGGCCGGCGGCATCGCGCCCAGCTGCAGCTGGCTGACAAGCTTCAGCAACCTGCCGAGCAAGGCTCGGCTCACCTCGCGATCCGAGAGCAGGGCGTCACTCGCTCCGATCATGGAAGTCGTGGCTGCCGAGGCCAGCGCGGAGCACAGCTTCCGCTGCACGTCGGGCCTCAGCAGCTCAACGATGCAGTCGAACGCGTCCAGCATTTCGTGGAGCGTCATCAGGTCCAGCGCGCCCGGTCTGCCCGCGAGCGCAACGGCAGCTGAAAGGCCGCCGCACCGGCTAAACTCGTCGAGGTTGCGCCGCAGGAGCGCGGGGACCCAGCCGATGTCGGCAGCGGCGACCTGTTGCCCGAAGGAGTCGCCGTTCTCGTCCTCAGCGTCGGTGGCTCTTTGCGCGTCGTTGGCATCCGCCTCCTCGAGCTCGTCGTCGAGTAGGTAGCTGCTGCGCAGGTAGAACTCGTGAGAGCTCTCCATGAGCCTGGCGATGCTTCGGAAGAGGTCGTGCGGGAAGGGCGGTGGGTCGTCAGCCTCCGCCGCGGCTGCCTCACGGCACCGGTGCGCAATGTATGCAAGGCAGCTCTGGAAGAACCGATTGACACGCAGCACGGCAGCTGGTTCGAGCGGGCCGCGCTTGAGAAGCGCCTTGATCAGAAGCGGCAGCGCCTGGTCGAGCGACGCACGCTCCTCATCGTCATTGAGCGATGCACGCTCCTCCTCGTTACTGTGCTTTATGAGATATCGAATGCGCTCCTCACAGCTGTCGAGCGCAGCGGCGCTGAACGGCGAGCGGCGGGCGGCAAACCGATCGTCATCGGTACGGTGCACTGTATCGGCGGCCAACATCGTGCAGCCGCGCTCTTGGCGGCAAAGGCACCCGGCCGATCGCGATGCTCGCTTGGGAAGAACAAGGCGACCAACAACAACAACAACACGCAGCCTCCTGCCGTCCGCCCGTGAATCATATACAACAACTGCGCAACGCACCTGTGAGACGGTTGGCATGCCACACGCACACACACCCTTTGATGGTCACTGCCATGACGGTACTGGGAATTTGGCCTCCCCTGAAGCCAACGTACTGGCCAAGACGCCCGCCTCCCGGCTCCCGGAGCCGAGAGGGGGCCGGCCGAGGAGGAAAAGAGAGCCAGAGAGACCACGTGGATCTCCATCTGCCTCGCGGGCTGAGGGCTCAGACCTCAGTCATGAGCGCCGGCAGCGAGTCGCCGATGTTCACGCCCTCGAGCGACTCGTGGGCGCCAGCCTTGGCCGCCTCCAGCAGCGCGTGCTCCGCATCCGCATCGCTCAGGCGGCGGCCCACCGTCACATCGGGGACGTCCGCCATGTCGATGTCTCCATGGGCGTCTCCGGCCGCCCCAACGCGGTCAGCCATGGCCTGGTTGATCAGGTAGTTTGCCGGGTAGTCGCCGTCAAAGTGGCCGTTCGCATCGTAGTGATCGGGACTGCGAGGAGGGCAGGGCGGGATGAATGAGTGGCGAGCTGCTGGCAATGCCAATTGGCGCGGCGGCGCTGGGCAGGACAGCCGGCCAGCGGTTGCCCGCAGCAATTGGTACGCGGCGCACAGGCGCTGGCAGCAGAGCCGGAGGCTGCTGAGGACGCACGCAGCATGGATTTGTGTGTGTGGGCCGGCGGGCACGGCCAGCAGAGCCGCCATGCAGCAATGGCGCGTCCGCGTATGCCCCCCGTCCCCAAGCCCCTGTCGGAGGGGGGGCGTCAGCGTACTTTTGGGTCTGGAAGCCGACGTTGTATTGCTGTCCAGGCTGGCTGGCCTGGCTGTGCGGCCCCGTCGAGTACTCGTTCGCGCCGCCCGCCCCCTGGGCCAGGTACTGAGTGCCACCGAAGGCCGCCGCCTCGACGACGCAGAGCGCCAGCACCACGGAACGCATGGAGCCAGCTGAAAGGCGATAACTGGCGGCCCTGACGGGTATGGGCGTGCGGTGCTTTGCTAAAGAGATAATTTTTTGCGGGTAGCGAGTTCGCTCCGCAGGATCCAACTTGAGGTGATTAGGCGAATCAAGCTTTGCCTCTTACCCGGTTTCTGACAAATTAGCAAGCTCTAAGTGAAACGTCAGAAAATATGCGTAGCGCTTGCGAGTCGACCATTCTCGCCTCGGAGAAGCTGACAGCGGCCACGAAGGCCACCTCGGCTGCAGCCACTCCGACCGAGCTGGATCGATTCCTCCACCCGCACCATTTGAGGGAGGGCGAGCGCGCTGCCCTGAAGCTCACGCGGGAGGATGAGATCGAGTCGGCCGAGATCGTGCTTGCACGCGACGAGGCGTCGCTCTCGCTGCTGGGTCGTGAGCATCGGACGCTCGTCTTGTTTGGCGGCCGGCTACGAACCGGCGGCCTGGCAAGTCCCGAGCCGCTCGGTGCGAGCGCAGCCCACGACTGGGCGAAGCTTCTTCCGTCGCAGAGCGAGGTGGAGGGGCCTGCAGGGCGCGCGGCGCACGCGGCGGCGGTGATGGATGAGCGCCGCACCATTCTGGCCTTCTGCGGCGGCGAGGACGCGGCTGGCGATCTGCTGGGCGACGTGGCGCTGCTGCACATGCGCGTGCCGGACACAGCAGCGGCGGCGGCGGCACGGCAACGGCATCGCGAAGCGAGACAGCGTCTGCTCGACGAGCTCACTGCGCTGCAGGTGCGGCAGACGGAGCTGCACGAGCAGGCGCGGAGCGCGTCGCGCCGGCTCAAGGACAGGCTGCCCGGCCCGCCGCTGCCGCTGGCCGCCTCGCACAACCCGCTCGCGGCGAGCCAGCAGCTGCCTCCCGCCAACGTGGCCGAATTGGAGGCCGTGGTCGAGGCGGCAGGAAAGCTGCTGCCCAAGCTTCGATCGCAGATGCGTGAGCTGCATCGCCTCCTCGAAGAGGTGCAAGCCGAGCCGCCTGCGCCGCGCCCTGAGTGGCAGTGGCTGCGAGTGGCAGTCTCGGAGCCAAATGAGGCACCATCCGATGAGAGCGAGCGCGAGGAGGGCGGCCACGACGGCGAGGAGCGCGGGGCGGGCCCGGGCTATGAGAGCGGCAGCACGACCCAGAGCTTCGCTCCGGCCACCGCCACCACCAAGATCGCGAGGCTCCCAGATCGCAAGGCCGCAGCCGACAAGGCGGCAACGGCGCGCAGCCCAGCTGTCGCGTTCACCCCGCGCCGGCGGCACGCCTGCACGACGGCGCGTGGGCGGCTGTGGGTGTTTGGCGGCGAGGCGTGGGTCCAGGACGGCGCGCCGCCGCCACCTGGGGCGGAAGAGAGCGCGCGGCTGCTACGGGCGAGGCTGCACGCCGAGGGAGCGCTTGACGACGACGGCTCGAGCGAGGACGAGGACGACGAGCCGTGGGGAGCGGCGCCGCTTCCGTCCGGCAGCCTGCCGCAGTCGCCCGACCACGACCCGCTCAATCCGCAGCACCCGCAGCACGCCAGCCGCCCAGCTGCCCACCTGACCCCTCCCCGTCTTCACGGGTCGGCGTCGGCCGCAGCCATCGTCGCACGGCAGCCCTTCACGGCGCATCGCGCCGATGCGCCCTGCTCCGCCAGTGCGAAGGACGGGAGCTCGCCGACCCACACCTCGCCGCCCCGCCTTATGCCAGCGGTCCCATCCTCCACGAGCGCGCCTGTCATGGCAGCCTCCTCCCCCGGGGCCGCCGGCGCCTGCCTCAAGGCTCGACGCAGCCCCACCGCTGCCGACGACGACGTGGACGACGACGCCACCGCCAGCGCCGCCGCCGCCGCCGCCGCCGCCGCCGCCGCCGCCGCGTCAGCCTCCGCCGCGACCACTTCGACCACCACGACCACCGGCGGCGGTGTTGGCTCCGCATCACGGTTGCTGATGCCTCCGCCGGCCAGGCGAGTGGCCGAGCTGCTCGAGGAAACGGGTGGCGAAGCGCAAGCGAGTGGGCAGGCCAGTGGCCTGCAGATCGGCAGCAGGTCGAGCAGCCAGCAGGGCCCGCGAGGCAGCCGGGGCAGCAGCCAGCAGAACAGCCGGCAGGGGAGCCGGAAGGCCAGCCGCCACTTGACGATGGACACGTCGTTCGGGGGCACGCAGGCAGGGCTCGACCTGTCGCCGATGATCAAGCTGCAAATGGCGCAGCAGGAGCGGCTGGAGCTCGAGGCGGCCCGCCTCGCACGACTCCAGGCCAAGGAGGCGGCGCTGCCGGAGCGACGCTCGCTGCTGCTCGCCGACGGCGCGCAACCGGCAGACGGCCTCAAGTCCCGTGAATCGCTCCAGCTCTTCAAGAAATCACTGGCAAAGCGCGACCCGTTCAGCGCTGGCGCGGGGGACGAGTTCAAGGCGAGTGCGCTGCGGCGCGTGCTTACGCAGGCACTCTCGTCCTCGCAGCTTGCCACCCCAGGCTTTGCCGCCGCAGCGGCGGCTCGGGCGAGCAGGGAGCCGCGCACCCCCACCGGCAGCGGCACGCCCGTGCGTTCTCGGCGTCCCTCGTGGCGCGAGTCCACCCCGCACTCGGAGCGCTCTCGGCGGCCCTCGTGGCGCGAGTCGACCCCGCCCTCGGAGAGCCGGCGCTCGCGCACACGCACCCCGCCTGGCGATCCGCGCCAGCCGTCCCGCAGCGGGGCGCCGGCTCCGTCTGTGGGGCGCCCTGCCTCGCCCGCGCTGCCCCCGTCGCTTCCGACCCTCCCAAAGGGTGGCCGCGCCGAGGACGCGCGATCCGGCTGGCACCCCGTGTCGCTCGACGTCGCGCCTGGCGCGGCTGAGGAGGACGGCCATGGAACAGCGCCGCCGCTGCCACGCTCGGCCTCGATGGCGCCTCGCCTCGGAAAGTGGTACGTGCCGCCGGGCGGCGGCGTGGCGGCGGCGGTGGAGGCCGCCGCCGCCGCAAAAGCCAGGGCGGCGGCGGACAAGGAGGCCAAGGCGCGTCTGCGCGTGCTCAGGGCGGGTGGTGGGCGGGAAGCCGGTGATGGCGGGAGGCTGCTCGCCCTCGACGAGCTGCTTTGCGCGACGCTCGTGTGGCCTAGCGAGGGCAGCTCCGGCGTGGTGCGCGTGGTGTGGCGGCGCGTCACGGCGAGCGGCGAACGTCCGTGCGCGCGCCTTGGCCACGCCATGTGCGCTGTGGGCCAAGGCGCTGAGCGGCTCGTTGTGCACGGTGGAATCGGCCACCGTGATGGCAGCGCCGTCAGCGGGCGCCAGCTCTTGTGGCGAGGGCAGCTGCCAGGGCAGGCCAACAGCCACGCCGTCGGCCGACGCACGCTGCTGCGCGACGTGCACGTGCTGGACGTGGGCAGCGCCGCATGGAGCGCGCCCCGGCTGCACGGGCGACCAGCGGCGCGCCGCGCCTTCCATTCCGTCACCCCGCTCGACGGGCGCCTGCTGATCTTTGGCGGGCGCGGCGGGGCCAACGCGCGTGCGGCGCCAGAGGTGGCGCTGCTCCACTTGCCGCCAGCGTCGCAGCCCCGTGCCGACGGCCTGTGGAGTCACCCCGCCTGCGACGAGGCGGCGGCGGCGTGGTGTCGCTCGCACGCTGCCTCGGCAGCTGCGGTCGACGGCGAGGTTCTGGTGCTGGGCGGCCGCTCCGCCGCGTGGGAGCCGGCCGATGGGCTGCTGCGCGTTGAGCTCCGCGGTGCGTGCACGATGCTCGGCGTGCTGCCCGAGCGGCTGCCCGCGTCAGGCGGCGTCGAGCTCGAGCTCATCGGCAAGGGCTTCCGCCTCGACGCCATCGCGGTCGTGCGCTTCTCGTGGGCGCTCGCGCCGCTGCGCTCGCGCCGGCGTGCGGGCGCGGCGGGAGTGGGTGTCCGTGGCGCAGCGGGGCAGGCGCTCGCCACGGTCGCGGCGCCGGGCGTGACAGAGGCGACCGAGGTCGAGGTGCCGGCCACGGTGCTGTCGCCAGAGCGCGCGCAGTGCACGGTGCCCGAGCTGGGAGAGCACATCATCGAGGGGCGCGTGCAGGCCGAGCTGTTTTTCCGCAGCCGTTCGGACGACACGGCCTGCGAACTCTGCTCAGGCGCGCACGACCTGATGCTCGTGGGGCACACCCACGGCCCCAGCTGCATCGTCAAGGGCGCGGGCGCCGACGGCGGCGCAGCAGGCGCGCGCTGCGCCTTCAAGCTGCTCGCGCGGGACAAGCGGAGGCGGCGACGGCTCATTGGCGGCGACCTCATCGAGGTGTGCGTGCGCGGTCCAGTCGCGGACGGAGCACTTTCGACGACGGCGAGCCCCGCGGCCAGCGACGCAGCCGCGGCCGTGGCGTCGACCGGGGCCGATGGCCCGGAACCACTGCCCTCGGCTGACGAGGGTCCTCGCATCGCGGCGTGCGACGGTAGCTGCACCGACCACGAGACAGGCGTGTACAGCCTGCAATACGCGGCGCCCACCATAGCCGGCCGCTACACGCTCGAGCTGTTGATCAATGGTGTCCTCGGCGTCCGGAGACCGCTTGTCGTCCGCCCGGCCGCGGTCGACGCGTCGATGGTGCACGCGACGCTCAGCGAGCCCTCGGCGCGCGTCGAGGCGGGCTCGGCGCTGTGGCTCTCCGTGCAGCCGCGCGACAGGTACGGCAACGACTGCCCGCTCGCCGCGGCGCGGCTCTCCCCCCAGCTGTCGCGCGCGTCATCCGCGCTCGACGGCGCGGCCCTCGCCGGCGGTGGTGGGGCGGGCCAGCCCTCGCCTGCGACGGCGCCACTC
>Ga0115006_10000918_pt1 | contig 17295 bp, 10 predicted proteins | sample ArcOceMetagenome_3_FD_88943 | JGI IMG/M metagenome (GOLD analysis project Ga0115006, IMG submission 88943) | Marine eukaryotic phytoplankton communities from Arctic Ocean - Arctic Ocean- Svalbard ARC20M Metagenome | ecosystem: Environmental > Aquatic > Marine > Oceanic | place: Arctic Ocean...
GGCGCCACCGAGTGCCTCTTCACCCTCGGCGACAGACCAGAGGCCAAATACCCGGCGGCGAAGCAAGAGTTGCGCTCCATGGGATTCGAGTCCACTGTGGACTACCTGGCGCACTGCGCACAGATGGTATTAGACAAAACCGGTTTGTTGCCGCACTGCAACGCGGGGGTGTTGACACGGGACGAGTTGGTTAAGCTACGGCGGGTGAGCGCGAGCCAGGGTTTGATGCTCGAGTCGGCGAGCGACAGACTGGTAGACACTGCGGACGCGGCGCATCACCGATGCGAATCCAAAAGGCCCTCGGCTCGGATTCGAACCCTCGACCTCGCGGGTGAGTTGCGGATACCTTTCACCTCTGGGATACTGGTGGGCATCGGCGAGACTCGGGCCGAGCGCCTGGACGCGCTGTTCGCGATTCGTGACGTCGATCGAAAGCACGAAGGGCACGTTCAGGAGATAATCGTGCAAAACTTTCGAGCCAAGGAAGGCACCCGCATGGCCGCGTGGCCCGAACCGTCGCTCGACGAGTTAATCTGGACCACCGCGTGCGCGCGTTTGATATTCGGGCCTGTGACGCACATACAGGTCCCGCCGAATCTCACCCCGGAGCCCGACGATTCGTATCCAGCCGGGACGTCCGCGACGGCGGACAGAGAGGGGTGGCGGCGGTTGCTTCGATGCGGGGTCAGCGATTGGGGCGGGGTCTCCCCGGGGGTCACCCCGGACCACGTCTCCCCCGAGGCGCCGTGGCCGCACCTATCCGAGCTCGCGCGAGTCACCGCGGAGGAAGGCTACGCGCTCGTGCCGAGGCTCGCGGCGCAGGCGAGGTACGTGGTTCAGACTCGGTCCACACTCGTCGCGAGTGACTCTTCAAACTCTTCAAACTCTTCAAACTCTTCGTGGACGCACGAGACGGACGGGTGTGAGCGATGGATCGACCCAAACGTCGCGCCGCACGTCAGGGTCCTCGCGGACTCGGAGGGCCTGTCCCGGGCATCCGCGTGGTGCCCGGGACGGGAAGAGTCGGCGGTGGACGAGGCGGCTGAGGCGTTGGAGGCGGGTAAAATCGGCAACAAAAATAAGCCGTGGCTGGCGTTACGGTCGCCGCGGCCGGTCGACATCGTCGGCGTAGACGGCGCCGTCTTCGGCGGCCGCGTCGGGGTTAACCCTGAACCCTCGTCGCGGGTCAAGGCGGCGATCGAACGGCTCAAACGACGCGGCGAGGGGCTTTTACTCGAGGGTAAATGCTCGTACGACATCGACGATTTTGATGTAGAGACGCGTTCGGATGAAGCCGCGGTCGCGACGCTTCTGCGCGCCAGGGGAGCCGACTTCGACGCCGTGTGCACCGCGGCGGACATCGCGAGACGTGAACAGTGCGGAGACGTCGTCAGTTACGTCGTCAACCGCAACATAAACTACACCAACGTTTGCACCCTATCGTGCGCCTTTTGCGCCTTCTCCAAGGGACCAGCCGCGGAGTCGCTGCGGGGTAAGCCCTATCTCTTGGCGATGGACGAGATCTCACGGCGAACGGCGGAGGCGTGGGCACGGGGCGCCACGGAGGTTTGCATGCAAGGCGGGATCCACCCGGACTTCACCGGCGCGGACTATCTCGAAATTCTCAAAGCCGCGAAGGCGGGAGCAGAGGTACGTTTATTTTAACTCTCGTACGGGCAATTAGACAGACTGACGTCGTGTTTGTTAACAGGGTATTCACGTGCATGCGTTTTCACCCCTGGAGGTTAGTCACGGCGCGTCGACGTCAGGGACGACCGTGCCGCGTTACCTTAAACGGCTGCGTGACGCGGGGCTCGGTTCACTACCAGGGACCGCGGCGGAGGTGTTGGACGACTCCGTTCGATCGATTTTGTGCCCCGATAAGCTGAACACGGCGGAGTGGCTTTCGGTTGTTTCCGCCGCGCACGGTAAGTTTATTTCAACTCTCGTATGGGCAATGTGACTGACGGGTAAGTGTTTTGTGTACAGACGCTGGCGTGCCGACCACGTCCACCTTGATGTTCGGTCACGTCGATACCGACGGTCCGGACGCGTGGGCCAGGCACTTACTGCGTTTGCGTGGGGCGCACGTCGCGAGCGTTTCCAGAAACGGCCGCGGGTTCACGGAGTTTGTCCCGCTGCCCTTCGTTCACTTCGAAGCGCCGGTGTACCGCAAAGGTGCGTTTATTTTAATCCTCTAACTGTTTGCCCATATGAACTTTGTGTTTTCCAGGCGCGTCGCGGCGGGGGCCGACGCTTCGCGAGTGTATCCTCGCGCACGCCGTCGGGAGGCTCACCCTGGGCCCCGCGGGTTTGACCAACATCCAGGCGTCTTGGGTTAAGATGGGTCCGGACATGGCGGGTGAATTGTTGCGCGCGGGGTGCAACGACTTGGGCGGTGTGTTTCTTTTTATTTCCGTATGGGCAACTAGTATGACGCCGTGTTTTGTTTACAGGGGTGTTGATGAATGAGAGCATCACTAGGGCGGCTGGCGCGACGCACGGGCAGGAGATGAGCGCGGCGCGGATGGAGGAGATCGTGGGTGCGGTGGGGCGAAGCGCGCGGGTGCGGACGACGGCGTACGGGGATGCGCCCGTTGGGAGACGGGAGGCGGCCATGCGAGCCGGGCCCCTCCTAGAGGTATAAAATAGAGCTTGTAAACTTGAAAGCATCGAAGTCGTTAGACATCATTTGTTGTAGGCACGACGAAGGACGATGGGGGCGGTGCGCCGAGCCTTCGGGTCGCTCCTCGCGCTCGGCGCGCGTCACGCGGGTGGACCAGCCTCCGGTGACGTCGCACCTCGCCTCGGGACGCGCCTCGCATCGCTTCGCGCGGTGCACACGCGGGGTGACTATCTCGGGTCGATGGGCGCCCCGATCGTCGGCGGCTCTTTGCCCGGGGGCATGGGGAACCCATCGCGTCTCGACCGCGTTCCCCGCGAGCGACGTCGGGTATACAACGCACGGGCGTGGGCGGTGACGTCGGATCACTGGCGAGGCCTCGCGACGGTCGCGGGCGAGGACGACGATGGTGGCGATGGCGCCGGGTTAGCGCCGGATGACTCGGACGATGAGGCACCACCCGCCGACGCCGACGAGGAAGAGGACATCGCCGCCTTCCACGACTCCCTCGACGACGATACGGACGACGCCACGTCCACGGTAGCATCCGACCCGTCCCACGATCGACCACGGCGCGAGATCCAACCAACCGTCACCGACCGCGACGTCGCGCAATGCCCGCTCGATCAACTCCACGATCTCGTCGAAGACTACCACGACGTCTTCGACGGAGGCGCCGCGGCGCTCGCGCTGAAGAAGATGGCGACGAACGGGATATTCCTCGTCGATACCGACGCCGTGTGGACACGATCCGTCGCCTCGATCGATACACGGGACGGGGGTACCGAAGTCGAAGGCAGCGGTGACGCATCGGTGTCATCATCGTCATCTTCATCATCAAATTCATCGTCTTCTTCCTCTCGCGAGCCCGCGGCTGGTCGTCGTAAACGAGGCGTCACTCACCCTTCCGTGGACCTCTTACTGTCCGCGGTGACCCGTGAATCCCACACGATGGGCGCGCGCGAAGCCACCAAGTGCCTCTACGCGCTCATGGTGATGAACGTCGCCAAGCCGGCGAAGGGTGGCGAATGGTAAGTTTATTTTTAAGTCTCGTATGGGCAATTCGACTGACGTCGTATTTTGTTTACAGCGTCCGAGCGCTGAACAAACGCCTGGGTGAATGCGCTTTAGACATGCACGGGCGGCACACGGCCATCGCGCTCTTCTCCTCCGCGAAGCTCCGCCGGGAGATGCGACACGTCGGACAGACGAGAGGTCAGGAATCGCTGAAGCCGTCCGACGTGGCGCTCATCGACGCGGTGACTCGAACCGCGAGGGTACGTTTATTTTCATTCTCGTATAGGCAATTGGACTGACTGACGTCGTGTTTTGTGTACAGGATGACATGAGTGTCGACGATTTGGCCAAGGCGCTGCGGGGACTGGCGATTTGGGTGGAGATGATCGGCAGGAAGGTTGGCCGGTTAACGCGCGCGATCGACGCGGTCAACGCCGGGCTCGCGCGGACCCTTTCAGGGGACGGGGACGGGGTTGAATCGCTGAAGCCGCACGCCGCGTTTTCGATCCTCTCGTCGCACAACACGCTGGCCAAGCACGGCGCGAGTCGGTCCTCCCCCGAGTCCGCGAACGCGCTCACTCGCGCGTTGGGCGCGACGCTCGATGGCGACGTGAGCGAACGGATGTTCCTCACCGCGGTGAACGCGCTGATCAAGGCGCGAAAGGCTTCGAGCGTCGACGAGGCTATATCCGACTCGTTGAGACTTAAAATCGAGGCAAAAATCGTAAACTTTTGTGCCAACACGGAGATCGCCTGGTTCCCGAGCTCCGCCCTCCTCGCGCTCACCGGCATCGGCCAGACAACGCACGGTACGTGGGATGTATCGGGGTCGGTGTACGAGGCGGTCGCGGGGTGCATCGAGCGTTTCGAAAAACGCTCCACGCAGAACGACGCCATCGCCGCGGTTTTCGCCTACCGCAAAGCGCGCGAGGCCAATCCTAACCTTCCGATGCCTCCCGTGATCGAGCGCATGCAACTCGGGCTGGACGAGGGCCTCAAGACCATGCCCCCGCACAGGGCGACGCGCTTACTGGACAGGCAGTGCTCCGTCGCGATGGACGCTTCGAACCAAGGTTCGGCGGATTCCAGGCTCGCGAAAAAAACGGGCTCCGATCGAAACGGTTCGAAACGGTTAGAAACGGTTCGTGTGTCCGGTTTAGACGTCGCGAAGATGTCCCCGGACCACCTCGACGCCGCGTTCCGCACCGCGACGGTGGGCGCACGCGAGCTGGAGGGGGCACAGCTGGCGTCGCTCGCTCGCGCCGCCGCGTGGTTCTACGCAAACGAGTCGGTTGGTTTGACTCCCCCGACCGATGACATGATCGCCGGGATCAACGACGCGGCGTCAGCGCTGGCGCAGTCCGGCACGCTGTCCACGGGTACCGCCGCCGTGCTGCTCAAGTACTTTTGCGAGCTTCGTTCCGTGGGATGGCGCGCGGGTGACCCCGCCGACGGCGGCGTTTTCAAAATTTCAAACTACGCGCTTCGAGACTTGCTCGGCGCGGCGGAGGACGGGATACACTCGTTCGAGAGCGCCGCCGTCGACGCGTTCACCCACGCGGTGCGCATGCTTGACGGGTTCAACGGCGATACCGTCGTGGGGGAACGAACGCGCGCGCGCGTGGAGTCACGAATGGCGGAGCTTCTCGAGCGTCGAAAGCTTCTTCAACCCGACTCACACCGCGCCAGAGAGGCGTACTACTTCGCCCGCGGCGGAGTGATCGGGTGCCTGGACCACTGGTCTAAAACGTTCGCCAATGTGCCAGGTCGCATGGACACCGCGTTGTTGCGCCAGTTCAAGTCGCAGATCGGCGACGCGGCGATTCACATGACCCGCGAGCAGGCTACCGATACCCTAAAGCTCGCAGCCGAGAACCGGGGTCCAATCAGTAAGTTTGTCACTCCCGCGATTGGAGCGCTGCTGACCAAGGCGCTCACGGACGCGCGATCCTCCGGCGCCCGGGGAGTTGGGACCAAGGACGTGCGTTGGGTACGGCACGACGGCGAGGCACTCGTGGCGTTGACGCGATCGGTATCCACCCTGGTGCGTAACATGGAGTATAAGCACGAACTCCGGGTAGGCAAACGACCGGCGCCGAAGGATCGGTTCGTGACCCCGGTCACCTCGCAATGCGTTCAATCGATCGCGTGGAACATAATCGGCGAATGCACGCGCGGCACACCGCTCCCTAACCCGGGCGGATACGTCGACATGCTCGAATCACTGAGCGTCGTCGGCAACTGGGGCCGCGGACGGTTCTTCCCGGAGAGCGTCAAGCCCGTCGCGGCGCTCGCGAAAAAACTCTCCGATCCCGCCGTCGTCGCCGGACTGAGTTACAATGACGTCATCACCGCGGGGAAGTGCTTCGTGGCGCTCGAAGAAACGACGGAGAACCTCGCGGGTGTCGTTCACTTCGACGCGCGTGTACTGGAAGGCGAGGAGGTTGCGGGCGCGATGAGATTGCTTCGACGGCGGACGCTGTCGGAGAATTCCCCGATGACTTCCGCGCGGGTCGCCGCGGAGACGGCGCGGCTCTCCTTCTTCCTCTCCAAGGAGGAAACGGGTGCCGACTTGGGTGCCGAGGGTGCCGACCCGGGTGTCGATGATTCGCACGCATGGGCGCAGTGGTTCGAGCGGTGCGAGCGGTGCGTTATGGGCGACGCGGACGGCGCGGGTTCATTCCTGCGGGCGCTCTCCTTCGCCGCCGCCAAATCCCCGGACGTCTTCGCGAGGCACGTCCCGGCCGGCCTGGTCACGAGGCTTCTGGACGCTTCTGGAGATGAAAAGTCAGGAGATACTCGGGCTGACACTCGGGTCAAACGGCTATCATCGCTCGCGCGTTGCGTCGGCGCCGGGGTGGACGTCCCGGGTGAAATCTTACGAACCGAAGCCGCGGCCGCGGAGTCCGAATTCATCGATCGAGTTCGTCGTCGATCGTCGAACGATTCAACCAACGATTCAGGGTTGAACGATTCCTCGGTCCGTCCCGCGGGCGCTTTGACCGCGTTCGCGACGCTCAAGTCACGCGGCGCGTACGAACCTAGCGCCGATGCGATGGCTGCGCTCACGGCGCAAGTGTTGAGGGAGGCGCCGCGGTGGTCCAGCCGGTTCGCGCACTTCGATTCCGTCGCGAGTCTAGCGTTGGAACCCGAACCGTCGGACATCGAGGGTGCCGACCCGGGTGCCGACTTGGGTGCCGATGGGGGTGCCGACACAGCTGTGCACGCGAGCCCCGTCGTTTGTTCCGCGAACGCGCCGGTTGATATCGCGGACGTTTGTGTCGCGCTGAGGTCCGCGAGTCTTCGCGGGGAGAAGCGTTTCGCTCGGGAGAATAAGCGATCCAAGTCGAATTCGAGCGCGTATGGGCAAACAGAGACGGTGAGGGCCGCGGCGGCGGCCGCGCACGCCTGCGCTCGGCTCGCCGAGTGCGGGCTTGGTTTCATCGGTGAAACGGACGTGAACGGGCACGGTTCAAAGGCGAGTGAGTGGGTGAATGTGACGGAGAGTCTAGTGGGCGGCGAGGACGGGGTTCGTTTCATCGAGTCTTTCAAGTCAGTCGCCAGGCGTAAGCACTCTGGGACGGTGAGCGCGGAGGTGAAACGGCTGAGAGCGGCGGTGAAACGGCTGGAGGCTGCGAGGCGGGAGATCGTCAACGCGGTGGCGGATGAGAAAGAGAAAGGGGAGTCGTTTGGGAAGGGTGACGACTCGAGCGGCGGCGGCGGCGGCGGCGGTGGGTTCTTCAGTTCAATCTTCGGGAGCTCATAGCCAAACAGTTCACGAAGGAACCTAATTGTACAGTTGTAACGGCAATTACGTTCATCAGACTGTTCGCCTATAGAATATTCAAATAATCTGTCGAGACCGTTGGCAAATTTTGGCAACGCTCTTCTTCTCGGACCGGTCCACGCCCCCAGAGGAACACTTCCGGCGGCGCCACGGCTCGACAGCTCCGGTCTCCGCGCTCGCGAGTCCTCCTTTCCGCGGAGATCTTCGAGCCCCGAGTTCGTTCGTCGCATCCCTCCGCGATGGGCAAACCCGACAGCGCGGCGGACCCCGTCCTCCCGGTCGCAAACTCGAGTGTGTCCAACACCGCGAATCTCACCTCGAGCCTTAAGCGCGCGCGCGCGACGGGGCTGGACCCGGGAACCGCGCTGTCGTCGTCGTTCGACTTTCTCAACGAGCACAGGCTCGGGATCAAGGTGGTCGCGCCCGAGGACAGGCCGCTGACCGACGGCGACGTCCCGCCCGCGGGATTCGCGTCCCCCGCGGTGACCGAGGCGACGACGCCATCCCCGTGCCCGGTCGTCGAGCCCGCGTCGGCGCCCGCGTCGGCGCCCGCGTCGCCGACGAAGCGCGCCGCCCGGCCGGCCACGCCCCCCGCGCCCCCGTTCGACTCCACCCCCGACGACTTCGGCTCCCCGTCCAACGACCCGAGCCGCGCGTCCCCCTCCACCGTCGCACCCGCGCGACGCGTCGTAGGATTCAGCGAACCGGACCCGACGCACTTTCCCCACCCATCCGTCGTCGCCTACTCGCGCGGACCGTTACCGCGACGTAACGCCTCCCGGGCGGCTGGATCCCGACGGTCGGCGCCCGCGGGTGCCGCGCTCCCGCTGTTCCTATGCGCCGCGGTCGGTACCCTGTGCGCGGGTGTCGCCAAAGCGGCGAAGCGAACCGGCTTCAATCAACATCCAAAGATGCAAAACACGATAAAAGTCGCCACAAACGCCGCCGTCGCGCTCCGACAACTCGGCGGCCGCGTCGTTCGCAGGGTTCGCGACGCTGGAGGCCAACATGACGCGGCGGTTGACGTTTCGCCTTCCTCGCCGCCGGTTGACATCCCGCCCGAGCTGCAGGCGGCGGAGACACTCGCCGAGCTCGTGGACGCGATCGAAGGCGCCGACGAATCCATCGGCGAATCTCCGATGGACGAATCGATCGATCTGTCACCGGGGAAAACCACAACCACGCCGCGCGCTAACGGAGTGAACGGGATATCAGAACGGGAGAAGGAGTGGCTCGTGAAGTCCCCGATCGAGGCCAACGCCGGCGCGTACGGCGAGGCGCTGCTCGAGGGCGAGGTGCTCCCGCCGCCGTCGCCGCGAGAGCGAGAGCCCGTTCAATCAGAAGCGGACGTCCAGGAAGAAGTCTTCGCCGAGGCGACACAGATCGGCCGCGACCTCATACGCGGCCTGCTTCCAACCCCCAAAGCGAAACGAAGCTGGACCCCGGGACCTTTCGACGCCGTCGACGCCGGCGGGGTTGAATCCATCTCGGGATCCCCCGGTACGCCCCCGCACGAGGACGAGACTCCGCTCGCGCCCGAAGATGCGGTCAAGATGGAACTCGCGGCGGCCATCTTCGGCGAAAGCGGCCTCGAGGTTGACATCGAGCGCCTGGGCCGCGCAGTTCCTGGGCCCGTGCTGACGGATGACGATTCCGAGCTCGACGAATATTCATCCGACGACTCCGACTACGCTCCCAGCGACGGCTCAGACTCTGAGTCCGCGTCCGAGTCCGACGAGTTTGACGAGTCTGACGAGTCCGAGGATGACGAGGTGGCGGAAGGTGCGTTTGGTCCTTCACCCGCGATGATGATGCCGGGGATGCCGGGGTCGCCGGTCGTGAGCTTCATGTCGGGCGGCGGAATGGGAGCTCCGATGATGATGGGAGCTCCGATGCCGGGGATGCCGCCGACTTTCGCGGGGATGCCGGCGGGGTCCTCCGTCGCGGGCGGTTCCCCGACCCGCAGCGCGCGCTCCCCGACGAGACCGGGTCATAAGGACACCGGCTCACCTCCCGTGCGTACCTCCGTCGATAACTCGATGGCGCTGCAACAGCAGGCTCAGTATCAGCAGGCGGCTATGTACCAGCAGTACCAGCAGTTCCAGCAGTACCAGGCGTTTGCGCAGATGATGCAGCAGCAGCAGGCGATGATGCTGGGGTGGGGCGGCGCGCAGCAGCCGCAGCATGTTAACCCCGCCGCCTCGCAAGGGACGATCTTCGGCGGCGCCGGGCCGAGGGCGAGCGTCAACGGGAGCGTCTCCTCGTTCGGAGGGAGTCAAAGCTTTGGCTTTGGCTCTGGCGGCGCAGTCGCGGCGGACGGGAAGGCGAGGGTGTCAAAGAAAGTCGCCGCGGCGCATCGACAACGAGCGGCGATGAAACGCGCGTTCATCGCGATGAAGGGTGCCGCGATTGACGAGAAGGCGACACGGAAGGCTGCGGCAAAGGCGGCGAAGCGGGAGGCGAAGGAGGCGAAGCGCGCGGCGAAGGACGCGAGGCGAGCGGCGGAACGGGCTGAAAACTTTAGGCTCGCCAAGGAAGCCGCGCTGCGCGAGCTTCGCGCGCAGCTGCAGCCCCAGCTGGCGGTCCCGGCGTGACCCGTACCCGTACCTCCCCCGCGACGCTATTCACGTATAGAAACCCGTATTTAATTAAACCTGTACTCAACGGGACCTGGGCGTGAGGCCCGAACCGTCGGAGCGAATAGCCCTTCGCTCGATGATTTGCACCGCCTGCCGATCCTCGCCCCTCTTCCGAAGCTTCCGCGCGCGATCCTTACTTTTCTGCTCGTCGTGCGCCATGCGCACGCGCTCCTCGAACGTGTGCGCCTCCGGCCGGATCAGATCCCCGAGCTCGGATTCATCCACGATGATCCTCGCGTCCACCAGCTCGCGCAGAAACCGGTCCTGCACGTCTGGCACGGAAAGCGACCCTTCGCGTCTGTTATACTGCAGCGTCACCGTGCACAGCCGCGCGTGACCTTGGTCCACGGATATACTCACACGCAGCGGCGAACCGCCGTACGCTGACCTGTGCTCGTCCCACGATACCTTGTACACGTTGTTACCCTCGACGTCCGTCTCCGCCTCTTCGCTGAAGAGCACTTTATTTTTAAGAAACTGCCGCAGCGCGTGTAGGTTCGCGCGGACGTGCAGGGAGTACCGCAGAGACATGTCCGCGGACGCCTGCTTGATCATGAACTTCATGGTGATGTGTAAACCGACGACGATGACCACGAAGACAGTCATCGATACCACGAACCAGACACCGAAAGGGTCGACGAGGTATTTCCAGAACGTTTGGCCCCACGGGGTGTCCAACGCGGACCACTCGCCGGTCATCCTGTCCAGAATGGCGAACCCGAGCGAGCCTCCGATGACAAGCTGCATGATCTGCAGGCTGCTACTGGCGCTCTCGTTACTCCTGAACAATGACTCGAGGTTGCGCGTGTTGGACTGCAGGCTCTCCTGGAGTTTGAACATCTGCATCTCCGATATGACGTCCGTATTTTCGCGAAGCGAATCCAGCCCGAGGCGCGCGCAGTGCAGCAAGGACTCCAGGTCCTTTAAACGCAGCACCAGCTCTTCCCTGTAGTCCTGCGTGTTGAGCGTCTCCAGGAGAACCTCGTACGCCGGGTCGGATTTACCTTTTTCCATCGTCTTTTGAGAAATATCAGGCAACTCGCTCGACGAACTGCGGCACTGCGTGAGCAACGAGTCCAACAAGCTCGCCTGCTTACACGCCTCCATCACCCGCCGGCGGATATCCGAGAGCTGCGACGGCTTCCCGATGTGCGCGCTGATCGCCGCCTGGATCGCGTCAATCTCCGACTCCATCTCGAACAGCCTGTGGAAGAACTCGCTGACGAAGATGCGCCGCGCCATCACCGAGCAGTGCACCACGATGAGCTGCTCGAACTTCCGACCCGCCGGCCCGGAGACGATCAAACCCTTCTCCCCACTCAACACGATCCCGCCGCCCGGTAAGTCCGCACCACTGGTGATCCGGCCGATGATCTGCATCAAGTCGTTCTCGTAATCCTCGCCGTCCATCAGCTCTTTAGCGGACACAGCCGGAGTGACCGAATCACAAAAATACGATGTGAACATGTTAAAGGCGTACTTAGCCCCGGCGAACGCCTGAGCGCCGCCGCCAGCTTGCGCCGCCTTCATGAGCTGATGCGTCATCAGCTCCTCGTCCTCCTCGTCCGAGTCGAAGTAACTGGATCGGTCGTCCTCGCTGTCGTACACCGCGGACTTTTGGCGCATGAGCATCGGCACGGATCCTCGCTTGACGGAGGAGGAAATCGACTTATTGGTACTCTTCGTCCGTGAGACGCCCGAGACGCCGACTCCGTTCGCGGCCATCGGGCTGCGCGCCAGCGTCGACGGAGTCACCGCTCGTCGCAGCGGCCGTGGGCCATCGTTCCGTACGCCGACGTTCCGTGATTTACTCTGCACCAGTCCGCTCATGACCTGGTCCCGAACCTTTTTCGGAACCGACGCGAATGACGCGGCGGCTCCCGTGACTTTGGATCCTACGGTGGTGAGGTTATCGATGACGTTGTCCAGCGCGTTGCTCCCGGTCAGTTCCAGTGACCGCTTCTTGTTACTGGCGCCGATGTCGAGCCTGTTGCGCTTGGTGTGTGACCCCGCGTGTTCGTTGCGAACCTCGTTGACGTACTGCGTGCCCCGTAGGCTGGCCATCAGTAACCGTTGGTGCGAGCTGGAGATGGAGCTCAGGGTGCTGGCGGAATCTTCGTGCAGGTCAAACACCAGCCGCGCGATCAAGTCCACCGGAATGTGGTCCTTCACTTTGTCCATCACGCTCTCCACCTTGACCCCGAAGATCACCTCGCCGTTGCTGTGCAGGTGGATCCCGAAGTTTTCCAACTGCACCACCCCCGGGTCTTCCGGAAGGTACACCTTCGACTCGAAGTTCGCCATCGTCGACCGGACGTAATCCATCGGGAATATGGCGCACATCCCGCTCATGGCGACGTCGAAGACGGTGGACGCCGGCGAGTGATCGACGTGCGCGGATACCAACCCAGCCTGGCCCTTACGCATCTCCTCCCGGCTGGCGTGCAACGAGAGCTTCTGGTTCAGTGAGTTAACCTCGTTCGGGCCGTTGACCAGGTACTGAGACGACAGCAGCGTGATGTTGTTCAAGAAGACGTGGTTGCGAACATCCGCGTCTCGCATCGTGTGCGTGCCCTCGGCGGACATGTGCGCCAGGGAGGAGAAATCGCTAAAGTCGCGCTGCGTCGAATGCCTGGTTTCCTTCGGCCGGACGCACGAGGGTAGGTACGGCGAGCAGACGTACGAGACATCCTCAAACTCCGTCACCGTGCTCACACGTTCGTTACCGTCCGGGTCCACCAGGTTAAACTCCCCGGTGAGATCGTCGAATGAAATTTCAAACGGCGTAAACTCCGGCTTGGGCGCACCCAACGCGTCAAACTCTTCGCCGTTGTTGAGCCACGCGTACTCGTGCGGGTCGTAGTGCGTCGCGCGGAGCATCTGCGGCGTCTCCACACGCACGCCGTGAATCAAAAATCGATCCACGTCGTTTTTGTCCAGTTGCTTCATCGACTTCAACGCGGCGACACCGGCGGGCATGACCTGATACGACGTTGTGGTGAAGTGGTCCTTGGTTCCCAGCTTTAGCCGTAACAACAGTCCCATCTCCTGTAAATCGGACAGGTCGTCCACGCCTTCGGTGGACAAGTTCATGTTGAGAACTCCTTTGCACACGCCGGACATCTCGGACCCGGGGTAAAAATCGTACGAATCGAAAATATCGAGAAGGATACCCTCGTATATGTACACCAACAGCGGCGTCCTGTGCACAAATCGCGTGCTCGCGCTGTCCTGTAACTCGCGCATGGTGCTCGGCACGTGCTGGAAGCTGCGCGACAGCGTGTGCCGCAGCTTCATGGTGTTCACCACGGACTTCACCGCCGTGTTCCACATCGTCTTCGTGGACCACTGCTTCGTCGGCGCCGGCTCACTGGAACCGGCACTCGCCTCGGCCGGGAAGACGATGTTCGCGTCGCCGTCGCCGAGGTCCATTTCATCGCGTATGGTGACCGACTTTTGTTTAGGGCTGGCCGCGTCCACCTCGCCCTCGGGCGCGGGCGCGGGCGCGACCTTCCCGCCGCCATGGCCGCCGCCGAGGATATTTTTAACCACCCTGCGGTTCTCGTTGGTGTAGCGGACCTCATTCTTCTCATCCTCAACCCTTGCCTTCTCATTCTCTTCCCGCCCAAGGCGGATAGCGTTCTCCAGCGAGTCCACCGAGGACGTCCGCGACATCGCGGACGCGGTGTTGGGAAGTTCGTTGCGTGTCAGCTCCGTGCGGACACCCCGTCGCCGAGCTGGCGGCGGATCGAACGATACCGATTGAAGTCTCGAGATGAGGTAGAGGAGTTTGTACTGGTCCTGTGTCAGTGTCACCTCGTGTGGGTTCTTATCTGTGTGCTTATCCGACAGGGCCTTCGCGACTCGGATGTTGCCCTTCTCGTCCCACATTCCGAGCACGTCGCCGCTGTTGTCCACTACGGGTTTAGGCGTATTTTGGCTCTTCGGGCGATTACTCATTTGGGATTTGTCCACGCGATTGCCGCCGGAGGAGGCATCGGAGCGGTCGCTCTTGGTGGATGCGGACCTGTCGAGCGCCGCGGGCTTTGGCGTGTTCGTTTCCGTCGTCGTCTGCGTGTCGGCGGCCGCGGGCGAGGTGGTATCGGGCGACGCCGCTGGCACGTCCACGCCTAGATCCTTAGCGACGTTCACGGCGGCACGCTCGCGCTGCTGCGGCGTCTTGGACGCGCGGCTCCGCGAGTCCGCGTACGCGCCCGCCGCCTGCTTGAACCTCGCCCGCTTCTCGACGCTCTCGGAGAGCGCGATGAGGGCGTCCGCTTTCTTAACAGCCTTGGCCCACATCTCCTGGATCTCGGGGTCCGGCTCGGTCGGAGGCTCCTCGGTCATCGGGGCTCAATTGGGGTGCCTTTTTTACCCAAAATTAACCAACGAACCGGGCGGTTTGACACCTCCGATACGGGTTTACCCCGCGGGTTCACGCGTCGTTCTCGCGCCCGAGTGCACACCAACGCACGGATGTCTCGATCCCTCGGGTCTCTCGCGCGCCGACGCGTGTGACACCGACGCGGAGGAGCGCCCGAACCAAATGCCCGGAGACGACAGAATTCGGCCGGAACTTTCAATCCTCGGGAAAATCACACGTGCAAAACCACAACTCAACGCACGAAACGCATCGATAACTTTTTATAAGTGTTAGCACGATCTCTCTAGTGCTAACCGCGCAGCTACGACTCCTCACTTACCCCCCCGCTTGTACACCTTCGAGTCCAACGCCGCCTCGATCCGATCAAGCGCCTCCTTCAGCGTCTCGTCACTCGCCGCGTACGAGATCCGCAGGCACTCCGGACACCCGAACGCGCTACCGGGCACGAGCGCCACCTGCGCCTTCTCAAGCAAATACTCGCACAATGCGTCTGCATCGGGCACGGGGCCGAAGCCATCCGCCTCGCACCCGTCCCCGACCAAGCCGGAGACGTCGGGGAACACGTAGAACGCCCCTTCCGGCGCCTCGAGCCGCACGCCGTCGATCGACACCAGACGTTCGTACACGTAGTCGCGGCGCTTCTGAAAAGCCGCCTTCATCACCGACACAGGCTCTCCCCCGAACTTACCCAAACCGAGCGCCGCGAGCGCCGCCTCTTGCGAGATGGACGACGGGCCGCTCGTGGTCTGGCCCTGGATCTTAGCCGTCGCGGTGGCGAAGTGTTGCGGCGCGGCGAGGTACCCGAGGCGCCATCCGGTCATGGCGAACGATTTGGAAAATCCATTCACGGTGAGCGTTCGTTCCCGCATTCCGGGCAGCGCCGCGAAGGAGAAGTGCGACGCGGGCGGGTAGATGATGTGCTCGTAAATCTCATCCGCGAGCACCAAGAGCCTCGGATGGGACCTGACGACGTCCGCGATGGCCGCCAGCGCAGCTTCGCTGTACACGGCGCCGGACGGGTTTGACGGTGTGCATAGGATGAGCAACCGCGATTTTTCGTTGAGGACCGATTTTAGTTTCTCCGCGGTGAGTAGGAAGCCCTCGTCGGCGGTTGTGGTGACGACGACGGGTTCGGCGCCCGCGAGGCGGCACATCTCCGGGTAGGAGACCCAGTACGGGGCGGGGACGATGACTTCGTCGCCGGGGCCGCACGTGGCGATCACGCCCTGCGCCACGGACTGCTTAGCTCTGCGACGGTGAGTGTTCGCGGGAAGAGGTCAGCTGTGTACACGAAAGATTGCATGATTGATCGTCGTCGGGGGTTACCGGGTCGAGGGGATCAACACGGTGGCGTCGCTGATGACATCGATGACTCACCCGTTGCTGAGGACAATCTCGGACGGGGCATACTCCAGCCCGTTCTCCTCCTTGAGCTTCTTGCACACAGCTGTGCGCAGCGACGCGGTGCCGGTGTTTGGCGAGTATCGCGTAAATCCGTTCTTGATGGCGTCGCATCCCGCGCGGACGATGGCGTCGGGGGTGTCAAAGTCGGGCTCTCCCGCGGCGAGGCCGATGACGGGGAGGCCGCTCTCCTTCATCTCGCGCGCCTTGTCGGTGAGCGCCATGGTCTTGGACGGGCGCAGGGCGGCGACGCGCGGGTTGAGGGTCTGGTCCACCTCGGCGCGTGTGGAGATGGTGATCCCGCGTTGTTGTGCGCCCGTGGGCACGCGGGCGCTGAGGGCGCCGCGGCGGGCGATGGACGCGGCCGCTCCGAGGGTCATGGTCTTGGCGAGGAGACCGACCATGGGCATCGATCGGTGCAGGGGTGCTCGCGTGACCGCGTGCGGAACGGACCGCGCGTCGAGACACAGTGAAGCGATATCGATCCCTATCGCAAAGCTCAGCTCGACGCGGAAAAGCGCTCGGGCGGTGGGACCGATGGCAGTGCGACTGAGCGCGGCGTAGGGGCCACCATGCCGGCTAGTGATAAGCGAAAGGAGGAACGGAAGACGCTTTCACGCGCGCAGGCGTGGAAGGACGGCCTCGTCGGCGGAAAGGCTTGGAAGTGGAAGGCTGGGCTCGGCCGCGGACGCGGTCGCGGCGACGGAGGAGGCCGGGGCGGCGGGCGCGGCGGAAGATTCGGCGGCGGTCATCCGCACGAAGGAAGCGCCAACGACGACCGATGGACCGCGGAGGGCGACGAGCCCGCCGCGGGCGCGGGCGACGAGTCCGACTCGGATCCCGTCGCCAAGCTCGGCGCGCGGGATCCACACGAGGCGCTCATGGCGTCACTACGCGGCGACCACGGCGATGCCTTCGCCGCCACGAGCTCGGACGAATCCGACGACGATGAGCCCGAGTCCGATGATGAACCCGACGGCGGCGCCTCCGACGGCGACGCCGGCGCGGACGCGACGCTCGCGGAGGCGCACACCGACGACGAAGGCGATACGATCGAGGGCATCGTCGACGAGCACGGGAACCCCGTGGAGATGGAGGAAGGGCTCGACCTCTCGGACGACGGCGAAGATGGCGAAGATGGCGAAGAATCACATTCTGAATCTGACGGCGACACAGCTGGCGACTCCGACGGGATACCAGACGCGGACCCTCCCTCCGACGACGAGGCACCCGCGTCAGAGGGCGACGACGAGGACGAGGTACAGTCCGACGACGAGATGGAAGGTGGTAAAATCGGTGCATCGAGCAACGGTGGATCCATCGGTGGGATCAATCAGGCGCATCCACACGGACTCGGCGCCGACCACACCCTCGCGAGGCACCTTCGAAGGACCGTCGACCAGGACGCCGCCGATGCCATCGCGTTGACCGCACCGAAGTACAA
>Ga0115006_10000919_pt1 | contig 17285 bp, 13 predicted proteins | sample ArcOceMetagenome_3_FD_88943 | JGI IMG/M metagenome (GOLD analysis project Ga0115006, IMG submission 88943) | Marine eukaryotic phytoplankton communities from Arctic Ocean - Arctic Ocean- Svalbard ARC20M Metagenome | ecosystem: Environmental > Aquatic > Marine > Oceanic | place: Arctic Ocean...
CAACACGTGGGCCAACGATGGCCCTCCGCCGTTGTGCTGGCTTTGCCCTGTACGTACTCCATTTATTTTCCCTCAGCCCTCAGCCCTCAGCCTCCATCCAAGTAAGTCAACACCTGTCGAACTCGTGGGCCCCAACGATGCCCCTCCGCCGTTGTGCCGGCTTCAAGCGCTACGCCCTGAGCATTCAATATCATGGAGGAATCCATCTCGGATACGCCTACCAGAAAAATGGTGTTGGCGAAAATTGCATACTATCCGACACTGGAAGGGACTTGCGAGGCGTGCAAAGTGTGGAGGGGCGGTTGCGACAGGCCCTCAGCTCCTTGGTTGGTCAAGACAATTTCGAGAACTTTCAGGTATCGTCTCGGACGGATCGAGGTGTCCATGCTCTGATGAATACGTGCCATGTGGATATCCGCCCCCGGAAGAGACGAGGTGATGGCATCGATACTACAGGCAGTTGGGATGCCCAGCGATTGCAAAAGGGGTTGAATTACTTCATTCGAAAACGGAGTGGAAACAACAGTCTTGATCAGACCTATTTGTCACCACTTCCTCTGTCCCTGTACCGAGACTCTTTGGATAATTCGCTGCGCATTTTAAATGTCTTACCAGCACCGCTTACTGCGCCGAATGAGTTTTACACCGGCAAGCCAGACTGCACCGAACCGGAAGAAATCGATTGGAACGTACGCTTCACGGCCACAAGTCGCACATATTGTTATCGAATACTGCACATAAGTGGAAACGACGAGCGCGAGGCATGCATTCCGTTTGAGCACGATAGATCTTGGCGGATATTGGACGATGACAAACCATTGGATGTGGATGCGATGAACTTGGCCTCAGAGTTATTAATCGGAACTCACGACTTTTCCTCCTTTCGAGGGAAAGGTTGTGTGCGCTTCTCACCAGTTGTGACATTGAATGACATTGATGTATCCTCAAGGCCGCATTCTCCGTTTGGCCTTGACATGACGTTCTCTTCCACTACGAAATATTCCAATACTTCGGTGAATATGTACACGATCCGCATTACTGGCGAAAGCTTTGTCTATCGGCAAGTGCGTAACCTCGTGGGATGTCTCGTGTCTGTTGGTCAGGGAAAGATAAAGCCGAGTGAAGTTACAAACATTCTCGAGAAGAGAGAGCGTAAATCTGCTCCTGCGATGGCACCTGCTCATGGCCTCTTTCTGACAAACGTTGCGCATTGGGGTCTGGATATATGAAATCTTGAGTCCGAATACATGTATGTAGAGACATTTATTTATGTTCCTGTAAAATAGCGTTATTATTCATAGCATTGTAGCCAAGATTGTCTCACCATCTACTCGACAACGCCAATATTTGCAATATTTGCGCGTAGACTCGGGCTTACAGTCTTCGGCCCCAGATAAACATTCAACAATCCCACGAACAGATCCTTGTCCTTCATCTCCCCCAGAACCTTGCCTCGTGCGGACGCAATGACGGTATCTGATCCCTTCCACTCGAGCGTGAAGTGCTCCCCCTTCTTTAGTTTGCCACCGACACCATCCATGATCATAGATCCGAATGCATCCTTGGTGGGTTGTTTCACCCCTTCGATGTTGGTAAGGGCCTCGGCCATCTTCTCAGCCCCCACGCCCATTGCCATTGTGAGAAGTGCGGCTCTTGAACCCTTGCTCGATATGACCGCCTTGGATGCCGCCGCACCACTCTTGCCTTCGATGGCTTTAGTGACGGCCTTATTGCCATAGAAACCAACGCTGTAAACATTGATTACGGCCTTCTTCCTAGTTCCGACACCCAGGATGGACAGGTTGCCAACTTTGAACTTGTACGAGGGTGGAAATTCAAAGCCCGTGGTCCGATCAACTCTCATGCCCTCCGACGAGGGAGACACGCTACACGTAGATGATCCGAAGCCAGACAAGGCCATGTAATAATATGCTGATAAGGCCACCGCCGCGGCGAGGAGGATGGCGAACGTTCCTGTTATGCTCTTGGTCACCATCTTGGCCTACTGCTTTTTGACTGTTACGTGTTGTGCGTGCGTGGCCTGAGAAGCTGAGATCGAGAAGTGAGAATGCGAATAGAATGAGACGAATTGCACGCGTCATTTCTGACCTCATTTTGATGAAGGAGAAAGTTTTTGGCTTGGCTCAAAAAGTGCGCGACAGAACTCAGAACTCAGAACTCAGAACTCGAAGAGCCACTTTCGAAGGTGGGATCCTGCTTGGGCTCATTCACCGGCATGGTTCGTTCAATCAAAGTGCCATAAATCATTCCCTTCAACAAACAAAAAACGAAAACATGTCTTCCTCAACAAAGCACGAGCTATTGTATTTCGATGGAGCTGGTAGAGCGGAAACCATCCGCATTGCGCTGCATGCCGGAGGCGTCGATTTCACCGACACCCGCTTCGGGAAAGATTGGCCGACCATCAAGCCCACGACGCCTCTCGGTAGCGTCCCCGTCCTCAAGGTCGATGGTGTTATGCACTGTCAGAGCGTTGCGCTGGCAAGATATGCCGGGAAGCTCGGTGGTTTCTATCCCGAGGATCCGGTCCAGGCTCTGATTGTAGACGAGGCGATCGAATCTTTGAACGAGCTGATGGCTGTAGCTCCCAAAAGGTATGAGAGGGTGCATGCTGAAACTACGATTTTGTTCGTATTTTACAAGAAGGTAATGATTTTGATTTGTTCCGCCCATAAAACTGAAAACATTTGCCCTCCTCTATCACATCATGATATCTGTGTAATCGTATTTTAAGCCCTGACGCCGATGAACTTCTCAAGCTGCGCAAGGAGTTTCAGGCTGGGCCGATGACAAAATTTGCTAACTTCTTTGAAGGTCTCATTCAGCAAAATGGTGGTGTTGGCTTTGCATCGACTCCCTCCATTGCGGACCTAACGCTGTGGGGAACTGTCAAGTCCATCCGCACCGGCGATTGGACTGGCATCGATGCTACCTTCTTTGATTCCTTCCCGGGAATCACTGCGACCGTCGATTCCATTGCCAAGAACGAGAAAGTCGTGGCCTATTACGCCTCGAAAGAGTGAGCGTAGTTTGTTAGCGAAAAGTACACGTAAATAATGTTATACTTACTTAAGTAAAAACATTTGAATGTAAACAAAGTCATCAAGCAGTTATTCTCAAACGAATGGTATCGAATAAATCGGATTGAGTCGATAGTATCTTTTCCAGTCATCATCATTCACTGCCATGCTTTTGATTTACTTTCTTTCATTTGTGGCATCGTCTCTTCTAGCTACGTAGCTAGTATATTGCCTTTCGAATCCGGTACGGACCACGTACCTCCAGGTTGGGATCAACAACTTCGCCCTTCTTTGTGATCTCCAACCGCCCTTCTTTGGCCAGACTCTTGACAACTTGGTGCGTACTGGGCATCCAATCCCTCCACGCCGCGTTGCCGCCCCGTTGTTTGGCCAAACGACGAGGAATCTCGCTGGGTCAGCACGTCTTGCCGGTGGCACGCTCGCCGATCATTTGCAGTGTGATATCTCGGAGCTCGACATCAACATTATTTGTAGCATTATTAGACGACGATTCTTTACTTCCATCAGCTTTCTTCTTCTTTGTGACCGCAAAATACTTGGACGTAGTGTTGTCATCGCCACTCTTTTCGGTCTTCTGCTTCTTTGTTGGACGCGTACTTGTCGTCTTTGCAACAAGTTTGCGGCTATCTAAATTGTCGTCGTCATCGTCGTCATCGTCGTCATCAAAAGTAGCAGCTGGTGGTATGGACGCCAGCAGGCATTCCTTGACAATCTTGCCCGTCTTGGCATCAAATTGCACTCCCTCCGACTGCAGCAGGGAACGCTTCTTGTTGATCTTGCATCCCTCACCCCACTGACCAGAGAAGCCGCCGATACTGCCATCGGCGGCCACGACGCGATGTCACGGAACGGACGGTGCGTAGGGGTTCCGCCTCATGGCGGCACCGACCGACCTTGGACATCCCACACCCTCGCCGAGGGAGGCGGCCAGGACGCCGTACGAGGCGACGCGTCCGGGGAGGATGCGCCTACAGGCTTCGTAGACCTGCTCCTCGAAGGATGTGGGGGGTCGATTGGGCTTGCCCCCGCCGCTGCTGCTGCTGCTGCTCGACGCCATCTTGAATTTTGAGCATTAAATAAGCAAAAACCGTCTTCATTCACGCGTCTTCGCTTTGTGCTTGCACTTCACATCACGTCTACATGTATAATGTACGGGACCAATTACGAACCGGTCCCGTAAATTTGAAGAGAGGCGAAGGTGGAAAAAGCAAGTGAAAAAGCAAGGCGAGAGACACACGCCGACGCAAGCAATTCGATGCGATGCAATTGAATGCGATGCGTGGCGATCAAAACTTTTCAGCGCCTCCGTCATCGCTTTCGGGAAGTTCGCCGGGCCTTGAAGTTCCATCGCAATTCACTTATCCGATTGGTCCAGTCCATTCGACCTTGGTTTCGAGCTCACATACCTCCCAGCAAGCTCCCCTCCGGTTTGGCGCCAACTGACCCGGCGGCCGACCCTGCTGTCGTTGCTGCCTGCCGATAATCGACTGGCGGTATCTCCGCACAAAGTTTACACGCGAGCGGGGCACTAAAAGCGGCGGTAGTAACAGGTAAGACTCGTGCGAGAGGAACGTATGGTCCACGAACCGAGGCCTCATCTTCCCGATACCCAAACCTCACATCTTGTCCGTATCTTTTTTGCCCGCCACATGTCTGCCTACCGCATTGCTTGGTTGCATTGCCGCCCTCCGGACCCCTCTCTCACACTCAATCGGCGCATCTTCCACGACGCAGCACAAACGCACGGCACAGCACAAACGTTCGCAGGACCGGCCCAAGGCATCGACATACATTGTATCTTCATCCAATAGTCAGCTCGATATATATATATATCTGCCCACTAATACCTTCCATCATCATGGACGCCGCCGCCGACGACGACCAGAGCAGGGGCAGCAGCCATCCCCCCGCCGCCGACGACGATGCCTCCATGGGTGACGACGGTTCGGGATCCGACTCGGACTCCTCCTCCTCCTCCGGCGACTCGTCGGCCGAGATGAGGGCCGCGGCCGGTGTGCGAGTACAAGCAGCCTCCGCCTCGTCCCTCCAGGCGTCTCGGAGCAACGACACCGGCGGCGGTGGTAACGACGACGACGACGACGATGACGAGAGCATCTCCGGACCCGACGATGACGACGACGACGATGACGAGGATGATGAAGACGAAGAGGACGGCGACGCCTCCGAGGGAGGAGCCCCCGGCGGCGGCCGGCCCGTGCTGTCCCCGGTCCCGACCAGCGTCGCCTCGACCATGACGCCGGACGCCCTCGACCAGAGCCTGACCGGGATGGGCAGCGCCGGCAGGGCGGTCGGGGGGAAGCAGCTCCGTATGGCCGCCGATAGCGACGACGAGGAGGAGGAGGAGAGCGGCTCCGATGACGACGACGAGAGTGGCTCCGATGACGACGAGGAAGAGGATGACGACGGGGACGACGAGCAGAGCGGTGCCGGCGGCGCCGCCGGTGGTCCCCCTCCGGTCCAGGCCATGGCGGTCTCCCAGGGCAAGGTCCTGCGGAGGGACGTGGAGGAGGCCGCCCAGACCCTCGACAGGGACGACGACGTCGTCACCGCCACGGCCGTGGAGGCCAGCATGGAGGCCGAGGCCGCGGCCGAGCAGGAGGGCGCCATAGGTGGGAGAGGAGACGAGTCCGACTCTTCCGAGGACATTCCCATCGCTCAGGTCCACAAGAAGGCCAAGAAGGCCGGCGGTTCTCCTCCCAAGAAGAAGAAGTCCGCCGGTACCAACAAGTCCAGCGCCAAGGATGATGACGACGATGAGGTGGTCGTGGCCGCCGTCGTCGACGATGACGCCAACGACAACGACGGGGAGGTCATCGCCGCCGCCGTCGTGGTCGAGGATTCGGCCGCCCCTACGACCCCCGGCAAGGCCAAGAAGCGCAAGAAGCCCACCGACGATGCGTCCTCGCTCGCAAGGAACAAGGACGGGAGCGTCCGGAAGAAGCCAGGGCCGAAGGCCGGCTTCAACAAGAAGTCACCGAAGTCCAAGGGTGGCACCAAGTCCAAGTCCAAGTCCAAGTCCAAGTCCAAATCCAAATCCACCAGCGGGGCAAAGAAGCGGAAGCATCCCGAACGCTCCGTGCTCGAGGGCCTCGACGAGTGGGACGACTTCGGCGCATCGGCCTACGACGTCAAGATGGCGCAGTACGCCGCGTCGGTCCCCACCGCCAAGATGGATGCCGCCATCTCCTCCCGGTCGTTCCTGTCGTCCAACGTCGAGATACTGCCGTTCCCCGTGTCGGATAACATCGTCGTCCGATCCTTTGGCCGGGTAAAGGTTGAGGGCGAGGAGACTTCCGGCAAGAAGAAGAAAAAGAACAGCAAGGCGGCCGGCTCCACGCCCACCAAGGAGGCCAAAAAGGACGCCGGGGGCGACGAAGCACTGTTCTCATCCGCCGCCTCCATCCATCCCGTCGGCTTCTCGTGCGATCGATTCGAGTTCAGCCCGATCCACGGCCGGATGGTCCGGCTCCGGTGCGATATCCTCGACGGGGCCAAGGTGCGGAATCTCCGCATCGCTCAGGAGGAGGCCGTGACCAAAGCCAAGCGGGCTGCCAAGGCCAAGAAGACCCGGGAGGAGAACAAGAGAAAGAAGGAGGAGGCCGAGGCTGCAGCGGTGGTGGCAGCAGCAGCTGCCAAGCCAGAGAATGGGACGGATGGGAGTGCTGCCGCTGCCGTCCAAGCGGATGATGCACCTTCGTCTGCCACTGACCCTACCGCTCAGCCTCCAACTGCTGCTACCGAGCCTGCTCAAGGCGGTGATAGTGGACCAGTTGCATCATGTGTCACTACTGCCGTTCCAGCTCCGGCTCCTGCTCCGGCTTTCAGTGCCTCTGCATCAGCTCCTGCCGATACTACCAATGCAGTCGCTGACACCAAACCCGACCCGGAGCCCAAGCCTTCCAAAAAGGTCAAGGAGGAAGTGACCAATGGGGAAGAGGCCAAGGATGATGGCACCGAGGAGGCCCCTCTCCTTACCCTCGAGAATGACGACTACGAGGGCCCTATCTTCCGCGTAATGTGGGGCGCTGGCATCGAGCAGAATCCCGAGAACGACTACTCCTACCCCTACGACGTGTACTCCGCCTCGGCTCCACTCACGGACGACGCGGTTGACGCCGTCGCCGTCCCACTCGACGCGTCCGGTCACGTCCTGGGTCGGAGCATGGTTCCCGAGGTGGGGATGCGAGTTTCGGTCCGATTCGACGAGACCACCTGGTACGGTGGCACAATCACCAAAATCAAGGATGGCAAGAAGGGTGGCAAAAAGTTACCGCCTGGGCAGCGTCTGTTGTCTATCGATTACGACGATGGCAACAAGGAGGAGGCAGTGTACCCCGACCCCGATATTTTGCTACGTCCACCGGGTACGTTTCTGCCGACGCCTTTGTGTTTCTTGCTTGGTTATACGCCATTGCATATTTCATGGCTCACATCATACTTCTCTCTAAAAAACACATTGCAATCCTCACAGGAACTGAAATCGAAGGCCTCGAAACTGGTGATGTCGAAGTGATGGAGATCAAGGGCAAGCCCGTCGTTTCAGCCACTGGCAAGACGGCCGTCGAGGCGTGGGGCAAGACGCTCATATCTCTTGGTCTTATCGACGAGATGATGTATTCGGCAGCCCTCGATGCTTTGGAGATCGCTCGAGAGGAGGGTCGTATCGAAGCAGAGGAAAGGATCGCTCATCAGACCAAGCAACGCCAAGAGGCGCGAGTCCGAGAGCGCGAGAAGAAGCTAAAAAAGAAGGAGGAGGAGAAGGCCGCCACGTCAGCAGTAGACGATGCCAAGCCCGTGGGCGTCGATGGCAGCAGCAATAATGTGGATATTGCTGTCATTTCTTCTGCTGGTAACGTTCCAGACGTTCCTGTTGATAGCGAGATCAAGACAGGGGCAGCTACAGCTCCATCAACTTCTGTGTCCGAGAGCGCCACCTCGAGTCCCTCCAAGGGCGGTGACGACGCAACGAAGGACGATGAAGCATCATCTCCTTCCAAGGAAGTAGATGGTTCCGGAGCAGGCGGCGAGCCGGAAGCCAAGGACGCAGCGGACGCAGCAATGGAAGTCGACCCCAACCGCGAGGCAGAGTCCGAGCAAGAAAAGGAACTGCGTGCCAAGATCCAGGCCCTACGCGGGGAGCTTGATGTTGCGCAGAAAGAGGCGCAGATTGCATCGGCTAACTTGACCGAGGCTAGGATCGCAGCTTTGGGTCCCTTCTTCAGCAACCCATTCGCCGACATTGAGGAAACTGAATCGAATCAGCACACCTGGCTTTCGACCATTGTGCGGAAGGAGAAGTCCAAGATGGGCAACACGGGAAGTAAGCGAAAGGTTGTATCGGCCGCCGACCTTCTGGAGCGAACGGATTCCTTCTTTAATCCCGACGTCGAGCGCCTCATCGAAGGTTTGCCCGGAAGCGAGTTCTGTCCCAGCTACGTCTTCCATACCCACCGGAAGGGAGGAGCTGGTGCCACCGCCGGTTCTTCTTGGGTTCACGAGGCTCAGATCAAACACGAGCAGGATCGTAAGAAGAAAGTCAAGGCTGTCAAGAAGGCCAAGGAGAAGAGCAAGGTGGAAACGGGCAAAATGAAGGAGAAGGAGTTTAAACGCAAAAAGAGGGAGGATGAGGCCGAAGAGCGCAAAAAGAAGAAGCTTGCTCAAGAAGAGCAGATCAAGTCGGCCCGAGAGGACGAGCGGATGGCGCGTCTTAAACTGCAAGTGGACGATCGACTAGTCAAAGAGGCCCGAAGGGAGCGCAAGAAGGTCATCGAAGCCATGGCGAAGAATATGGGCAAGGAATTCACCCGGAGACGCCGCGCCGCCGAGATTGTTGCTTCCGACCGAGTGGAGAGCAGCAAGGAATCTCAGACCTTGAGCGATGCTCCGATGATTGATGCCTATCAAAGCTCTCTTCCACCTCTCTCGCGCCAGTACGACGTCGATGTCGTCAGAGTGTGGGACTTCATTTCTTCCTTCGAAGATACTCTCAGGTCCTTTGAGGGCGAGGTGGACGATACCTCTCTCCCCTCGTTGGATGCTTTGCAAGACGCCGTCAATACCCTTGTCCTCGGTAGTAGCGACCCTAATTCTTCGGCACCGAAGGACGAGACGAAGACAAAGCATCGCGACGCTGTCGGTCTTCTTTCCAAACTCGCGGTGTCGCTTTGCAAGCCGCTGTCGGCTGACCTTTTCAAGCTGATTTCGAGTGTTGTTGTGACAGAGTCGGACGAAGGGTCGGCCGAGGAGACATCTTTGACCGACGGCGATGATTCTTTGCCAGTTACCGACATGACGTGGAGAGAAGTGGCGCGACTTTCCCTCCTGGGCGACGCGCTGGCCGAACTGGGCTGCAACAAGCACGAGGTCGTAGCGCTTCTTCGGGGTTGGCGCAATGCCGGACATCCCAACTCCAAGGAAGCCAAACGAATGCGTCGCATTGAAGAGTTTGGTCTTGCGTCCCTCAACCAACAGCTGCTAGACATGGCCGAGAATGGATTTGTGGACGGCACTGCTAGTAGCGGACGAAAGTCTGGAGTGACAGTCAAAGTCACCGCCCCTTGCAAACCCTCCGCAAATCCATCTGACTGGACCTTTTACCTTCACAACATCAAGGTGAGATTGGTGATATTTGTTTAAACGATGGTTGACTCCCCCTTTTGGCATGTTCCGCCCGTGGCAGTTAGTACCATTTATCCTTTTGAATGAATCAAATCCTCTCAACATTTCGTTCCAATTCTTTCTTCTCCTTTCACAGGCTCTCGAACCGAATGCTGCAACGGCCATCAAGTCCAATCTACGAAAGGCGATCGATGTTTTGAGGGAGGACAAGGATGAATCCAAGAAGGCGAAGAACGACGAAATCATCAAGGAGCTTACTTCTGGCATGTCGGTGTTTGAAAGCATCGGCAGAGATGCTGCGGTTTCCACCGAGATGATGATCAAGGCTTGCACAGAGGCAAGGACCACGATACTCAAGGTTCTTGACGAGGCTACGGGGGAGTCCTTTTCTACCAAAATCAAATCAGAGCCGGTTTATCGAGACTCAACTTTGATGGCTGCCGAAAAATCGGCGACCAAACCCTCTGTGCGCAAGGTGGACCGTCAGAGTATGGGTCTTGTTGACGACCTAATGATGACTGAAGCTCAATACAAGGCCTTAGATCATCAGCGCGAGGCCTATATTGAGGAATCGGAGAAGGTCAAGGAGGAAGTGGAGCGAAGGTTGAAACGCGAAGCCGGAGAGGACGTCGAAGAGGATGAAGACGACGAAGACGACGATGACGACGACATGTTGGTCGACGGCAAGAGCAGCAAGAAATCTACCCCAACCAAGGAGGAAGGTGGCGATGGAGATAAGAAGAAGGCCGCAGATGACGCCAATGACCAAACTGAGCCCGAGGGCAAAATTGGCAAGCCCACCCCGTACGACTTATTTTGCGGAGACGATCCTTCCTTCCCGGATTTAATTCGTCGCTGCCTTGCTGTTTTGCGGGCCTTGTGCGTGTCTCCCGCTGGCGAGACCTTTGTCTACCCTGTCGATGCTCAAGCCAACCCAAGATACTACGAGATCATCCTCAAGCCAGTATCCCTTCATGAAATTGGCAAGGCGCTGCGCGATGGCGGCAAGCGTCTTGCGACCAAGACAAGCAACGGCCAGGACCAAAAGGAGCCGTCGCAGGGCAACCCCGGAATTGCCGCCTGGTCTGCTGCTGGCGATGCCGAAAAAGAAATCGAGTCCATGGTCGCAGAATTTGGTAGAAGCATCCGCCGTATCTCGCTGAATACCGCGTGTTATTCCAACGTCGGTGCCAGCATCATCTCCTCTGCCGATGAAATGATGCGGCTCTTCGAACGCCTGTTTTTCGATTGGGTCCTTGCCCCGGCGGAGCTTCTTCCGCCCTTGGAGCACCTCGACGACGAAAAGTGCATCGACCCTCACGAAACGGATGGCACCGCCGTCGTCCTCATCTGCGACGGCTGTGAAGGCAAGTTCAACATGGAGCGCATTGTGCCGGCCATGAAGGAGGTGCCGAGAGGAGATTGGTATTGCCAACGATGTGTATCCGGCAGGTCTTGGGGACAGCTCGATCCTCGCATTGGTCGCCAGATTCAACGCCGTTTGTCAGCTGCCACTGCTGGTGCTAGTGGCACGTCATCGGCGGATGGTTCGCCGACCAATACATGTACCTTCACGGGCACCATCTCACGGTGTATCTTCAGCCGGCCCGATAAGTCAAGCAAATCAAGTCTTGCCTACGTTGTTTCGTATGTCGATGGTGACGAGGAAGTCCTCACCCTAAAAGAGGTCGACGATGAGCTCAAAGCCGCAGGAAATCCCGCGCCACCCATCCGATGCCTTGAGGCCGTCGCCGAGAGCCCGGGATATGGCGTCAAGAGGGGGCCGGATCAGGGTCTGGTATTGGAATTTGTCCCACCTTTCGTTAATCCCAACCTTTCCGACCCTGCCGCTCAGGCATCCATTTCCAACTCTGTATTCCGCGACACCGTGCGAAGTTGTTCCACTCTTTCTGTTGTTGACTCTGAAGATATGACAGCTTCGGAATGGTTGCGCCTCCTCGCCTTGCTCGTCACCAAATGCTCGACCAACGATTCTCTGCAAGAAGTCGCAGGAGAGATGGAAAGCAAGGCCAACGATTTCATGTCGGAGCAAATATCCGAAACCAGCAAGATCACCTCCTTCTATGATCTGCTCCCTAAGGTAACCGACGACGAATATGAAGGCGGCAATAGTGGGGATGACGAGGAAGATCACTCTTCGACGGCTGCTAGCCCTGCTGCTATCCCCGCTCTTGCTGCCAATGCACCGCCCGTTGCCAATGGTGACGTGAAGATGGGCAATCCTGCCACCGAAAGCGCCACCAAGAAGCACGAAGAGACGGCGATGGACGTCGATGTTGAGGTGGTTGAGGCCGAACTCGTAGAAGCCATTCCCGTCGTTGAGGCTGTGCCCTCAAGTGATTCCAATGAAGCGGCCACCAACGTCACCAAGAGCAGCCTCAGTGGTATCACCAGTGGAAGGAATACCCCAACCGCTAGTGGAAGGAACACTCCAGCTTCTACCATCGGCCCAGATGAAGTGATTTCCGAAGAAGAGCTGCGCCGCCGACAAATCGCCAAGGCCAAGGCCAAGCGTCAAAAAGAAGTGGAAGATTGCTACGTGGCATCTGCTATTAAGCATGTGATCAAACCCACCGTCGCATCCTTTGAGGAAGATGGCTTCTCGCATCTCGTCGATTCTGCCCTTGCACCGAAGAGCAAGACAGTCTCCCTCACCTCGCTCCAGTGCCAAGAGACTGACTGCGATTTCTGCAAGTTGTCCGACTCTGCCCTCGGCCTCCCTCTTATTCGAGCGCCGAACCAAAAGGAGTGGCTCGAATCGATGCAACACTGTGCTAGTCACCGCAACTGTCGCCTCATCGCAGGACTTCCATCGGTTGACAATAGTTTGGTCCCTGAGCCGTCGTCTATTCCTGACTCTACTACCGATGCAGGCGCTGACAAGGACAGCGATATTTTGATGACCGACGCTGCGAATGACAACCTCAACGCCAACGCCAACGCGGCAGCTGGTTCCAAGGTCTCGAAGATGGTCTCAGTCACAATTCGAGTGAATGGGGAGCTCATATCGGAGCCTGTTGCTGTAGATGAGGAGGACCAACAGGTCGAACGAGGAATGCTGGAATTCTTACCACGAAATACCAAAGGCATGCAAGATGTTCTAAAATTGCGAGCCGAGGACGACGTACCCTTCGTCTCCGGGTCGCTGTCGGCCCATGAATGCTGTGCCGTGGCCGCGCACAAGGCGAGAAAGGATGCGTTGGTCAAGCACCACCGTGATTTGGCCTCAGAATTTGCTGAGAAGGACGCCGCTGCCACATGTGGCCGCGCCGCGCCCCTCGGATACGACAAGGTTGGGCGAGCTTATTTCCGATTCCAGTCCGATCCTAGCTCTCTCTTCATCGCTGACAGCCAGGAATCTAACCAAAGCACAGAGAAGCGATGGCACCGTTATGTCAAGGAGGAAGATATTGCCTGCATCATTGCCTGCCTTGGAGAGAAAACACCGGCCGAAGAACTCCGAGCCCGCTATCCGGAGGCCGCCAATCTCGTCCGCGGTCACCAGTGGAAGGATATTATTCAAAAGAGGACGTTCAATATCAAGAACCTTTCTACCGAGGATGACGCGGAGGAGAAAGCAACCATTGGAGGCGCTGCGGATGACACCGGGCTTCTTTCCATGGATGTCGACGTCGATGCGCCCACTGTTGATAACTCAAAGTTGGGCTCAGATAAAAAGGAAGAGGATCTCAATGCCAACCTGCTGGATCCGACAGAGAAGCCGTACGTCCCCGGAGAAGATATACTGGTAGAATCGGCCACTGGCAAGCTCCTTTGGGATGCTTCTGTCATCGCCGTCTGCAAGGACCGTAGTACCGACCAAGTCAGTGGATACCGAGTCCATTACAAGGAATGGAGTTCGCGCTTTGACGAGTGGGTGGATATACTTCGAGTTGTGGAGCCCAGCGAGTACAACATTGAGGTGCAAACTGAGCTCCTGGATGAATATTTTGACTCCAGAGGTGACGGCGTACCAAGTTCGTTGGAGGGTACTAGTATGACCGCTGCCAAGTATTTGAACAGTGTGAACCGAGAACGAGGCTCGGCGCCGGTTCCCAACTTCTCTGATGCCATCTCGGTGGGTCCAGGAGCGACCATTGAGGATGAAAACATTGGTAAGCTGAAGGCGGGGTTGTTGCTGATTGAGGCTGCATTGCCCAGGGGATCTGTCGATCCCTCGGTATGGACACCGGAGAAGGCCAACAGCTGGCGTTCGATGGTTTGCAATGCAACTGGACCAGGAAGTCTTATGGGATCCCTCTTGGTGTTGGAGACGTCGATCCTTGCCGATTCCTTCTATCCGCAGGGTTACTACCTTCTACAATGCCTCCAGACTCCATGGAGGGCTCAAAATTCCGCATCAACAGTCAGCGTCGCCCTGAGGTTGTCCACGTTGGACCGAGCCATTAAGTTCGATGCCGGTACTTCCAGGCGGGGAGGTCGAAAAAAGAGGAACAGATAATATGTAAGGCATAGATCATAAACGAAAGTATTTATCAATAGCTAGCAATCGTTTCATCTAAATAAGTTACTTATGTTCTTTTCGAATGACTTGTAGCAAAGCCCGCTTATGCGCCTTCTTCATGAAATGCAGGTCATCTTCCTCCAGCTGGTCCATGAGCATTTGCAAACTGTCGAAACCATCGTCGACGAGCCGTGTGGTGTACGTCCGAACGTCATCCATGTAGATGCACGGGACGCTCGTGATCAGAAAGCTCTCGACCGTCTTTTCTTTTTCCAGACGAATGCTTTCCGCGGGCGTGAGAGCGACCGAGGACGAGAGGCTCGCACAGGACAACTGGTGGCGATCTGTCCACACCCTCCGTGACAATCCTCTTCCTGTTTCAGGAGTAATAAGCCGTTTGTCGGGAGGCGCGTCTTCCTGGCCGCTGGCGGAAGGAGACTCAATTGACGGCACCTGTTTGGCGCACGTGGTGGCCAGAGCATACAGCAAGCTGGCACTGTCGCTGATCGGCGGCGACGGAGGTGTTGAAATCTTTTGCGATGCGCCCTCCTCCTCATCAGAGGAAGATGTCGCTCCAACTAGCCTTGGTTTCTTGCCGGAAGGCCCCGTGTGATTGTACTCGTATTCACTACTGACTTTGTTGCCGGCGACATCCGTGTTTGCATGATGCGAGAAGTGGTCGTGCTTTCTACCGGGCCCACCAGCATCAACGCCGGTACTAGTATGCTCACCATCGTAGGAAACTCTCATGCCGGAGCCAACAGATCCAGAGGAGGAACTACTAGCATCATAACTACTAGCATCATACTCATGGTCTGCGTCGTTGGAGAGAAATCTCCTAGTCCCTTTGATATGAACCACCTTGGGACGACCTTCGGATGTGAGATGATCGGAAGTCGATGGTGTCTTCTTGACTCGTGAAAGTTCTTTGGGAGGCGGGAGGCCATTCTGCTTCCGAAGCTCTGGGGCGCCTGTTGGAAGCACAGAGCCAAAATGTGTCGAAAGCAAACGAAGGAGATGCCGAAAGAGAAAAAAAGTTAGGCAGATGGATAAGACAAATATTTAATTGTGATCGTACGACTTGTCACGGACACATATCTAATCTAGCTAGCGTGTACCGGTAGTAGTATGATCATAGAAGGTAACTGATCCAACTCAAACTCACCTTCCCGTAGAGCTTGCGTTGTTTTGCCCATCGCCTTCTTGACAGTGACTTCGGTGTACGTCCCGGTCTTGTTGTCGAAATGCAAAACACGACCAGGCGGGTTCAGGGAGAAGAGCACCTGGAGAATGGACTGGGCGATCGCGTTCTTCTCGCCTTTGCCGTAAGCTCTTGTGTAGGCCTCCTTCCGATCATTCACCAAGGATCGAAAGCGGCGATTGCCGGGGTGGGCGTTGACTTTGCCCCCTCGTCCACAGATGAGATCGTGATCATGGGGCTCTTCGACGGAGGCGGCGGAGAACTTGCTGTCATCTTCCATGATTGTGTTTGGCGGGTCTTGAAGCATGGCCGATGTTGGAAGGTCACATACATGCGGGAGATGAATATGTTGCACCAGCGCTGGGAGATCCACGGCGATACTCAACGGCGATAGCAATATGCTGATCGACGAGGTTTGTCCCTCCTCTCCGATTCGCCCGACAAGGTAGCTATTATTGAGAGGTTCTCGATATCGTACGATTAGATTTTGCGCCACACGGTGCCACCGGCATCGTCGGCGTCGTCGTCTCTCACGCACACGAACGAACGAACGAACGAACGCGGCAGTCACATGCGGACCATGGACAGACTCACACGTCAGTCGGTCGAGCGAGTCAGCAAATGCTCGATATCGAGCTCTGTGAGAGAGCAGAGATGCTCTGTCAGAAGCAGACAGGATAGATCTATGTAGAAAGATGACTCAACTATGGAAATGGACCGCAAGATAGGGCTTTAAAAAAGGATTGTTACTGTGAAGATCTGAATTCAAACATCCCATTTTTTATTCTTTGGCTGTGGCCAGATCCAGTTGAAAGAAGGCAGTTTTGCTCTCTCTTCTTCTTCTCGCATGACAGGCAGCATTAGATTTACCTGGTGTCTCCCTCGTAAAAATGAAGTGCACATCATTTGTATAATTTGCATCACGAAAAGAGTGCCCTCACAACTGCTCGTCTATGAGCCACCTTCATAAAGTTCAAATCTTTTGCATGGAGCTCGCGGAAACTTTCTGCACAATCGAACCCGCCATTTATCAATCGATTCGAATATGCAGCCACATCTTCTTCGTGCAAATGAGGAATAAACTTCACCAACCACTGTCTCACGAACAAATATCTTTCATCTTTCCTATCATTACTAATACTGGTATCAATTTCGATTGTGCTTCGATTGTTCTTCATTGTGGGTTGGCTACAAATACTTTGCTCACTTATGCCCAGGCTAGATCTACCGGTACTACCAATATCACTTTTCCGCTCCAACTTTTGGCGCTCCTTCATCTCTCGTATGGAATGATAGTAATTCATCCGGTCCAGCTGCTCCTTCGCATCGGTCATGGCGTTGGAGGCCTGCTTGCAACCCGCTTCCAAACAGGCTTTGGATCGAAAGCCATCTCGAACGTAGACCCTGTAAACGGCTCGCTGATCGACGTCGGGAATGCGCATCATGCTGCGAAGACACCGCCTGTAGAGCGATAGCACTTCGCTGCGATTCGCCATGTTGGGTACTCTTGCTGCCTTGACCTCTTGCTGGTTTGGCCGACTGGCGTTGGATACGATACGATACGATACGAAGCACTCCGAAGTATGTGCTCCGAATGAAGATCCAAAACGTCTGGCCTTCATCCGTTTGTGCCGTCCGACGATTTATTTGCGGCGGCCCCTCGCTCTCGCTAGGCATTTGCCCATAAGGGGCGCATCACCGACTATTTCAGGGGCGCGCCCCTGAAGGGCGCCCGTTTTCTCAACCACGCGTTAAAACTACTAACAAAATTAAAAGGGATACTCATGACCCTGACTACAAGCTAGTAGACCGTACGACGGACGGACGAAATTTAGCCTCCGACGGCCGAGCAATTTCAGGGGCGCGCCCCTGAGCCCCTTATGGGCAAATGCCTAGC
>Ga0115006_10000920_pt1 | contig 17275 bp, 19 predicted proteins | sample ArcOceMetagenome_3_FD_88943 | JGI IMG/M metagenome (GOLD analysis project Ga0115006, IMG submission 88943) | Marine eukaryotic phytoplankton communities from Arctic Ocean - Arctic Ocean- Svalbard ARC20M Metagenome | ecosystem: Environmental > Aquatic > Marine > Oceanic | place: Arctic Ocean...
ATTTTGCTACATGAATTTGTCAAAAAATTTGGCAAAATGTATTCGTTTGCTATTAAAAAGTCTCAGGAGACTGCTTTTGCTATTAAAAAGAAAAACCGCCACATATTTTGCTACCTGAATTTGGCAAAAAACCTGAATTTGGCAAAAATTTGAAGTTGGCAAAATGTATCGTTTTGCTATTAAAAAAACCGCAACGATACATTGCTACTTTTGCTGCTGATAAATAATCCAGACAAAAAAACATATATCGCTACCTGAATTTTGATAAAGTCTCTTTTTGCTGCTGAACTGAATCTGCCACGTATTTAGCTATCAAGTTTTGCCATGTGTCTCTTTTTGCTCCTGAAAAAAAATCTGCCACATCCGTCTTTTTTTCTACTGAACACCTGAGCAAAACTGTCCTGCTTCTTCTCTAAGTTGTGAAACGCTTGTCCATTATAGAAACAGAGGTATGACGACTCCACTTCTAACAATGAAAAGATTTCGTGTGAAGGCTGTCTTTGCTTCTGCTGCATATATGAACATTGCTGATCCTACTTCTCTGATCATTTATTATCAAAGTTATTGTAGCAACGATTCTCATGCTAATTCAAGAATATAGGCTTGATTTCGAACGTAGTAAGACTGTAAATCGCCTTGTGCAAACAGATAATATTAAAAATTACTCGTAATTATATGGCACTGAGATTGAGTTCTTCGCGGCTAAAGTACACGCATAGAAAACTAAGTCAAGCCTGCCCTCAGAAACCTTTCGACGTAGAGCTCCACAATGCTGGTCTTCTTGATGATCTTCCTTAGTCTCTGTGTTCTGAATAGGAGTAATGAAAAAAAACATATGACACATGCATATCTTCTGAAATACATTTTCAGGAAAAAATAATTACGATTCCTCGTCACTGTATCTCCCACAGTTAATACATTGAGCACATTTGTCAAAATATAAAGCTGCGTGGCAGCTCATTGCATATATAAATGGCTCACATAATGATAATATAATTTCATATCCGAGTGTCTTCTTCTTGATCAACTTGATCGTTCTTGCATCGGTCATCCACTTTGGACACCATAGCTTTTTTAAATTTGACAAAGGCTGGCCATCACTGGATAGAAACTTGAGTTTGCATCCGTTGGTCATCTTGTTGTGGAGTAGAAACTCTGCCCTTGAATCGCGGTTCACGTCAAAGACGTGAAGTTTCAGATCAGGATTGTAGTCAAAAGATGCCAACTTTGTTGCGGAGAGAGCATGGTTAATTTGCACTACCAAGGCTGTTTCTAGATCGCAATCTTTCTGAATTCCTATATCAATGTTGAGGATTTTGTCACCTTCAAACACCTTCCTCATAAACGTGTGGTAGTAGTTCCCACGACAGTGCCGGTAGCTCCACACATCTTCAGTACCTGTTCCGTTTGCATATGGCACTGTCTTCATTCCATCGAGATGGTACAAGAGCATTGAGTTTCGAAATCGAGCATCTGGAGGGTGAAAGCCTTGCATGACTCAAGCTAACGAAATAACATGAACATGAGTTGCGCTATCTTGAAAAATAAACTGTTTTTATCTATTATATAGTATGTAAAAAACAAGCCAAAAAATTCGAGATCTGAGATGCTACATTGCATGCACAATAATATGATATGTCATCTAAGCAAACTCTGAGACATAGGTAGTGTCGGTTCATGTTCATCAATTCCAGTCGTGCGTGATTGGCCTCACTCAAGCCTTTCCACAAACCATTGTGTGGTAACAGTTCTCCTTCATGTGATAAAAACGCTACCTCAATAGTGTAGCCGTTCTCCATTGCATGCGTGTACCAGGCTTGTAGCATGCCTGCCATCCGAGCCTGTATTTTTTTTGGGGCCATAACCAGAGCACACCTGTCATTTGAGTCTGTAGTGGTAGACATAGATCCATGACTGTCTGGCGTGAGTGGTTGTATGCTGTCAGCAGCAAGATCAATGTTTGAGCCCGAAGAAATGCCAACATAGTCGGCTGTCACATAATCTCTTGTGGACGAAGAGGAGTTTTGCCATATTCCATCCACAGGAAATGGCTCAGCCGTCGATGAAAGAATCCTCTGAATCTGATCATCATTGGTGACGTAGTTCCTGTTATCTAAACGTGTCGACATGGCTGGATGAGCGGTAACAGAAATTAAGGCTCCTAAGCAATGTTTTTCAGTTGATTTATCCTCGATATTCTAGCATTATGCATAGCTTGAACTTCAGCGGCTGCGTATTGCAATTCGTTCTGACTTTCAGAAACAAATTCAAATTTATATTATATGCATGACAGTCATGACTAAAGAACCATGCATATTGCAATAATTTCCAGCATCTCATTCAGCGATATTTGAATTCGAGTTCTGGACAGAACCGAACAAGAAGGGCTCAGCAAAGACAATGATCATGAGAGTCTGATCTACATTTCCTATTTTTTCCAATCCTGTCATGTGGCTGAACGATACTGTACTTCCTGCTGTAAATTTGCTCCCTGGTTGGTTTCATGTACCAGTCTCGCATATATGCTTGGAGGCTGCGCCAGGTGATGAACAATTGAATTTGCGAACCGACGTGCATTTTGTTCACTTATCTCAGCGTATCGTGACTCATCAAACTCAGCATTCGATATGTCTTTGTGCAGTTCTGCCATACAATAGTTTCGACCTGGAGAAAATCACAGCAAGCTTTTTTCGAAACTGCAATGGACGATGATTCGTCTGTTTTCAAAAGCCATCATGATGCATGTATCTATATACATCAAGCAACATCTCAAAGATCACAATCTGCCTTCACGCCAAGGCGGTCTGAAAGTAAGGTTTCATGGACAGAAATCCACGAAAAAAACTTTATCCAATTCTTGAGATAGCCTTTTTGTTTTAGCTTGTCTACATGCTTCCTGGTAACGCACATAAATTTAGTGCTGTCTGACATTCCTTCTAGGCGAAACAGCTGCATATCTTTGGCGACAACCACATTGAACAGCTCATCACGCTGTATGCTGTGAGGGCTCGGAACTACGAACAGTTCTCTGTCGTCTGACATACGCACGCGAACTTTGATGCAAGAGTGCGAAGAAGAATTGTTTCTGTTGTAGTGTTCCGATGACGTTCCATGAAACATGATTGCGCAAGCCTCGGAGTCGTGATAAGAGTAGTAGTAGCCAGTGGTGTAGCCATCGTCGCTCTGCACATAATCAGGATAATACCGAAACTCTTGAAATTTGGATCCTTCACTGTTGCTGAGAACCTGGATGGTGTTACCACAGGCAATCATGGCTTTGGATCGGAAGGCACTTCCGTCCCATATGAGATCGTGCCTCTGACATGACAAGTCGTTGATACGCAATTGTGGCATCCACGAGCATTTCTCCTTACTGGGATAACATATCAAAGCTCCATCTTGAGACAAAATGGCGCGACACCCGTCGAGAAGTTCTTTGACAGATGCCATCAAGCGAAACACATCGCTAATCTGTAAAAACTCCAGCATGTACGTATGCAGCACTGCATCTCGCAAGCCGAATATTTTCCCACGTTCCTTGCATGATGAAAAGGTTTTCAACCCTTAAATTGAACAAAAAAAAAACAGTTTTATGCCAATGCCAAAATTCGGTGGCAACGTCTTCAGAGACGAAGAATTGGATCTTAGAACGCTGTCGCGGCTCCATTCCTTCGACAACTTTTGCACGACAACTAAAAAAAACTACAATTCAACTGTCCAGAAACAGAGCGTTGATACATGAACTTTTCCAAGCTTCTGTAAACCAGTGGATGAGAAACAATCATTTGAGCCGATTTGGCACTGGAACAAAAATTCTCAGACATGTGATTCGGTTAATTAGCACAGAAAAAGTCATTTGGCTGTTAATATTTTGTATTTCTATTTGCATTTGCAAAAAAACTTATCGAGCTATATTTATTATTGTAATAACAATCTACATCGAATTGCAAACAATCAACAACGAAGAGTAAGTTTTTTATATACGTTGAATATGACATCCTGTGTGCGGTGCTGTTCATGACAAACCCTGTCAATCTTGGAATTCAATCGCATTTTTTTCAACATGCCATCCTGGCTGGTATCGCTGTCTGAGCACCTCAAAGTCCAAAACTGCTTAACCCCGCAGGTTGTGAAAATTATATGTTGCTGAAGCTGAAACAGAATTGTCGCAGGTCTGTATTGCGATTGGCTCAAGCACCTAATGACGAGTGATCACGTAATCTGTTCAATTCTCGTCCGATAGTAATCTTGTGAGTCTGATCCCAGATAAAAATTGGTCTACACTCATGGTTGAGTTGAAACTTGGTACCTTCGCTTTGAAGATACTTAAGATGAGAATCAGCCACACACAAAATCGAACATTGTCCAAAGCATTTGGTATCCAGAGTCATGCGAGTCAGTCTCTGCATAGGATTTTGTTCAATCTTTGTACAGAGATTATTGTACTCCATGTCCAACTCGTTTGAAAAGGTAGCATCGATCAGACGAAAAACACCGTCCCGGGTGAAGATCTTGAAGTTGGCTCGATTTTTTCGCACGGACGGTGTAGAAATGGAATGTCCATGAAACATCAAGGCAAATCTACCAGAAGTATCGTAAGACACCCAGTAGCCAAATGAAACATCGTCTTCCGAAGACGACGAATCGTCAGAGACTTGGCCATGTGGCAGATGCCGAAACGGCTCGAACTGAATTTTGGTTGCGGCAGAGTGAACAATTTCGGCGTACAACATGTGCTGCTTGAGAGGCATGTTCCGGACGACATAGCCATCCCATCGAATGTTGTATCTAACCTGAACAGCTTTGATGGGAGTCTGATGATAAGAGATCCATCTCTGCATGACTTCACACGGATAGCAAGCCAAGATTGATTCCTTCAGTTCAGTGAAGATCTGTATCAGCATACATCTCATCTGTCTGCTGCAGACAAGTACTGCCTGTATGCTAGATAAATCGAAAAAGCGACAAGTGTAGTTCGCAAGATCGACATGATCTAGAAGATCCATCATGGATCGCTGGCTTACCTTCACTCTCCAGCGTATTGCCCAATCAAAGAAATGATCTAAAATCTGATTAATAGCATATTGTAATCCGAGGAACATGACATTTTGCTTTGAACTTCTTCACATCATCTGATGACCTGCTCCTCTCCATTCCTTGGAGCCTCAGCCGAGTACTGTCGACCTCTAGCGAACTAGTTACAAACAAACAAAACTATACCTTAACATAAAAATCCGTTTTGAAACAATCTGCATGTTCTTTGCTTGTGTGATCAAAAGTATGACCATATATAACAGTTTCAAATCTACGTCGACCTGAATCTATGTGCGATATGGTCGGATTCCTATCTTTGAGCCTTCAGCTGCGACTCCACGCATGCGACAAAAATTACATACCACCTTCCATGGCAAAAAGTATATTGACATAATAATACACCATTGTATCAGCTTAAATAGAATTGCGGCACATGCATCTCGCTGCTTTTGCGACAGTACATCTGAACTGAAAAATCATAATCCTTTGTATGAACACTATATTCGATCGAATCCCGGACCAGAAAGGTCATTTGAACTGTAGTCCTGACAATGAAACATACGTGATTTTGGTATGCTCATAGAAATCAACGTTCATGATCAGGGTCGTCTTTTTTACCTGACACTCTTTGCTCTGACAGCCTGTTCAGGTGCTGCGTTCAGTAGCACAAAATGTTCATATGTATTTGAATTATAATTGAAGCTACAAATGACTGTCAGTCGCTGCTGTCATAATCGTCCTCAATGTCTTCAGACGGATTGTCTTCGATAGGCCATGTGGTGAGAAGTTCTGCGTTACAGCACGGGCTGAATCTGACTTCTGAAACAAGAGATGCGTGAACGCATTCTCCAAACAAACCAGTGGCGCAACAAATCCGAAGGGAGTCGCATGTATCCTGCATGGGAGTGACGATGTAGAACCAGCCAGGATCGTAAGACGAAATCTTCTTGAAGTTGGATTGTCGCATGAGAACCGTTGTTGGCCAAGTGCACTCTATGAGATATGCTTCAGCATAGCCTCCATTTAACCTAGGACATTGCTCAGCAAGAGCTGCTTTGAGATCTTTTGCGCTCCAATGCAGTTTGTCAGCAAACCATCGTGGTTTAAAATAACAGGAATTCATGCGATACCATCCTTTCACCTGTAAGCAGCTTTCTTCTGTCGATGCTAACATTCGAAGCATCCAATGCCTTTGACCAGACATGTACGCCACCTCGTTGATCATCGTGTTGCAAGTGTGCAGTACCATGGGCGAACTTTTCAGGATGCCAAGAGGAAGATCTTTTTCCATGGTAAAGGTGCAAGAACTCAGATGATTTCCTCGAAAAACAACCTTCCACGCTGGCTTCGATGCTTGAAGACAAGGAATGTCAGAGAAACACCCTCGAAATCTCATAGGCTTTTCTGCCGCAGATGAACGCAGCGTCTGTCTGAGAAAATCCGGAACCATGATGCCTCTTTCTAAATACTTAAGAAGCCGTTGTTGCAGACGAGACTTGAACGCAATAACAGGATGTGGTCTGCTAAGAATAGCAAGATTCAGACGAAAAGCCCTGGCAAAGTTGCCTGTAGCATGCGTGGTGTAGATTCTTCCGTATTTCGTCATCACAACTTTGATTGCAATCTGGCATATGTGCAAATCGAAGCCTTCAATGGTAAGCTGAGCATCGTTGACCATGTGCAAATCACATGGATAGCAAGATTTGGAGTTGCAGAGCAAGAGATTTTGATCTCTCTTTCGATAGACAGGCTCAAACCATACGTCCATGTCCGACGCGCCATCTACGTGCATGATTCTTTCCAGTACCCATCCACCAGCGATCCAGAATACGAACTGATCATTTCGATGTGCCGACATGAGTACACCTTTTTTTATCACATCTGTCACCTGCTTTGATGTTATCTGAGTTGATAACTTCGTAATGCCCACGGCTCTTTCAATCTCAAGATAGGTCCGTGCAAGGACATGTTCGTTGATGTTAAATCCGAACATCTCGATTGGTACCAATACATGCTTTGGATAATCCAGATAGTGATTGATCAAGACATCCATGACACCAGAGGGCAAACTGCTGTAACTAATCGAAGCCATGCTTGCTTGGGCCTAGACCTGAAGATACTTCGCATTTCCTTCAATGTTCTAAGAGCTATGAACACATGATAGTCAACACATGCCAAATATTCATGCAGCAATGTATGGATTTGACCTGATTTTCCTGACACTGAACAAAGAGTGGCTATTCAGAACATTTTTCAATAGTGGCATCACTGATTCAAGGAGCAAATTTTTGGACACGCAGGACGTCAGAAAATGTGTCATTTCTCTCACTCAACTGTCAGAAGCCGAAGAGTTCGAAGATTTCGAAGATTTCGAAGATTTCGAAGATTTCGATGTGGTCGTGTCACTCGGTGTTTTATCACGTCGTCCTTTTCCATGCTGCTTGCTCTCACTGAAAAGTTCGATGGTTTTCTTGCCAATGGCCCTGATGGTCTCGTTGTCCTTCAACGCCTTGCTGACTGTAGATGAAGAAGGAAGACCATTGAACTTGTGGACTTTGTGCGTTTCATCCTGGAATTGTGCGATGTCATCTTGGATGAGAGAACCATTTACTTCTTCTTGATCTGAAGCCCGAGCTTTTGTTCGAGTTTTCAGCAAGATTTTTGCAATGCCAGATCGTGCGCTTTCTGGCAGAAGATCCATTGCCTTGTCGCGCTGTCCATCTGCCATGTTGCGCAGCATCTTGACAAGAACGCCGTTTCCACCTTTCTTCTCTAGTGTGTCGCAAAGACGACTATGATTGTGCAAAATGCAAGGACCATCCTTAGAAGCTGCAGGCTTGCCAAATTTTCCAAACTGACAGCCACGAACGTTGCATTTGCGTCCGGTCATTTGAAAAACACTTGCTTACATGCTTGAGCTTTCAACGCTACAAGTGGGATATTATAGGCAAGCGCACCTTTGACAAACAGTTCATGAGACTCAGATGTTTCTTGATCGAACCAGAGAAGTGTACAAAAGGAATCTTTCTTCTGCAACTCGTTGTGCGTGAATCATCCAATCACAACGCTAACTGAACTTGCCATCTACAACAAATATTCCACCGCTGTCACAATCTTTTCAGACTTAGAAGCACATGCATGCTCACATTTCGTCACACTGTCAATCATCGAATGCTAGCTACTTCGAACTCTGATTTTTTTCGTCCCAGATGCATTCTTACAGCTCCACTTACAGCTCCACTTCAGCCCCATGTCAGGTGCCAAACGATTTGTTCCTTGCTAGTCTAATGCTCCGAACAAGCCAAACGTTATTGGAGAAGCATGATTAATTTCGAATCCTTGCAATAATTTTTCATAGAATATTGTATCTTGTTGAATCAAGCTTGTTCGTTAGCTAAACTGGAGGAACTCCAGAAACTCTCAGCTTGCGAAGCTAAAAGTATCGCCAATCTCACTGCGTCATTCGCCTTGTCCTGGTCCACATCGCCATCTGCTGGGATCTCAGGGAACAATCGCAAGTTGAGCACGTCGATGGGAAAGAGGCTTAACACCGTACGGATTTCTTCCACAGGCTGCTGATCCTCCTTTGACTCCTCCAACTTCTTCTGAAGCTCTACCGCCATGTCTTGACATTTCTTGACCTCTTCCAAAGGCCAAGCCGAGAAAGCCGTGGTCTCACGCAATTCTTTTGCCTCCTGGGCAGCCTCGTTTCTAGCATCGTGATCAGAATCCGAAGATTCATCTGTCTTGCGCCTTTGCTTTTTCGATTTTTTATCTTTATTCTTCTCCTTTATTTCTTTCTTCTTATCCTTCTTCTCTTTGTCTTTCTTCTTCTTCTCTTTCTTTTTATTTTCCTTTACAGTTCTGCCGCTCGACGCCGAGGATTTGCTTTCTTTAGAAGCAGAAGTTGAAGAAGAACTCCTCTTTTTCTTCTTCCTCTTACGAGAAGCAGCGCTGCGCCGTATCGGCGAGTCGTCTTTCTGGATTCCAGATGTTTCTGCATTGCTTGCAAAAACAAAAGGCACTTCATCTTCTGCATCGTCGTGAAACGTCTTGTCAGTGGCTGGCTTCTTCACTTCGATGTTTCTGCGCGCTTCAAATGCTCGAAACATGTACTGAGGAAAGTACTTCACCGGATCTTTCTTCCATTTCTCATAAATGTCTTCGACTTCTTTCGTAGGCCGGACTTGTTCAGCATAAGATCCCAAACCCGTCAGATGAACGAGAAGATCCAGAAGATGAAAACTGGAAGAGTAAGCCGCAGCAGCCAACGGCATGATCTTCGAAAGCAATGGGTAGAGCTCGTTCTTGTTGACTTTGAACCATTTCCAAAGAATCGCAGTGTGGGCTTCCACATGCTTGAACTTGGTAGCCAGAGCTTTCTCATACGAAAGACCCTGAAACGCTTCTTGTAGATCGCTGTCAGAAAGAAGCTTCTGCAAAGACGACATAGCAGAAACGAAATCTTTCATGGCTTCTCCTTCCTCCTTGCACAGATGCGTCGAAAAGCAAGCGATAGCATGAGAAGCCATTGAAACTCCAAAGGCAGGTCGACGAACAACTTCGGAGTTTTTCTCATTGAAGACAGGTCGAACCTTGTCGGCGTGAAACAAATTTTCGTCTGGCCCATCTGCATACAAAGCACGTCCGTCGAAAATAGGCTTCACCATCTGCTTCAAAAGAAGATCCTTGCATGATCGATTGAGGTTCTACTACTATGAAAGAAGGCATCCCCCCAAAAGAAAAATATGCTCAAGCCTATGAAAACTACTTTGTGAAGAATCCTCTTGCGATACTCTGGCGCTTCCGCCTCTTCCTCTTCTTGACCGTCCCAGTTCCATTCAGCATATTGACTGCCCTTGCCGTTCCTGGCCCATTTTTCTTGAGGGTCGTCCCAACCCTTTCCCTTTTCTTGGCCGTAATCATTGTTCCAGCCGTTCTTCCCGGTTCCTTTGTTGCTTCCTTTTCCTTTTCCATAAGCATCTCCTTCTCCAGACCAATTCGCCGAACTCTTGGTAGACCAATCCGAAGATGACGATGAGGATTTACCTTTTCCTTTCGTTGACGCTGAGTAGCCATAGCTCTTGCCTGATTTGCCGTACATGATGAAGACGGGGCAGGCATCGAGCTTTCAATACCAATCTTGAGCTGAAAAAACGCACAGTCAAAGAAATTAATCATAGAAACGCAAGCAGAACGAGAAGTTAAGCAAATAATTTCTGATGGCAAAGGCCGACCAATGTTATTAGGTCAAAAGACGTTTAGCTGGATGAACTAAATAAATCCTTGGTGACTTCATTGAGAGAAGCATTGATCTCATGGATGTTTCTCAGTCTTGAGTCAGTAAAAAAAGCAGCAATGACAAGTTGATGCTAGCTGATAGTAGGGCCGCACTGCAGCAAGCATCTGAAAAATATGCAAATTGTGCAAAAGTTTCAGCTGCATACATTTTTTTTCCGTTGTCATACGTGTGCAATGCTTCCTCTCGGTCGCTCAGAGTTTCACCTCGCAGCGCAATGGAACACAGAAGCTGGAAACCCAATTTGACATGACTGAGGTCAGCACCCATTTTACGCAGCCAACCTCAGTACAAGAGATATCAAATTTTATCTTGCGATAAATGAACAAAACCTGGCCTTCATCTCGAAAGGCCGAGGAGGTTGGTATCGTCTTGGGTTTTCTAGAACCCAAGCGAAGTTTCTTGCATAGAGAGACGCGTCGTCCTCTCATGTAAGCCACTGTAGTCGTCTGAACTTCTAAGCTGCATCACAACAGCATGTCCTCCAGTTGATGCTTGCCACGATGCTCTTTTTTCCAGATGTAGTTCTGCCTTTCATGTCACAGTGTGTCTTGTAAACACAGTGGTGCCATAGAAAAGTAAGCTTGCCTGTGCGTGCAGCTCTTGCCTGCAGGCTGGATCTTTCCACTGGAATCTTTCAGGCCCACCTGGTCAGCAATATGTGCTCATCGAAAAGTCGCCGAACTTTCTTGTTCCAAAAGCCAACGCCTCAAGAGAATCGGTGATGTTCACCTGACAGCATGAATGTTGAAGTTGCTTCTGCAGACTTGAAAAAGCTTTGCTACGCACCTCGCCGACGAGCTTGCCGATTCTGGAATCGGCTATGCAAATTCGTCCTCGAAGTTTCAGAGAAAGTATGCAATGATAAAGTTGAACAACTCTGCAAAGTCAACGATAATAAACAGCCTCTCATCCTGCAGTTGCCGCCGCGTATTTCCCAAACCTGCAAAACGATTCTTTTACGGCAGACATTGGATGAGATATAAAAACCAAGCCTTCTCATTGTCGAAGATCTTGTTGTACCACTTCTCTTTGACAATCAAGGCCAGACCCTCGGCTTAAAATACAGTACACGCTAAGTAAAAAGTCTCTCAGAATACTGAGGAGTCCGCAGGTCCGGTTCTTGTTCGGTTCAAAGCAACCTGACGAAAGGCTCTTGAAACAACTAAGTTCATTCTATCACTGTCAAAAAAAAGTGCCTGCTTCACATTGCACTTCGACTTCATGGCAGTGGACACAGGCATCACTACACTTACAGTTGAGTTTGCTGTTCTACTCCTGTTTACTACTGCCTTTGAGCTACAGAAGCTGCAGTTAGAGTCTTCATCTTTCAGATTCTGACAAAGAGCTGAGAGCAAGCCAACTTTGGGGTACAGAATAGCGTGTTAGACTGTTACATCTCGCAGATATCAGAATTGGCATACAAAAATCAGCTGATGCCATGGTCTTTGAAACTGAGCTAATCATTCGATTTTTCTTTCTGCAGCTCACATCAATACGTTTGTTTATATATGACGAATCTGATCAAAAAAGTCAATGCAAATACACGCCTATCTCTGACAAACCTTTGGTTCGTCGAAGTATTTTGCAAAATTCATCACCGAAGACTTGGCGTCCGTGATGCCACAATGTGAAGCGCCATGACTTGATGGCGAGATTGTAGGCTATGATTTCTCTGAGAAATTTAATTTTCCAATACGGTGAGACATGCATGGTAATACCAACTACACCATGCACTTGGATCTGAAAAGAATTCTCGATTTCGAGGACTGTCAAGATCATTGTTTGCTGGAGTGCATAACTTCTGAGATTTCTGTCCGCCCGAACCAATGGATAAGAGTGGAAGCAGTAGTGAGCACTCTGAGGCAGTTGAATTGGTAAAATCGAGGACAGATCAGCAATCGTTGTCTCGCCTGAAACACGTGGAAGGTAGATCGGAACTGTCACCGAAGAGTCCAATAACACGATATTGAGATACTCGAGCCATGGATAAGCAGTCAGTTGGTTTATAGACTTCACGAACTTAGCCATTTCACTCACACATTGGTCCCCCATGAGAAATGAAGCTGATTCCTCTTTTGAGTGTGCACGTTCAGAAACCAAGTTGATCTCGATGTCGACATTCTCGCTCGCGGTGTCTTCACCGAAAGATGACGTAGCAGAGCTTGTAACGATCTGCGGCACATAGCAAGCTTTGCCGAGCGATTCATTTTCCGAAATCTCACTAGAGTCAGAAACATCTGCCCACTGCATCAACCTCAAAGTCCGTCTTGGATTTAATGGATTTTGATGAACGCAGACTGCAGCATCGGACCCCATGGAAATATCTTCTTGTGAGGTACTACTCTGGTAAAATGCTTCAGACATCGAGTGGACTGTACGAAACCTTAGTCACTTGAGCCTTGAGGCCTGCAGATCTGATATCATGTAACACGCAAGTTCAATGTATAAAGCATCATGCTACTCGTAAAGCTATTACGTCTGCATTTCTTCGACTATTCATAATTACTCATTGCAGAGGCTCGTTCTGTAATTTTGTCATGGATACATCAATACTCTGCTTGAAAACAGAGTCATCGTCGTCGACCGAGTTTAAACGACATTTAGACTGTCGACAGTATTTGTTTTTGACACAAGAAAGTCACCTGACATACACTAGAAAACACAAGCTAGTATTCACGCTCATCATCAAATGATTCATGAGTGACGAACATATATTTCGCTTTCTTGCAACCGTATCTTCGATTTTAAAGCCGTCTCCTTTGTTAACCAAAACGAGGCAGGAATTGAGGTAAAATGAGCAATTACATTTAAATGGTATTTGTGATAGTTCGACTGAGTGTGTATGAACACGATGCACAAGCAGCTTTGGTTTCAATCTGATTCTTTCAATGCTATTTATTTTTCACGAAGGAAGCAATGATCATCGATGTAGCCATTGCCATCTAATCAAATTATTTTATAGCAAGCAAAACATGTCCTTTTTTTCAGTGTCTTTTTCAAAGCATCCTCTCGAACTTTCGTCGCTGGTATTTGCGAGCCGCCTTCTCGCGTCGAAGCTGCAATGCTTTCATTGCGGCATACACCTGACTCAAAGACGATACGTTGAGAAATGCACAGACTGAATCGAAGAAATGAAATTCGAGACAAGTGCCTGCCTCGTAACAAGCATGTTCCTCCAGAAGAAAAGCATCCGAAGACATCGCCTGGAAGAAGTTAAACTGCTTTTGATGTCAACTCTTTGAACTGATACTGGAAATCGAGCCTGCAAGAGTTCTCGAGCAACTCGGCATTGAACGTTTCTCTTTTGCTGCTTCATACGGTTCTTCAGCTTGATCTTCTCAAGTGCCTTCATTCCAGATTGCACCTATCAGGGCTGAGTTCTACAAACGAACAATTATCAGAAAAACAACTCATGCAATTGCCTCTTCTGGTAAAGTGCTCAAAGTTAGAAATTTTGCGCGTAGACGCCGGAGTGATGCAATCTGCATTGTAGGTTTCGGCGGAACCTTAGATTGTTCGAATGGACTTGAATCCTACTTTTCACAGTTGATATTATATTTTGCAAGGCAGCAAATGCAACTCGATCACATCGAATACAGAGCAAAATTCACATATCTTAAGCCTGGATGTTCGAGGTCACGACTTTGTTGGAAAGGCTGTCAACCTTGCAAAATGCTCGCAAAGTAAATGCAGCCTGTGTGATTACAAGGATGATTCGATGACATAACTAAGAAAGTTCCAAGCCTTTTTGTCGGAGAGCTTCTCGATCAGAGCCTGACAGGGACCAGTGACAAATTAGACTCCACATGAATATATAGCAAGTTCTGCCTGCAAGTTCGTCAGATGTTGATTTGACTCTGCCACGAGGTTATATTTCGTATCGCACATGGCTTCACTTCTACAAAGCTAGGGAGTAGTTCAGGAATCAACGATTTCTGACTAGCCAAAAGAGCCACGGCGTGGAGAATTCTGAAACTCATCATGTCTTGAATTCAATCCTTGCAAAATTGTAATCAAAAATTGCGAATACTTCGTGATTATAAACATGATTTACACGATGAACCTAAGAAAGTGCTCATGACAAGTGTTGAAATCTTCAATCAAGACTTATTTGAATAGCACAGGATTGCTTCTATTCGAAGATGCTGCAAACATCAGCGCAATACACAGAGTCATAGTCGCAACTATTTATCTACTGCGAAATATCGGATGACCTTTTGAACCAGAACCAAAAATATAGCAGATGAGACTCCAACGGTTTGTGATTGCACTTTGTTATGATATGAGCTATTCTATGTCTGCTTATACCCGTGTATGACTTGAAATTGTTCGTGAAATTGGTCGCATTAACAACACAACACGGTGTTATCTAAAGTATGTCAAATATTTGAATGTGAAGCTCCATCTTATATGCGAAATAATTTGTAATCTTAGCATGGCTTTGTCAACTTCGATAGCATTCAGTATATTCATAACTGTCTTGGATGCTAATTAATTGAAGCATGAACAACGCCAAGAAAATCATATTTCGATTGTTTATACTCTAGAATGTTATATATACAAAAGGGAAATTGTTTAGATAAATATGAGTAACATGGCGGCAATCTTAATTGCTGCGGTAATTGCACAAAGAGTTGAACACTTGAAAAACCCCAGTAACAAACGTCATATCATATATTATTTTGTTTGTTTGAATGCTTGTTATTGCAAAGGTAGTACAAATTAAATCAGCCGATATTGATGCGAAAAAGAAAGGAACAACATGAATTTGATTCTATTTTGAATTATGCGAATTGCTGCTGAGCCTATGTAATGTACGAGCCGTCAGTCATGTTCAATTCAATATACCTATATAGCCAGAGAGTTAACCACTCACAGTCATGCTCATCACATTACCTACAGGATTCCACAATCTTATCACATCAGTATGAATTTCAACTTGTCACAATCTTTCCAATTGTGAGAAAGAGTTCTTGGAATGAGATTCAAATTCAAGACCACGGTCAGTTTCCATTTTCAACTGCCACTGATGTCAGAGTCAAGGTTCATTAGTATTGTTGATCTCGCCATCACTATTTTCCTAGCATGCGCTAAATTCACAAAGACAAAAACGAACATTAGAATTAAACAACCTTTGAAGAGTCCGAAGAAAGAAAAAGTACAGACGAGATTCTAGTGCTTGCGACCAGACTTGAGTTTCAATTTTTCGAAACAGTCATGAATGCGCAAAAACGTGGCATGTGCCATTGCATGCTGACATTTGTCCTTGCATTGCTTAAGATACCAGATACTTCTATATACGATTTACACTATCATAAAATAACTCCAAACAAACAATTTCTATCAGTACAAGTTTCAGGGTGTAAGTGTAGATAAACCTGTTTGTATCGATGGCTGTTCTCTCGAGAGAAGTGCATGACCACATTTTCTGATGGATTCCCATCGAGAAGTATAAAAATTAATTCGTGAAGATTGCCGGTGGAAATGTCTTGAGTTTCGAAAAACACTTCAGCTTCCCTCTTAGCTGTAAATGGTAGACGGGGAAGTTTCTCAAACAGATCAAGAAACCGCGGCAGCTGTTTCACCATATCGCAGGCCAAATACAAAGTGCTGAGTGTACCGTCAATAGTGTCGGACACACCTTGTTTGAATTGAAGCCCAAAAGATCTAAACAAATATAATAAGTTACAAAGAACAGACACAAAAAACAAAAACACCAAAACAAATTACGTAAACAATCTGGAGCACAGCAATTTGCAGACCGCTTAAAAGCCCGCAAGTTGAAAATCATGCGGATCGCCTGCTTAAACAGGAACTGCTTGGTGAGCCGGGGAGCGTTGTTCTTTGTGAATCCAGGCAAGCAAGGAACTTCTTGTGCTTTGAATCCATTAACCAGCCAATAATGAATATCGGAAGCAGCTTCATGATATCCTATTCAGTCTAAGGGAAAAAAATCCAGAACCAATGTCTTCATTTGACACTACCACATGAAAATAAAATGAACAATTTAAGAAGACAAGAAGCCAGCACACACTCGCATTTGCATTCGCGAGTCCAGTGTGTCGAAGAAACTGGTCTTCTTATAAACACGCTCCTGGAAGTTGAGACGCGTCGGAACCAGCCACGCATTCCTGATACGTTAGATTAGGCTCTAAAAATTGTAATAGTATCACAAGCTCTATAATCTAAACAAATAAATGATCAAGAAGCCAGGTTTCAGCATGTGCGCTTTGAGAAAGTAATGAAGCAGTTTCATCTGCAAGGCGTTAACTTCACACCTGCTAAACCCTATATCATGCATAGGATTGAACTGCCACCAACAAGCGAGTTTCTCCATGGCTGAAAAGACAGATGAACAAAAAGCGTGAAGTAATGGTGCTTAAAAGCTACGGATAACCGCGTCATCGCTATACGTCAAAAGTGTTGAATACAGATACACAGCAACGAACGCCGACTTTATGTCACGTGTGTGAATCATGCATGCTACATCCGGAAATTGTTCTCATAATTGAAACACACATTAAACTAAGCATCGTACAATTGCAGTTATTTAGACAACGTGTGTAGGACATGGACAAAGTGTCAAATCTGAGTCCCTAAAGTCTCAACAAAGTTCTGAGAATATCGAACGTTTCTAGTTACATCAGGAGCTCCGCGACCCTGAAAAAAAAAAGAACGACCAAGATTCTCAGCCTGCAAGATCCACCTAAGAGCGACCATGTAACATGAACAAGTCAATTCTGTTTCCCTAAAGTCTCAACAAAGTTTAGACAAAGATATTTGTGAGACATCAAGCGCTCCAGAGCCCTAAACACGAAATTTCAAAGCTGAAGAAATCTCGATATTTCGTTTGCTATTAAAAAGTCTCAGGAGACTGATTTTGCTATTAAAAAGAAAAACCGCCACATATTTTGCTACATGAATTTGTCAAAAAATTTG
>Ga0115006_10000921_pt1 | contig 17274 bp, 3 predicted proteins | sample ArcOceMetagenome_3_FD_88943 | JGI IMG/M metagenome (GOLD analysis project Ga0115006, IMG submission 88943) | Marine eukaryotic phytoplankton communities from Arctic Ocean - Arctic Ocean- Svalbard ARC20M Metagenome | ecosystem: Environmental > Aquatic > Marine > Oceanic | place: Arctic Ocean...
ACACACACACACACACACACACACACACACACACACACACACACACATCCACAGCGACCTCCTTGGTCCCGAGGGCTGCGCGGCCCTGTCACGTGAGCCAGTGCCCGCCTTCCGGACCGAGAGAGTATCGTGACATCACTCCACGGTCCACACATCAACATACACCAATCACGGGCATGATGGCACACCAAGAACAAGGGCAACTGGGCTCATTTTGTGACTTTTATTATTGAAAATGCACACGTAAATATATGTATGTATATAATACCGCCACAGCCGCCACAGCGCTGCCCCCCCCGGCGCACCTCGCGCGCGCGTCGACTCACGCCGTCACGGTGACGGTCTGGGGGCTAGTGGGGGTGAGGGCGTCCGAGTCGTAGTACAAACGGTCAGACGGCACAACGGAGAACGACGTCCAGCCTGTCGATGCGCTCTTCCACATGAGCTGGACCTTGGAGGAGGAGTAAGTGTCCTTGTACTCCATCTGGATTTCATACAGCTTCTCGGCAAGCATGCTGAGCGTGCCTGTGTATTCCGCATCGAGCCCGTCCCAACGGTCGATGACCAGGGCGAGCTCGCCCACATGCAGTCCAGACAGCCACAGTCGAACGCCCTCCTTTCCAGTTGATCCCGGAGAGGAGAGCGTCGTTGTTTTGAACGTCCACGTCTCTGAAGTAGGCGGCCGCACAAAGCCCCTCCAACGCACGCTGAAAAAGTCTGGGGGCAGCATGGCTGGAGCCCCAGGAACCCTTTGGGTGAAGGAAAAGTCGATGGTGCTGTCAACACGCTCAAAGACTGGGAACGCCAAGTCAAGCACACGGTGATAAGTTGCGTTCAGGCCTCCCGCTTTCGATAACCGAATTTTAAGCTCTGAACTTGAAAAAGTGCGCGAAGACGCTGTCTCGTCGACACCAGCAGGTGTCAGGTGCGAGACGTACGTCGAGCCTGACGAGATGGGGTAAGAAAAGTTCGTGGACGCAATGAGGCGCTCGTTTGGATTTGTCAACGATTCTAAGAGGAGCAGGAGGCCATCTTCGTGGTTTGTGGCGTACATCTGCCCGGGGCGCCCAACGGTCACTCCTCCTTCGCTGGCCTCTGTGAACAGGCGCACGTTGCCGTATGCATCCTTTAGTATGACTGTGTATGTCGTCGAAGCGGAGGCAGAGATCGAGACCTGTGAGGAACAATCTGTGCATTGAGATATTTTCTCGGAAGTATCAGCAGAGCGGATGGTCAAGGTGAAGGGAGAGTTGGCCGTATGATATCCCATGTATAAACGGTTAGAAGGGACGATCTGCAAGACGGTGGTCCTGGATCGCTGGAACGACATGGACGTTGGGCTGTTGTATCGATAGGCATGAATCCGGTCGATGGCGATGTCACCAGCTGTCCCGGATGATCCTCGTATCGCTCTGAATCTCATGACCATCGGTCTCGCAATAGTGCCAAAGGAAATTTCTGCTGTCTTCCATCTTTCAGCGCTCGTCAGTTGCTGCTGTCCACTCATTGACCACACGGTTGTCCAGTCATTCTGATGGCCACACGCGTTTTTGTCCTTGCACCTAGTCTGCTTTTCAAGAATAATGTAAATGGACGAACCAGACACTATGGCTGATGTAAACGCCTTTCTCACTGTCACCACTCTGCCATGCGAGTATGACAATATTTCATGGGTCTCCGAGTCTATCTTGATATACTTTCCAGTCCACGCGCCCTTGATTGCTGGGGCGGTCGAATCAAGAGTGAACGTTTCATTACAGGGGGTTCCGCACGCGCTCACGACGCCAGAACTGATAGCAAGGGAGGCAGATTTGATATCAACATGTAGTTCGCCTGTGTTTGCCCCGAACATGTGATAGTAAAACGTCACTTTTGCATAGTCGTCTGCAGGAGAGATGAAATAAGCTACCCCCGGTGCAGCATTGGTCCCCATTGTGTCGGCCTCGACGAAGAGATAACTTACTTTGCGATACGTGATGGCTGCGGAGTCGGTGATGGCATCCTGTTTCCAGCAACTACGGTAAGTCTTACAGGATGATGAAGCTCCCAATGTATAAAAATTGCACAGAGCATCGTTTGCACATCGAGTGTCACATGCTGCGTCGGTGCCCTCATAAATGTAACTGTATTCACCACCGAGCGTGTTTCCTGCGTAGTTCTTGAAGATGGTGCCGTCGTTGCAGACGATCCCGGTGGCATGGTAAACGAAAGGAGATCCAGACGAGGCAGAGCTGGGGCCGGTGTTGGCAGTGACAGTGCCTCCAAGTGGAGTACCACCAGCCTTCCATTTGCTCCAGCTATTGGGCAGAAGCGCAGTTACAGCTCCTTCATTCGAAGCATCCCATCCGACACCACTTATGACATCGAGCAGACCATCTCTGTTCAGGTCTTTCTTGGTTGTCAGACTCATTCCGAGGCCTTGCACAGTCTGTGTCACCTGAATATCTGACTGACCGCCCCATTTGCGTGTACCGATGACAGTTCCGTCTCGAGACAGTAAGAACCAGTAAATCGCACCTTTGATTGTTGCTCCAGAGACGTAGTCTTTGGGTGCTCCCACAATCAAGTCCGGCGTTCCATCTCCGTTAATGTCGTCGGCCGCAGCCACGCTTGACCCAAATTCAGCACCATCGTTCGGAATATCAACAGAGCTGACACCATTTGCTCCTTGACACAATTTGACAGAGCTTCTGACTGTCCACTCTCGTATCGTGTTAACTCTGTTCATCAATAGCACATAAACTGCGCCCCGGTCAGTTCCTCCACAATCGTCACCCTTGGCCCCAACAGCAAGATCCTGCACGTGATCGCCGTTTACATCGCCAATTGCGGCTATAGAGGAGCCAAACTTGCAATTTCCTCCCACACAGGTCTCGGCGAATCCACTCACATCATTTTTGATTACACTGTTCTCTAGAATACAAATAGCAGCACCCCCAGCGCAGCCAGTCATCGAAAGAAATAAGATTCTGACTTCTCCATCAGATCCGCCATCATATCCCATGGCCATGTCCACCATTCCATTGCCGTCCAGGTCATCAAGAGCTGAGAGAGAAGTCGGAACATTTCCACTGCCGATTAAGGTTGAAACATCTAGCTTCACGTAGCTTTGTACCTGCGGAGGGCACTCAAAACAATGCACGCTTTTATCTTGATCCATGAACAGTATGAATACTGCTTCTTTGGATGCAACTGCAATATCGACAAACCCATTTCGATCCAGGTCGCCCATTGAAGCAACGGCGGTGCCAAACTCGTCTCCAGCAGACAGACACGATGAACATGAGCCCATATTGGAGTCCTGCGTGATCTTCACATATGACACACGCGGAGGGGGAGCGCTTTTGAGAGCACCATCTGATGTCAAGAGTAAAATATAAATGGCCCCAGCATCTGTGGCAACCACATCATCCTTCGGTGCCCCAACTACAACGTCTGGTACGCCATCACCGTCTGCGTCTCCTATGAACGCGACGCTGCTCCCGAAATAAGCATTGCCTGACGACGAGGTCGAACTATGAGCGATTTTGGTTTGCGCCTGAAGACAGTAAGATGTCTCCGAATCACAATCTGACTCAAGCCGCCAGCCGCATATGGCGACGTCGTAGGCAGGAGGGGCGGGGGAAGGTGACGAGAAGTCGCATGCAGCTGCTGCATACGATCCCTCGGATTGCCACCGAAGAACAGCCTGCTGTGTAGAATCGTAGTGCTTGTACTCTGCGATGATGTCATACAGAAATTCTGCCTTTTTGAAGTGGAATGTCCCGGAAGGTGTCTGGCTTGCTAGGGATGCCCACTGTTCAATCACCAACTGGTTGTCAATCCACAACTTTATCCGGTCGTTAGTTGGAGCATTGTATGGATTCGAACTGCCGATCTCCATACTTAGGGTGTAAACACTGTCGTATGGCGCCCTGAGAAAACCGCCCCACCGGACTCCAAAGTTGTGGCCATGGATAGCATCCCCAGTAACACCAGGCCATACTGATGCAGATGTCACATCATCGGACCCAGAGAAGTCAATGGTTGGATCTGTTCTCACGGCAAGAGCCAGAGTGCCTGAAAAATTGCCAGCGTCATAATAAGTCGCATGCAATCCGCCTGCATGAGCAATAAAGGTGTTCAAGGTGTGCGATCCAGCAGTGGTCACGTTGTAGGCACACCCCTGGAATCCGTCAGCAGCGTCAGTGTGATTAGGATGCACGGTACGCAAACCTTGAATTCTCACATACGATTTGAAGGCATACCCGAACGCCTCATCGTGTTGTGTCTGACGGAGATTGCCATACCTATCTCGCACCGTCACTATAAATGATGCCGGAACCCCTGCTGACACCAGGCTGAGCCCCATACCGGAAGACAATGACGTAGAAGCGCACGGTACATCTGGAAATAGCTTCAAAGAACGAGGACTAGCTTCAGTTTGATATGCTGCAAATAGGTGTGTTGAAGGAATCTTTACCGATGAGGCTGAAGGCACCGTCCACTTGAGCAGCATACTCTGTGCTGCGACCTCCTCTTTATACTGCACTTGCACAGAGTAATACTTGTCTTGGACCCAGGTGCCAATTGTTCCCGAAACATCAAGGGCTTTCAGGCTCGACCATTGATCTATGAGAATAGAGTTGTCAACCCACAACTTTATCCTCTCATCTGCCGAGTTGACAACGGAAGTGAAGGTATAATCCCCATTTGCGGGCGCTTGAACAAACCCTGACCATCTTACAGAAAACCAATTTCCCTCCCGCAACTGGGTACTATTACCCGGCCAGGTGGAAATGGCTGCATCACCGGCGCTTGAGGATCCACTAAAATCCACAGTTTCGTCTTGTGTGACTTTGTAAGGGGTCTGCAATGTGCATTTTGTTAGGCCCGCTCCGCTTGAACCCACATCAGACGCCCACCAAGAGTTGGGCGATCTTGGAGCGACACCCAAAAAAGTTTCAAAATTGTTCGAAAATTGCATTGTTGCCAAGAACTGGACACCAAGACAGCCTGTGCCCCCTGTTGAGGTATCGATGGTTGGCGTGAATGTGTGTCCACTCGCACCTGCACCTGCGCACGTAATTGTCGGAGGTGCAGTGGATGAGTATCCTGTTCCAGGATTGGTAATGGTGATCGAACTTACTTGTGTACCATCTCCGACGCAGATGCCGGCGAAACCCGAGCCCGTACAACCCGTGATTCCTGTGCAGCTTGCAGACGCCGCCCCTCCATTCGTATAACTACTTCCAGTCCCGCTTATTGCAATTGAAATGATCATATTGCAGCATGTGATTGTTGGAACTGAGTCATATCCGTGCCCGGCATTAGTGATGATGATCTCATCAACGGAACCCCCACGCTGCGTGAATTGTGCGCTGAAACCCGCGCCTGGACCCCCTCCAGTTGCTGATAATGTACCATCAGCAGTGCAAGAAGATCCCATGCTCACAACATTTACATTTGCAACCCCTGACGCAGTCTTGGCTCTGGTATTCATGACTTCATTACATGGCGACTCGGAATAATAAGTCGCAAACAGACCCCCTTTCTCAATAGCGGCGATGGAAAGTTTAGACTCTGCTGTGTCTGTGACAGCTGTAAAACTGTACTTGAACAGACCTAAGGCTTGAGAACTGGAAGGAGTGATGCTCCTTACGGGAGTGCACCAACCAGCATAGTAGCGTCCAGACCCAGCTGCACCACACCTCGGGTTTCCATCCACTCGCACCACAATGGAACTGCCAGGGTTCTCGGCTATGTTTCCGTATTGATCCTTTGATTGAAGATTGAAGGTAACTGCGGTTCCAGCAGTCCCTGCAGTCAAGCCATTCCCATACAGACTACCAACTGAGCCCTCAGTGGTGCATCGAATGGAAGAGTCGACATCCGCGTTGTTGGAGCACATGGTAGCTGAAGGATGGACTCGGACCTTGAACGGGCTGCCAGGGGCCTTCTCAGCAGCATAGTAGAGCCGAGAAGATGGGATGATCTGAAGCGCTTGATTAGTGCTCGTCCACCACAACTGCACAGACGCGGCACCAGTTTTGTGCTTGTACGTCAAAGAGATTTCATAATACTGATTTGCAGTCAATGATATAGTTCCTGAGTCTACACTCTCGACCCCTGATGAAGGAAAGTCGAAGGTGAACTGAAAGAATTCAGCTCTACGTAAACAGCTTCCCGCTGGATCGAATTCGACGCATCCCGTATCTGTAGCAATTCCATCAACGAGGGTCAGCCCATTTACCGTCAGGACAGGTCCAAAGCCTGTGGTGTTCGTGATGAACGTGTAAACTTCCGTAAAGTTTGGCTTGACAAGGCCGGTCCATCGCATGCCAACATGATCTTTTGCAGAACCTGCGATCAAACCAAAGCCCCAGTCTTGATTTATTTCTGGTTCGACCCGCACTACAGAAGGCTTTCCCTGAAGCATTGAATTGTGGTAATAGTTCGCTTGCAGCCCACCTTGTCGGAACAACTGAACTTCTACTGAATACACTCCAGCAGCAGTCGCTAGGTACGTGATATTACATGGATTGCTCGCGCTTGACATGTCGCAAACACTTCCGACAAACGATCCGTTCTGTGCATACCAAGTCGGGCCAGATTGCACCGATGAAATAGTGTAACTGAGACCAGCAGCAGGAGCAGTCTTAAAAGGCACGTTCACACTGACCACGCGTGACGCAGTAAATTCCACGATTGTCCGAGTCTCGCCTGCGACACTGATGTAGAGACCCACATACAAGCCAGAACTTTCCTCAACCTGACCATCTAGGGTAAACGAATAAGCGTCATTGGCCACCTGAATACTTCCACTCGTAATTGTTGATGCGCCGTAGCCATACGTGTTTGTTATCTGCGTGCCATTGGCAACAATAACACTGGTGGGATCTGAGGACAGAATGGTGCCATAGATATCCTTCACAGTTATTCTGAAAGAGGACGCGATACCAGCTGTCGCCAAACTGAGAAATGAACCAGCTTCCACAGTCCTGTTCAGACCCTCCTTCACGACCACATCTCGTTCTGTCCTGGCCGTCGCGTAGAGCAAACTGCGTGAAATCGAGCACTCGAAGCAGTCCGCTCCTTTTTCATCCACAAGCAACGTCTTTGTGATAGTAAACAGACATTTGGCAGTAATTGAGTACAAGGATACGCCTGAGACAGGAACAGAATCAAAGGGAGGCGAAACCGTTATATTTCTGTCTTCGTTAGCCACGATGGTCCTTGACTGCAGAAATGACCCGAAGGCCAGGCTAATCTCAAATCCCACCAATGTGTTTGTGCCCTTTGGAAGTGTGGAGGCCACCTCGAACAAAGATGCGGACCAAACATTTGCTACTGTGCCTTCATCAATCCTCGAACCTGACAAACACACACACACACACACACACACACACACACACACACACGCACATACACGCACAAACAATGCTTAGTGCATAATGTCCAAACTCATTTCATGCACGAGCCCATTCCATCCCTCTCGTTCATATCTGCTTTTATATTCACACACACCGCAGTGCTGGAATACTAAAAAGTAGGCATGCCAACGGTAAGCACTTTCATTACATGCACGAGCCCCTTACCTGGTATCAGAACTGTTTTTACGGCGGCTCCTGATTCATGGGCCATAGCATTTGTCGACAAAAACCCACGTTCGACTGTAACGCTATTGCTGCTCACAGCAGATACGCGCATGATCTCGCTGTCGATTTCTATCAACCTTCCAACGATGATACCAGCATCTGCTGCGTGCGCGACAGCTAAGGAAGTGGCTGTGTCTGAAATGTTAGTCGATAGGGTCGTAGAACCGATTGAAAATGAACGATCGAGGGTCAGTTGTTCCGCATTCACAGATTTTGTGATGAGCCCCTTCTCGTTTCCAATCCACATGTACGCATTCAGGTAGCTCGTGTCTGTGTTTGCAAAGACGTTGCTGCGGACAATAACGAATTCACGCGCATTTCGGGCCCCCAATACCTTACCACAGTGGAGAACTCGATCCGACGAGAACGTTTTGCTCAAAAATTTGGCTGCATCCGCAACAACTGTCTTGGCGGTACCAGCATTACTAACAATGACAGTACCACCATCTATGAAGGCATATTTCCCTAAGAACGTTCCACCAGCAGCATGCGCGACTGACAAATCGACGTAATGCATCGATGATCCACCGGAATGGATGATAGACACAGGAACCTTTGAATCAAACGTCGCACTCGATGGGTAGTAGAGGTATACATCATACACACCGAGTGCTTCAGGAAATCTGAAGTGAAATTGTTTCAAGCCTTTTCCGTTGTTTCCATCTTGGTGGTAACCAGTTCCGAAAAAGCCAGCGGTGGTTCTTTCTACCAGCCACAGATTCCTCTTCAAGACTCCAGATGAGGAGTTCCAGCACCCAGTGTTGCAACCAAGATCGTCGATGATGACAGTAGAGACCGGAGCTGTGTTCCAGGTCAGTGCCATCCCATGTGATCCAGCCCCATCCTTATACTCTACTTTGATGTCGAAGAAGGTGTCCGGCCTGGTGAAGTGGAAAGTGCCTACGGGGCTTAACGAATCCAGTCTCTGCCATTGATCAATGATGAGGCTATTATCGACCCACAACTTGACACGGTCATCGTTGTCCGCCACGCGAACCTTGAATTGATATCGCGCAGGAAGAGAGGGCTTTAAAAGCCCTTGCCATCTCACTGAGAAATTTCCCATCGCCATTGACTCGCCAGGCTGACCCGGCCACGTTTGATCACTAGTCGCATCACCCTCTCCGAATCTGGGTGAGAGCGTTTCAGTTCTAATATACTTTCCGCTCGTCAAATCGGTCGAGCTGAAGTACGTGGCAAAAAGACCTCCCATTTGGGGCAATGATACTGACATAATTTGTGTGGCCATCTGAGTGACCCTATAAGATGCCTCAAACGTGCCCGCTTTGCTCAAAGGGGACAATCCCGTTTGGGCTTCAGCTTGCGCTCCAGAAAAACGCACCACGAAGTCCAATGCGTCGGTGATCGCATTTTGGTAGCGATCTCGAGCAGTTATAGTGAAAGTAGCTGCTTGATAGGCCGTTGCCAGAGTAACAGCATGGCCAGAAAGGAGGATCGAGCCATGCGCCTGAGGTCCATAGAAGAATCCACCTTGCACATACTCTTGTCTGTAGCCGTCAATTACATCATAATGTGCAAACAACCTCGAGGATGGAACAACTGACAGTGCCCCGCTGCTATCTGTCCATTTCATAGTTATGCCCCTGGTTTCATCTTTAGACTTGTAATCAACCAGAATGCTATTGCTGGCGCTGCTGACCAGCGTCGCTGCCGTGCTCATCGATGGGGTGAGGTTGTCAAGACTGGTCCACTGGTCGATAACCAGGGTATTGCTAAGCCACATGCGGACTCTTTCCTCTGCATGCTTCAATGCAAAGGAGAAGGTGTAGCTGGCAGAAGAGCCAGTCGTTTGCCTGACAAACCCCGACCATCTGACACCGAAGGGATATTGTACATTCCCAGCCAGACACGCGGGCCAGGTCTTGGAAACACCGGAAAAATCAATCGTCGCATCGGTTTGTCCTTTCGCAGGAGTACTCACAGAAGGGTAGCGAAACTGGTCAATGCTTCCGAGTGAGTAGTTGGCTCCTGTGTAATAAGTTGCAGATAGCCCACCTTGCGAGATCAAAGAAGTTTGCATTAGTCTGTAGCCAGCTGCTGTTTGAAAGGAGGAGGTCACGGAAAAGTCGTAGCGACCGGGCACGACCGAAGTTGCAATAGTTCCCTCATCCGTACTGTTGGTTCCACTGAAGATCCTCTCCATCGTAAATGGTGGAATCCTGGATTCATTCCAGACCAGCCTGGATATGAAAAAATCCCTCTCAGATGTTGACTCAGTACCAGTGCGAATATTCGAGTACTCATCTCGAGCGACAATCGTAAAGGTAGCCGGGAAGCCGACCGTCGACAAGGAAGCCGCCCAGCCAGATCCACCTCCTTGAATGCTCGATGTCGATCCGCACAGCCTTTGAGCTTTCACATCTAAGGTATGAAAGTCTTTGGAACCCTCCCAGCCTTTGACGGGTTCATTGATCCCGAAAAGATGCGAAGAAGAAATAACTTTCGTGGCATTACCCTCAGATACAGGCCTGAGACGGGCCCCCAACGCCACTTTCGGCATAAGGATCGCTCCGCTGGCAACAGCTGGGGTAAATGTTTGCCCAGCACCCCCAGGACATGCAAGTGAGGGCGGGTTCGAAGCACTGTATCCTGAGCCATAATTAATGATTTTCACATTCACAACCGAACCCGCTCTCGCAGAGCACTTGGCGTTAAAGCCAGCGCCGGTGCACGGAGTAGAACACGTAACGGTCATGTCAGAGTCGCTGTCGTAATCTGACGTTTTAGTCCCGCTGATTTGCACTGCTGTGATGGTACCCTCCTGAGCCTTCAAATGTTCTTCATCCTCAAGATTCGTAGCAAACAGAATCTCAACAGTACTAGCATCCACATGGCTCATGTATCCACTTCCATGGCTGAAAAACGTCAACTTGGTAATTTTGCCGGTAGCGTCCGCAGAAAACTCTCCACGGGCAAGGTCACTAGCATTTCCGCTCAGCACGCGAAATCGACCAGAACGGTACCCAGAACCACCATTCATTAGCTGAATTGAGGTGACAGTCAACATCTGGGATGTGTTAGTGTCATTGTACAGTAGATCGACGTCTCCCACCCCAACAGATGTATCATAACCGCTTCCACCTTGATCAAGGGTCACACTCAACACCGAACCCTTTGGATCAACAGTGAAGGTTCCCGTTGCCGGTGGGTTACCACCGTGTACTATGATGTTTCCATCTATGAAATTGGTGCCTCCACTCACTCCCGCCGTCGAGGCAGATAGACAGTCGTACAGATTATCGGGCCGTTTCAAGCACGAGTTTTCACGAACCTCAATTCGAGCGATTGACGTCTCTAGAAGACTACCGGCACTCCACATTAACTTGATTTTCGCATCGCGTTTCTGCTCACGATATTCAATCATGATGGGATATAAAAATTCCTCCCGCAGCATTTTCGCGGCCCAACTTTCGCCGTGAGATGTCATGTGATCTATCAGCAACTCGTGGTCAATCCAAAGCTTGGCGCTGTCATCAGCAGAGATCACAAATTTATGTTCTCCAGTGTTGACAGGCGCAAGCATCCCAGTCCACCTGGCGCAGAAAAAGTCTCGAGGAACGGACTGATGCGGACTGAAATGTCCCCAATCAAAGTTGACTTCAGAATCCATCCGGTGATAGGCATAATGCAAGCAGTCAGCATCAGCATAGTACGTTGCTGCTAAGCCCCCTGCTGTGTTGAGCGTCAATTTGGTTTGGTACAACCCGCTCAAAGTTGTCAAGTATCTTCCCTTGTAAGTTCCGTCTCCAGTGCTTACAATCTCAGAATGTAGCACTGCGTTTCCCAGGTACAGACGATCAGAGGGAATTACTTGAAGACCACGAGATGCTGAATTCCAGCTCAACGAGCTTCCGCTTCTAGTGTAATATTCGGTAATGTTGGCGGATTCCCTTTTGCCATAATATTCCTTATATTCCATTTTGATGCTGTAAAAGCCGTTGGCAGACAGTGAAGGCCAAGTTGCCGTCAGATTAGTTCCAGCTATGCTTGTCCATTGGTCAACAATGAGCACGTCATCGATCCACAATTTGACACGCTCATCTGCCTCCGCTGTTTTGACTGTCCATGTATAAAGCTCTCCATATTCTGGACGCACCAGACCTTCATATCTCGCACTGTACCCAAGTCTGAAGTTCAGACCATTCACTGGGACAGTGTTTACCGTCGCTCCATTGACATGCTGTGCAATTGCTGTTCCAGCCCGCCCTCGAAGCACCGAAATGCTGTTCGAGTCAATGGATACGACACGCATGAGTTCGTGATCGATCAAAATGTCGGTGCCGACGCTGGCGCCCAAAGTGACTGCGTTCGCAACTTGCACCACGTCTGCGATGTCCGCAGGAACAGGCATCGGGATCTCCCTTGTCAACGTCGTGCTTCCGGTAAAGAAGGAAATAGTCTGAACTGGAAGTGAACGCACGGGAGAGGAGAGCTCAGTGTCTTCAAAATACGTGGCAGACAGTCCGCCCAGTTCACGCCCTGTGCGGCCTTGAAAAGCAAATTTTTGTTTCTCAGAATCTACTGCCTCAACTGTCTTGAGAATGTCTCTGGCAGTGACAGTAAAATACGAATACGAACCAACTGTTGCGAGAGACAAAGCATCTCCAGATGCAGTGCTGAGGAGTGCTATTGCTGGACGATTTTCGATAACCAGAGTCGTGAAAGTTTGGGTCACGCGCCAGAGCTTGTCGGAAGGCACCGGAACACGAATGCCACCAGCAGAGTCTGTCTCCCACAGAAGAGTCAGCCTTCTTGCATTTCCTCCTCGTTCTACAAATTCAATTTTGATATCATACAGGGCAAAGTCCTTATCGAAATGATACGTCCCTATTGGGTATAGCGATGCGAGCGACTCCCACTCGTCGATGATCAGCGAATTGTCTACCCACAGTCGAACTCGCTCGTCAACGTCGTTCATCTGCAAATTGAAAGTGTAAGTTTGATTGTATATTGGTTCGATCAGACCAGTCCACCTGGCCGAAAAGTTCGAATTTGCATACACTGCAGCACTAGAACTCAACTGTTTTAAGCCTTTCCACGGCCAATTGTCCACGAACGCATCTACACCGGCGGTGTGACCGACACCATCACCAGAAAAGTCTATTTGACTGTCCTCTTTGATTGCGACTGGCACGAGTAGGCTTGCATTGCCACTGTCTGAATAATATGTTGCAAATAGACCTCCCGAAACAATGTTGGATATATACTTTCCGTCGACACCTAACGTCAGAGTATAGTTTCTGGTCGCAAACGTCTTGTCCACTGTATACGCAACATCCCATCCAGATGCTGGATCCTCTGATGTGCGTACATCAAATCCCGAGTCCCGGGGTATAACCTTGGTCACAGAAGACCCAACGGTCACTGTCAAAGCCGCATTCAAGTATTGCACCGGGTTGTGGTATGAGTCCTGGGCAAATACAGTGAAGCGAGACTGCAGGCCCGAAGTTGCCAGTGTCAAGCCCACGCCCCTGGCGTAACTTGCAGTAGCACAGAATGAGCCTGGCTTTACGAAGAGATGATAGGGCGATCCAGCGAGATCAAAAAATTGGCCAAGTTTCACATTGATTCGATATTCCCCGCTCTTTGTGGGCAGGAAGGAGACAAGATATGTTCCTGTGTTTTGATCTGAGATCGTCTGCGTCCCAATCCCGCTGCTCGATACAGAACAATCTGTCAAGGTGGGTGCGCAGTAGGAAAAGTAGTGCAAATTTGCGATCGCACCGCCCCGATCTGCACTTACAGCAAAGCCATCTCCCCCATTAGTACTCAATTGTGAAAAAGAATCCTTCGTCGTGATGGTGAATGAGGCTGCTAGACCAGCAGTTGCCAAGCTCAACCCCATCCCACTTGCAGTGCTCTTAGACGCACACTTCCACGACGGGCGCACCAAGACCCTCACTGGTGAATTTGAGAGATGTTGCCCTGCCGATTTGACGTCGATTGTGTACTCACCTGTCTCGAGGATACCTGGACATAAGGCAAGCGAATTGACACCGGTGGGAGAATGCCAGTCAGGTTCTGACATTCGACAAATTCGCATAGACCGCGCTTTGACCGCCATGACCATCGTTATGTAGTAATTTTCATTGACGCCTGGTGCCGTCGAGAATGCATCATTCACCGTAATGACCCTGCCCTGGTTTGCGCTTGAGCTCGACGTGTTGCCGTGATGTGTAATATTCCGCGTCTCACCAGCAACATTTACGGCATATCCGACGTACTGGCCCGGGAAAGCCGATGCAGTGCTTGCCAATGTAAAGTACGTCGTGCTACCTGCAGCAGAGATCTGCCCCTGATTCACGAGTGACATTGCAATGCTAGAACGAATCACTGTGCTGAAACGGAAAGAAGAACATCTTTTCTTGCAAGAGTCGGAAAAGGAGGACTCGGTGACGTTGTTCCCAAACTTGTCTCGAGCAATAATGTACAAAGTTTCAGCCTCCCCAGCCTCCCATGCATAATTTAGTTTCACGTAGCTATCCGCAGCACTGAACTTCGATGCACCGACATACACGTGGAATGGACTTCCGTGAATATGCGTTGTTCCACTCAATTGTACCCAAAGTGTGTAGTTGCTTGAAATTGTCAGCTGCGGACGAGCCAAAAAATAACCGTTGCCTAGCGCTTGAACACTCATCTCCTCCTCAATCCCCACCACGTACTCCGACGACGAGTCAGGTTTAGATGCAAATGTGGCTACTGCTTTCCGTGTCTCACCGAAGTAGTTTTGCACATTGGCTCTTTGTCCTTCTCCAGTTCCTTCAGTGATTTCGATGACATGGCCATTATAAGCTCCATCTTCTGATGACGAATTCATTGCCAAAATGATATCAGACGTAGACGCTTCTTGCGCTTTTCCAATCAAGACGTGCCGGAGGGTCTTCAAGGTGAAAGAATCGCCACCACCGAAGCGAAGGTTGCCGACTCCATCCCTAGATGTGACAGTGAAAACAAGATCACCTGCTTCTGAGATGTAATTGGGTTGCGAGTACTTAGGCAAGGTTGCCAGGGCAGAGGCGTATGAGTCATCATAAACCGGCGTCACGACGTCCATTTTCATGTTGTCAAGGGGAGACACAGTGCTCTCAGCGGCAGATGCAGGACCTGCTTGTACTGTGAGTATATACTCGCTGCAAAGAATGGTATCCCCACACCACTTGACAGGATTCGATTGAAAAAATTCAGTGGCAATCTGCCTGTCTCCAACGCCAAGGTTCCAAGCAAGGTGCATTGCTGCATACCCAGCATAATGCACGTATTCAACTTTGATCTTATGAAAGCTTCCAACTTCCAGATATGCTTGTCCCGAATGCGTCCGCAGTGACGAGCCACTCCTCATTGTAGAAGGAATAGTTCCCATTTTGGAAACGGAGAAAGCGCTCAGGCTGGTGTAGTCATACTGCGTGGAACTGGAAATGCATGGACTAAAAGAATTCATGTTGATATTGGATCCATTGCGCACAGTTCCTTGCAAGCACCCCCGAAGGCAATTTACGATATGAGACTGCTCTGATCCCGCATGATAGTGGTAGAAGGTGTTTTCAGTGTCAACGTGACCGCCGCATTCGTCCAGTTTGGACATGCCACTGAGGTCTTTGGCTTGTACCCCCGCAACATCCAGAGGCCCGTAGATGGGTATTCCATCGAGCATGAATCCAATTAAGGGCGAGTGCCTTCGAAGATCACTTCCGTAGAGGCACCGAGGATTTCCATGGTAGTGATAGATGCCTAAACTGTCCACGTGTCCGTTGCAGTCATCATACATCCATTGCTCCTCACCCCATTTTCGCGGTGAGGAAAAGTCATCCATAGGACCATAAAACGGTACCCCGTTGACGGCAAACCCAATGACACCTACTGCAGATCTTCCGGTCTTAGCAACGTGAGTTGGAATCTGCGACATTATGGGATTCTGAGGCATCTCAATGTTCCAGTACTGGACAATCGCTCTGTGGTACTGTTCCAATGTTCTGACAGACTGATTGTATGCGGGACAAGAATTCGAGATGAATGAGCGGACTTTTCGCGCTGGAACACTCGTAATCACACTGTGTGCATTGTTGTTTTTGCACAAGAGGGCCTCGCCATATGAACACTCTTGGTCGTCGCCGTGGCATTGACCCGACAGGTCCTGCTGCGAGGCCTCATTCTGCCACTTATCAATCACGAGCTTGTCGTCTATCCACAATTTGATTCCTCTGCACACGAATTACAGCCAAATGTTTAGTTACAGTCGCGTGCTCATAAAAGTGGTGGTGCGCGGCACGATCGAAGAGGGACTTGCAAAAGTTGATGCGCATACCCGTCAGTCTCTGAGTAGAATGTGACGTCCATTCCATTGGTGGAAGACAGAAGCGGAAGAAATCTGAACTTTGTACATCCTGCACCCCCTGTTGCAATAGTCAAGTCGGGTGCGGACGTATATTGCGAGCCAGGATTCGTAATGGTGATCTTGTCTATGCCCGTGGCAAATGTACCATCCGCACGGATGTAGCTGGCCACTGAGAATGACGCTTCAAAACCTGAGCCTCCACCTCCACTTGCTGTTAGCGTACCATCAGCCGTGCAGCTAGTGCCCGGCGAAATCACGTCAACCTTGCGAATCCCCCCCCGTAAACCTGCAACCGCCTGAGGGATACTCGGACTGACCTGAATTGTCCCCTCCCACCGGACGCTGGCCCTGTCAGCTGCATGGGGAGTAATGGGTCCATTTCCCCAATCGAAGTCAATGGTGCGATCGACGCGCGAAATGGCAGGTGCTCCGTGGAGCCATACATTGTTAAAGTAGGATGCATTGAGTCCTCGACCATCAACCAGAAGCGGCGACGCCCGATATTTCCCACTGACTGTAGTAACTGCAGTGAAGAAATAGTCGCCAGCTGGCGCAATCACGGGTTGCAGGGAGTATCCCGTGCATCCGGCACCGCCAGAATCGATCCAAAGGATTGGTTCGAAAATGTAGCCTTCCCCCGTGTTGGTGACTGTTACTGAGTTGATGGCCCCGCCCGAGATGGTGAACGAGGCTGCAAACCCTGAGCCTGCCCCACCCTTGGCTCCTAAGGTGCCTGCTGCAGTGCAGCTGGACCCGCCCGCCGCGATGGTCACAGATTCGACGGTGCCGCCGGCCTTGTGCCCAACCGAACTGAACGTGTGATTACCTGTCTCGTGCAGGAAGCTGACGACAAACGTGCCCGAGTCTGGCGCGAGGGGCAGGCCGTACAAGTCTCGGCTCTGCACGGATACGCGTTTGCAGCATGTCAGCGCTGCAACAAGGCGCCGCCACGCGCACGGGATGCACACGGGCCGCTCGCAGCGCGGGGCGGGACCTCGATGGTAAATGATGCCGGCGTGCCCACGGTTGCCGAGGTCGTGGCCAGCCCGCGCGCAGTACTCTGACTGGCACATATGGCTGCGCCCCCAGCAGACGGCACCACACTGCCCAGCACCAGCGCAAAAATGCAGGCTAGGGAGACTGGGCGAAGCGGGCGCTGTCGCCCGCGGCCGGCAGCCCCTGCGGGCGCGATCCTGGCCTGCGCTGCGACGCGGAGCGATGTGTCGCGGTCAAACGCGGAGCGCGGGCCAGGGTCGTTGTGCGCGGCGGTCATGCCGTTCG